>Ga0182019_10000062_pt1 | contig 51306 bp, 45 predicted proteins | sample 812E2MmetaG_FD_120483 | JGI IMG/M metagenome (GOLD analysis project Ga0182019, IMG submission 120483) | Permafrost microbial communities from Stordalen Mire, Sweden - 812E2M metaG | ecosystem: Environmental > Terrestrial > Soil > Wetlands > Permafrost | place: Sweden: Stordalen | collected...
CTTCTGGCGACAAATCGCGAGCCTTTGACCAGGACATTCGCGCTGGTCAGGAGCCTTTTTGGAAGAAAGTCTTCAGGAAGGCCGCAACCGGCTCATCGGGATAGCCAGGAAACTGCCGCTAGGAGGGATCGGCAAAAGTCGTCATTGGGGCACTCCGCCTCCTGAGTTCGGAAACTCGACGGTCGTGTCTTTGACGACATGTCCGAAGAATCGCCTGGTAATGAGATCCCCTGTCAATTCCCGTCGATCCCGGGGGTGGAACACGCACGTCAACGCCGTCGATGCGTCGCCATTGCCAATGATCAGTTGCAGTTCCCGCCCGGACAGAGTGGTCTTGCGACCGACGTCCGCGAGCTCGTCAAAGCAGATCGAACGAACCTCGCTGTCTCTTCCCGAGAGAATCAGGTAGATGCCCATGTCAGTGACAACGATGACCGGTGGCCTGGATAGGTTCGGCAGCTCCCTGATCCCGCCAAGGATGTCGCTGGCGAGGATGTTCTCACCGGGGCTCAGAGCGTGTTTGAGAAGCCTCTTCTCGGCACGGAACGCCACGACTCGGATACTTGCACAGTCAACCCGCGGCCGGTCGGACCGACCACGCGAGGAGCGGCCCGTCGTCCGCGAGATGTCCGCAATGGAGTGGCGAAAGGTTGCAAACTGAACGGCCGGGCGAGCCCAAGAGCCCGCCCGCCAAGCCGATCGCGCAATGTGCTCGGTTCGAGCGCGGTCACTGCCGATAGCGTCGCGGCCGATGCGGATCGCGCTCGTGTGCCCCTACAGCTGCACAAAGCCCGGTGGCGTGCAGACCCAAGTGCTTGGCCTCGCGAGGGCGCTCCGGTCGCGAGGTGACGAGGTGGCGGTCGTGGCCCCTGCTGAAGGAGCAGGCATTCCCAGCCAGCTCGATTCCGCTGCTCTCGAGGGCGCGGTCTTCATCAAGGTGGGCGCCGGCACGCCGATCTCGGTGAACGGCTCGCGGGCGCCCATCTCGCCGTGGCCGGCAACGATGTCGCGCACGGTCTCGGCCCTGCGCGCCTTCGTGCCTGAGATAGTCCACGTTCACGAGCCGCTCGTCCCCGGTCCGTCGCTCGCCGCGGTGGTGTCCGGGCCGCGCCCCATCGTGGGCACCTTCCATCGCTCCGGGTCTGACCTGCTCTATCGGGCCTACGGGCACATCGTCGGAGCATGGTCTGGTCGGATCGATGCAGCCTTCGCCGTGTCCGAAGAGGCCAGCTCTACTGCTCAGGCGTGTGTCGGGCACCTGTCGAACCGGGTCGGGATCATCCCCAACGGCGTGGAGGTGCGGAGGTTCGCTTCGGTCGACCCGTGGCCGACAAGCGCTCCGACGGTCGTCTTCCTCGGCCGCCACGAACCTCGCAAGGGGCTCTCCGTGCTGCTCGACGCCTTCGGGCTCCTGCCGTCCTCCACGCACCTCTGGGTGCTGGGAGACGGCCCTGAGACCGAGCGACTGCGGCGCCGGTTCGGTTCGGACGCACGCATCGAGTGGCTCGGGCCTGTCGACGACGAAGAGAGAGCTGCACGCCTGGCGGGCGCGCAAGTGCTCGTCGCGCCGTCGCTCGGAAGTGAGTCCTTCGGCGTGGTGCTGCTCGAGGCGATGGCGGCAGGGACCGCGGTCGTCGCGTCGAACCTGCCCGGTTATCAACTTGCGGCAGCGGGAGCAGCTCGCCTCGTGCCTGTAGGTGATCAAATCGCGCTCGCCGAAGCCGTCCGTACCGTCCTTTTCGACGATGCCGAACGGCAGGCTCTCCGCGACAGGGGACGCCAGCGCGCGGCCCAGTGCGACATGGGGGCCATCGCCGACTCGTACCGAGACGCCTACGCGCGGCTAGGGCGTGCCGCCGGCTCCGGGTAGCCTCGGGCAATGACTCCAGCGGCCAGGGATCGAGCGCGATGGCAGCGCCGTAGCTCCAACGGCGACGGGAGGGCACGCCGAGCCGCCGAGGCACATCAGGCCGCCTACGAGGCCTCGAGGGCCGTGCTCGCCGCAGCCGCCCGTCGCCGGGATGCGGCCTGGCGCCACGCGGCTCGTGCGAGCCGGCGGCGGGCCGCGGTCGCCCTCATGGCGCCGCTGTTTATCGCGATCGTGCTTGTCCTGCTCGGAATTGTCTCGGTCGCCTTCTTGATCGCCGGGGCCGCGACCGCCTGCGCGATCGCACTTGTGTCGTCGTTGATGTGGGTGCGCTCGGCCGGTGTCCTGGCCCGGCAGCTCGGTGGCACTGTGGTCACCGCCGAGCGGCGGCCGAACATCCTCAGCGCGACCGAGGCCGCCCGTCTCGTCGACGTCGCCGAGGGATTGTTCGCCGTGTTCGGCCTGCCGGGCGCAGAGATCCGAGTGCTCGACGACCCGGCGGCCAACGCCATCTCGGTGGGCCGCTCGCCCGACCGCGGGGTCGTGTTCATCACCAGTGGGCTCGTCCTGCTCTTGGACAGGATCGAGCTCGAGGCCGTGCTCGCACATGAGCTCGCGCACATAAAGCGTGGCGACACCGTCTCGGGTGCCATCGCCGTGCTTGCTTTCGACCCGCTCAGACGCTATGTCCCGACCTTTGCCAGAATTGCCGACAAGGTTGCCGGCAACGACCGTGAGCCCTTCGCCGATCTTGCGGCCGTAGCAGTCACGCGTTATCCGCCAGGCCTGATCTCCGCCCTCGAGAAGATCGACGGCGCCCCGATCCGCAGGCCGTCATGCCTCTCGCGCTCCGTGGCGGAGTCGACTTCGCGACTCTGGCTGGCGCCCTTCGACCGGCGCTCAGATGAGCCGGAAGGGCCTGGGGCCCTTGATCTCGCGGAACGTGTCGCGGTCTTGCGGGAACTGTGAACGGTCGGCCAGTGAGCGTGGTCTCGAAGCTGGGACTGGCACACTCGGCCCAACCGTGGTCGAATCGTCGGGTGCACCAGGGACGCGTCGAGCGGTGAGTTCCACCTGGTCCGGGCCGGTGGTCCCAGGAGGCGACTGCGTCACTGCGGCGGCATCCCACCCTGAGCTCGTGGGGGACCTCCGGTTGCACGAGTGCTTTTCGCGAGACATCGAGGGAGGCTGAGGCGATGTCGGGCCATTCCAAGTGGGCAACCACCAAGCATCGCAAGGGCGCCGTCGACAAGGCCCGGGGGAAGCTGTTCGCCAAGTTGATCCGCCAGGTCGAGGTCGCTGCCCGCGAGGGCGGCGGTGACATGACGGCGAACTCGACCCTCCGTACGATGTTCACCAAGGCTCGGGACGCGTCCGTCCCTCTCGACACGATCGAGCGCGCCATCAAACGTGGCACCGGCGAGCTCGAAGGCGTCCGCTATGAAGCGGTCACCTACGAGGGTTACGCCCCCTTCGGCGTCGCGCTCATCGTCGAATGCCTCACCGACAACCGCAATCGGGCCGGGTCAGAGGTTCGGTCCCTGTTCTCGCGCAGCGGCGGCTCGATGGCCGAGCCGGGCGCGGTCTCCTGGCAGTTCGAGCGCAAGGGTGTCGTGATGGTCCCGAAGTCCGTCGGGGAGGACGAGCTCATGGTTGCCGCGCTCGACGCGGGTGGGGAGGACCTGCGTGACGAGGGCGACGAGTGGATGGTCACGAGCGCGCCCGCGGACCTTGCCGGGCTGCGCAGCGCTCTGGACGGGGCCTCGATCGCCGTCGACTCGGCGGATCTGGAGATGGTGCCGACCACGCGGGTCGGGGTCGCCGACGAATCGGCCGCGAAGCGGGTGCTCAAGCTCATCGAGCTGCTCGAGGAACACGACGACGTGCAGAGCGTGTGGGCGAACTTCGACATCCCCGACGAGATCCTGGAGCGCGTCGAGCTCTGAGCCGCCGGCGTACGGTCCCCCGCGTCACCTGTCGCGGAGGTTACGATCGAACGAGTGTTTGTTCTCGGCATCGATCCCGGACTGTCCAGGTGCGGCTACGGCTGCGTGAGGTCCGACGGGGGACACACCCACGCCGTCGCCGCCGGCGTGATCACGACCGACCTCGGTGAGTCGGTGCCCTGCCGGCTCGCGACCCTTCGTGCGGAGCTGCACGAGCTTGTCGGGGAGCTTCACCCTGACGTCGTCGTCGTCGAGCGCGTCTTCTTCCAGACCAACGCCCGAACTGCGATGTCGGTCGGACAGGCGAGCGGCGTCGCGTTGTTGACCGCGGTGGAGCTGGGCTGCGAGGTGGTGGAGTACACCTCGAACGAGGTCAAGCTCGCGGTGACCGGCTTCGGCGCGGCGACCAAGGATCAAGTGCAACGAATGGTCGCACGCCTGCTCGGTCTCGACGAGGTTCCCAAGCCGGCCGATGCTGCCGACGCGCTTGCTCTCGCCCTCTGCCACCTCAGCACGGCGCCCTGGGCGCGTCTTGCCCGTCCGGCACCGGCCGGCCGGGCGACGCAGGCGGCACGACCGTGATCGCGTCGTTGCGCGGGCTTGTGACCGAGCGTCGCCCGATGGGGGAGACGGCCATCGACCTTGTCGTGGACGTCAGCGGTGTGGGCTACCGCCTGCTCGTCGCCCCGAGGACAGCGGCTTCAGTGCAGCTCGGGCAGGAGGCCACCTTTGCCGTGCACACTCACGTCCGAGAGAGCGCCATCACGCTGTACGGGTTCGCCTCGGCCGAGGAGCGGACGGCCTTCGAGCTGCTCTTGGGGGCGCACGGCGTCGGTCCTGGCCTCGCCCTCGCGATCCTGAGCATCCACGACCCGGCGGAGCTCGCCCAGGTGATCGCCAGCGGGAACCTCGAGGCTTTGAAGCTCGTCCCCGGCGTCGGGCAGAAGACCGCGGCGCGCCTGCTTCTCGAGCTGCAGGCGCGCTTCGACTATCTCAGCGCCGACGGTGTGCTCGGGACCGGCTCATACCAGCCCAACCGACCGCCTTCGGTGGCCGCCGAGGTCGGCGAGGCACTTGCCCAGCTTGGCTACTCGCCCGACGAGGTGAGAACGGTGATCCGCGCGCTGCCTGAAGCGGGAACTCTCGAGGAGCTGTTGCGCCTGGCGCTGCGGAACCTGGCGCCGCGGAGGTGACCTGCCGATGAGCCCCCGCCGGGAGATACTCGCGAGCGCCGATCCTCCCGTCGCCGAGGACGCGACACAGTTCGGGCCCGACGCCAGCTCGCTCGACACCGACAGCGCTTTCGAGGTCGGGATACGGCCGAAGCGGCTCGCCGAGTTCGTCGGCCAGCAGCTGTTGCGCGAGAAGCTCGAGATCATTCTCGAGGCTGCTCGACGGCGGGGCCAACCGGTCGACCATGTGCTGTTCGCCGGGCCGCCGGGCCTTGGCAAGACCACGCTGGCGGGCATCATGGCTTGCGAGATGGGGGCGGGACTGCGCATCACCTCGGGGCCGGCACTCGTGCGAAGCGGCGACGTCGCCGCCATCCTGACCGATCTTCAGCCCGGCGACGTGCTGTTCATAGACGAGATCCACCGCATGGCCCGGGCGGTCGAGGAGCTGCTCTACCCGGCGATGGAGGACTTCAAGCTCGATATCGTCCTCGGGCGCGGTCCCACTGCCCGTTCGATCCGGCTCGACCTGCCGAAGTTCACTCTCGTGGGCGCGACAACCCGCACAGGCCTGATCACCGGGCCGCTGCGGGACCGGTTCGGCATCGTGGCGCGTCTCGAGCTCTACAGCGAGGCCGAGCTCGAGATCATCGTGTGCCGCACCGGCGTGCTGTTCGGGGTCGAGCTGACGCCCTCCGGCGCCGCCGAGATCGCGCGTCGATCGCGCGGCACGCCGCGCCTGGCGATCCGCCTTCTCCGCCGGGTGCGGGACTTCGTGGAAGTCCGCGGAGAGGGTGTGATCACCGAGGAGACGGCGCGCAAAGGTCTGACGCTGTTCGGCGTGGACGAGCTCGGGCTGGACAGCCTCGACCGGAAGATCCTCGAGACCCTCTGCATCCGCTTTCCCACTCGGCCGGTCGGCCTCTCGACGCTCGCCGTGAGCGTTGGCGAGGAACCAGAGACGGTCGAGGACGTCTACGAGCCGTTCCTCCTGCAAGCCGGGCTCATCATGCGCACGCCCCGCGGGCGGGTTGCCGCACCTGGTGCCTACGACCATCTTGGCCTCGAGATCCCCACACAATTGTTGAGCGCGCTGTCGCTTGGTGACCCCGATTACTCGCAGGCGACCTCGCCGCGTGGAAGCGCCAGGAGCGGCGCGATCCAAGATGCGCTGTTCGCCCCGGAACGCGATGAGGACGCTTGCACGGAGGAGCCCGGATTGGAGGACTAAGGTGGCGGGTCGCATCACTCCTTGAGCGATAGGCCCCGCATGCTCGCTGTCCACGTCCTCGCCTCTTCCAGCATCCACACTGTGGCACCGCTCGCGGGCCCACTCCTGGCTGCAGCGAAGAAGTCCACCGGTGGCACCACCACGCTGATCTTCTTCGTCCTGCTGTTCGGCGTCGGCTACATGTTCCTGATCCGGCCCCAGCGCCAGCGCCGGCAGCGCCAACTGCAGGCCGGAAAGCAGATCTCGGTCGGGGACAAGGTGATGCTCTCCTCGGGCATCATCGGCCGCGTCGAAGGGTTCGTGGGCGATCACGCGAGGATCGAGATCGCCCCCGGGACCGTCATCGAGGTCATCCGCGCCGCGGTGAGCCAGCGCGTCGACGAAGCAGCAGGCGACGATCACGACCACTCAGGTAACTCCTCGTTCGACGAGCGCCATCATGAGGACCTGGTTGACGACGCCGGCCACGACCCGTACTCGGTGGCGCCTCTCGAGACGGGCGAGACGACCGATCCGGGTGACGACGCCGACGGGCGCCATCCCGGCGGCAACTCGAGCGGAGGCAGCGGCCGTTGAGAAGGGATCTGCTCTTAAGCGTCGTACTCGTCTGCCTCATCTGCTTCGGGGCACTTGGCGGCGTGATCGTCGCGGGCTGGTCCCCCAAGCTCGGGCTCGACCTCGAGGGCGGCCTCTCGGTCGTCTTCACGCCTGCCCAGAAGGCAACGCCGGCACAGCTTCAGACTGTCGTCGCCATCATGCAGCTACGTGCGAGCGGGATCGGGGTCTCGAGCCCCAACATCGGGACGCAGGGCAACAACATCGTCGTCCAGCTCCCGGGCGTGAAGAACTTCTCCAAGGTCATAGGCGAGATCGGCAACACGGCCCAGCTGTCCTTCCGCCCGGTCCTCTGCGCGGCGAACGCGTACACGCCCGCCCCCTCGAAGACCAAGACGACAACCACCACGACGGTGCCCAAGAAGGCCACGACCACGACCACCACGGTGCCCAAGACCAAGAAGAAGACCAAGGCCGCGGCCTACACAAAGCCGCCTGCCTGCGGCGCTTACCTCTTCACGACAGCAACCTATGTCGCCGCCACGGGCAGCGCCGGGGCGTACAACCCGGGCCCAGGGCCCGACCCCGCCCTGACCTCGGTGCCCTCGACACCCCCGCGCCAGGACAAGGCTTCGCGGACCGTCCTTCTCCCGACCAACGTGTCGGCCACCGGCGTACCGCGATACGAGCTCGGCCCTACGGCTTATGACGGGAAGGTTCCGGCGACCGGCGAGATCCTCGCCTCGGCCGGCGCGGAGTACTCCACGACCCAGGGCTGGGTCGTGAATTTCGGGATCAAGTCGCAGTACTCGGCCTTCTTCGACACGATCGCGCACGCCAATTACCACCTGCCGCTCGCGATCGACCTCGGCGGTCTGGTGGAGTCCGCACCGCTGATCGAAGCGCAGTCCTTCGGCGGCTCAGGTCAGATCTCCGGCAACTTCACCCAGGCCCAGGCACAGGGGCTCGCGCTCATCCTCAAGTACGGCCAGATCCCGATCGCGCTCAACACCTCGACCTACACCACCGTCTCGCCGACGCTCGGGAAGAGGTCGCTGCAGGCCGGCCTGCTCGCCGGCCTGCTCGGACTGCTGCTCGTGATGGGCTACACGATCTTCTACTACCGGGCCCTCGGCGTGGTGGTGGTGCTCGGCCTTGTGAGCACCGGCGCGCTCATCTACGCGATCATCTGCCTGCTCGGAGCGACGTCGGCCGGCCTCACGCTGGATCTGTCGGGCATGACGGGCCTGATCGTCTCGGTCGGGATCACTGTCGACTCCTATGTCGTCTATTTCGAGCGATTAAAGGACGAAGTGCGTGCGGGCCGGTCGATCCGGTCCTCGGTGGACCGGGGCTTCAAGAGCGCCTACCGCACAATCGTCTCCGCCGACGCGGTGTCCTTCCTCGGGGCACTGGTGCTCTGGATCCTGTCCATCGGCGCAGTCCGGGGCTTCGCGTTCATGCTCGGGTTGTCCACCCTCATCGATGTCCTCACCGCCTACACCTTCACGCGTCCGCTGGTGATCCTCCTCGGCCGCAACCGGATCTTCACCGATGCCCGGATCTTCGGGGTTGCCAGAGGCCTGGCCGCGCCCTCGGAGGCCGGGCTGTGACCACCGCCTCGATCGAGCTGGGCGGTGCGGCACAACGCAGGCCCGGGGCACTCCTGCGGCTGTACCACGGACAGACCCGTTTCGACTTCGTGCGCAGGCGCAGATGGTGGTTCGCGGCCTCCTCGGTCGTGATCGCCGCGGGCCTCATCTCGCTCGGCGTGAAGGGCCTCAACTACAGCATCGAGTTCGTGGGCGGCACCTCATGGGAGGTCCCGGCACCGGGTGTCACGGTGACGCAGGCACAGAACGCGCTGGCGCCGCTCGGCCTCGGTGGCGCGACGATCACCCAGCTCGGGAGCGGGAGCAAGGAAAGCCTGAACGTCGAGGCGAAGCTCGCCGGCGGCTCGAGCGGTGTTAGCGCACAGAAGGCCACCGAGGTGGCCGGAGTCCTAGCCGCGCTGGCGCACAAGCCCGCATCGTCGGTGTCGGTCGAGAACGTCGGGCCGACCTGGGGCAGCAACATCACGCACAAGGCGGTCGAAGCGCTGATCGTGTTCCTCATCGTGATCTCGGCATACATCTCTCTCTTCTTCGAGTGGAAGATGGCGATCGCCGCGATAGTCGCGGTCGCTCACGACATCGTGATCACCGTCGGGATCTACTCCTTGGCGTCGTTCCTGGTCACGCCGGACACCGTCGTGGCGTTCCTGACCGTCCTCGGCTATTCGCTGTATGACACCATCGTCGTCTTCGACCGTGTGCGCGACAACTCTCGCGGCCTTGGCGCGACCGGGAAGCTGTCGTACACCGACGTGGTGAATCTCTCGATGAACCAGACGCTCGCCCGGTCCATCAATACCTCGCTGGTCGCGATCCTTCCCATCCTTGCGGTGCTGGTCCTCGGCGCGGAGATCCTCGGCGCCGTAACGCTCGAGTACTTCGGCCTTGCCCTGTTGATCGGCCTCACAAGTGGGGCCTACTCGTCGATCTTCATCGCGTCGCCGCTGCTCGCGATGGAGAAGGAGCACGAAGAGCGCTACCGGAGGATCCGCGAACGCCTCGAAGCGCGCGGCTCCGCAATGCTGCTGATCTCCCCGGCGGCCGTTGCGGCAGGCGCGTTGAGCACTTCGGAGCCGGCGGCCGGCGGCAAGCGCCGCAGGTCGGCCGGTGCGGCTCCGGCGCGGGCGGCGACGCTGCGGCCCGGCGGGGCGCGGGGCAGCGCCGCCGGGGCTGGACGGGCCGGGTCGTTCGACAAGGGCGCCTCGCCCGCGGGCTCCCAGGCCGAGGGTCCACAAGGCGCTGACAACGGGGAACCCAAGGTCACCTCGCCGCGAGGAACCGGTGCGCCGAGGCCCCCGGCGGGAGCGCCCCGCGCAGGCACGCCGGCGCGCCGCCCACCGCCACGGCCCCGCAAGAAGGGCAGGCGTCGCTAGCTCCGGTGCACGGCCAGAGTGTCATCAACGGCCGGATTTCGTTCCGAGCGCAGCACAACTCCTAGGCTGGCGGCGATGATCGACATCCGGCTGGCTCGGGAGCACCCAGATGAGTTCCGGCGGGCCCTCGCGCGAAAGGGGGCCGCGGCGGACTTCGAGAGCTTGCTGGCGGTCGACACGCTCTGGCGGGAGCTGAGCGGCAAGGTCGACGAGCTCCGCAGCAGGACCCGACCGAGGGGCAAGCCGACCGAAGAGGAGCGGGGAGCCCTTGTGCTGGTGGGCCAGGAGCTGCGGCAGGCAGAGACCGAGCTCGAGGAGCTCGATCGTCGCCGCGCGGAGCTGCTTGGCGGCCTGCCGAACCCGCCCGACGACTCGGCCCCCGACGGCTACACCGACGAGGACGCCCTGGAGCTGCGCAGGGTCGGCGCGCCGCCGCAGTTCTCGTTCAAGGCGCGCGACCACGTCGAGCTGAGCTGCGCGTCAGGTTCCCCCGGCAGTGACGGCCCCGGGCGGCCCGGCTTCGACCTGGAGCGCGGGGCGAGGGTCGCAGGTGCCCGTTTCGCGTACCGCCGGGGCGCCGTCGCCCTCGTGGAACTGGCCTTGTACCGCTATGCGCTCGACAGGCTCGTCGGCCGCGGCTTCGAGCCTGTCCTGCCGCCGGTGCTGGTGCGGGAGTCGGCGATGTACGGAACCGGCTTCCTGCCGACCGACGAGGTCAATCTCTACCAGGTCGCCAGTGACGGGCTGTATCTGACAGGGACCTCCGAGGTCGCCCTGGCTGCGCTTCACGAGCACGAGATCCTGTCCGCTGACGAGCTGCCCTTGCGCTACGCGGGTTACTCCACGTGCTTCAGGCGCGAGGCGGGCGCAGCCGGACGCGACACTCACGGCATCTTCAGGGTGCACCAGTTCGACAAGGTGGAGATGTTCTTCTTCGCTCATCCGCAGCGCTCCAGCGAACACCATGAGGAGATCCTGGCCATCGAGGAGGACCTCGTGGGAGGCCTCGGGATCGCATACCGGGTCGTGGTCACCGCGGCCGGCGACCTCGGGCCGTCCGCGGCCAAAAAGTACGACCTCGAGGCTTGGATCCCGAGCCAGGAGCGGTACCGGGAGATCACGTCCTGCTCGAACACGACCGACTATCAGGCGCGACGGCTGAACGTCCGCTTCCGGGACGGGGACGGGTCGCTCCGGTTCGTGCACACCTTGAACGGGACCGCCATGACGGCGCGGTTCTTGATCGCGCTCCTCGAGGCCAATCAGGACAAGGACGGCCACGTGGCCGTGCCCGAGGTGCTGCACCCCTACGGCGCGCCCGAGCAGCTCTGAGCCGACTCGAGCCCGCCTGGGGGGCTCTGGACGGCTCTGAGGGGCTCCGCGGACAGGACCCCGCTCAGTCGGTCCGGGCCTGTTGCCCAGCTGCTCCGAGCTGATCCAAAGGCCCGTGGCCGGCACCGAGTCGCCACTGCGAGCCCCCGCGGATCGCGCGGGTGACGAACTGCTTGGCCTCGAGCGCGGCCTCGAGCGGCTCGAGCCCGAAGGCGAGGTTCGCGGCGATCGCTGCAGAGAGCGTGCACCCGCTGCCATGGACGTTCGCCGTGTCGATCCACGGCGCCCGCAGGAGTGTGACGCAACGCCCGTCGAACGCGACGTCGACGGCCTCGATGCCGCGGCGGCGCCCGCCCTTGACGATCACGAGTTGTGGACCGAGAGCCTGCAGCTCGCGGGCGGCGGCCTCGATGGCCTCCAGGTCGGCGAGCGCACGGCCGGTCAGCAGGGCGGCCTCCGGCAGGTTCGGCGTCACCACGGTGGCACAGGCGAACAGGTCGCGGTAAGCGCCGGCGACATCGTCACCGGAGAACATCGGTCTGCCGCTCGATGTGACGAGCACGGGGTCGACCACGAGCGGTGGGAGCTGGCCGGCGGCGCCTCGGCTCGCCAGCAGCCTCACAGTGCCGGGCGTGGCCAACATCCCGGTCTTGGCGGCGCGGACAGGCATGTCGGACAGGACGGCGTCGAGTTGCGCCGCCACCATCTCGGGGGCGATCGCAAGAAAGTCACGCACGCCGAGGGTGTTCTGGGCGGTGACAGCGGTCACCACAAGCGTCCCGAACACGCCCAACGCAGAGAATGTACGCAGGTCGGCGGCGACGCCTGCTCCGCCGCCGGAGTCGGTTCCGGCAATGGTGAGGGCCACCTTCGGGGGAGGGCTCACCATTGTGGCGACAGCTGAGGCGTGACGGGTCACGGCGGCGATCCTACGGCCGGCTCAGCCGCGCGAACCTGCCGGTGACTTCACCCGGGGGCTGTCGGGGCGCGAGCGGGCCGAGACCGGCACCGGGGCTCGCACCGTGCGGCACAGCTCCGCCGCAGCGGTGCAGCAGGCGGTTACGCTCGGCATGTGCACGCTGAGCGGCTCGCCGGCTTGACCGTCACCTACAGCAACTCCACCCTGATCGAGGGTCTCGTGCTCGGTGCGGCCTTCGGGCTTCTGGGTTATTTCCTCTCGGAGCGTTACAGGAGGGTCCGCGGCGTGACGCCATGGAGGATGCCGTCTGGGGTGTGGGCGGCACTGATGTTCCTGTTCTCGCTCATCGGCGTGGTCGTGTATCTGATCGCGTGCCTGACGACGCGGACAAGGACCGGGCCCACGGGCTGGGCGGGCGGTGCCCAGCACTGGGAACCGGGCCCGCGCGAGTTCCGGGGCCCTCCCCCGGAGGGTTGGAACGCACCTGTTCCGGGCCAGTGGGACCACGGCGCGCCTCAAGGATGGGACGCGCCGGCGCCGGGCTACCGCGGGGCGCCACCGCCCGGGGGTTGGGAGGCTCCTCCTCCGCCGGGGACCGCGTTCCCGGGACTCATGGCACCGACAGTGTCAGGCGCTGCCCCGGATCCGGCACTGCCCGTGCCCCCACCGCCGCCTCCGCGGTCTTGGCTCCCGGATCCCGCCGGGCGTCATGAGTTGCGTTACTGGGACGGGACCAGGTTCACAGAGCACGTGGCCGACGCCGGGAAGATCAGCGTCGACCCGCTCTGATGCGGGCCATTGCGAGCGCGCCCGTAGCCTTTGGCACGCCGAGCGCCGGTGGGAGCGTCCCGATTTCGCGTGTATTGTCTGCCGTCACCTGCTGGGCCAAGGGCGTCCCGGCCGTCAGCCGAAGGCGAGGCTGCCGAATGGCTGAGCCGGACATCAGTCCGACCAGGGGGCCACGATGGTCTCCAGTCGGCTGCGAGCGCTACGAGGACGCCAATGACCAGGAAGCAAAGCGCGGCGGGTTGCTACGACTCCGCGTACGAGCACGACGCATGTGGGATCGCGTTCGTGGTGGATCTGGAACGCCCGGCCAGCCACCGCGTCGTCACCCTTGGCCTCACGGCGCTCGAGAACCTCGCTCACCGGGGCGCGTTCGGGGCTGACCCCGGCACCGGTGACGGCGCCGGGGCGCTGATCCAACTGCCTCACCGGCTCTATTCCCAAGTTGCAGGCTTCGATCTCCCCGAGCCCGGGAGCTACGCCACGGGGATGGCGTTTCTCCCGTGCGAGCCGCGAAGCGCTCAGCGGGCCGTCGATCTCGTAGAGGAGATCGCGTCCGAGGAGGGGCTCGTGATCCTCGGATGGCGCGAGATGCCGGTCGAGCTCTCCGCGGCCGGCGAAGGGGCCAGAGCCGCCGCGCCGAGGTTTTCGCAGGTCTTCCTCGGGTCCGCGACCGGGTCCGGGCCGGCGCTGGTCGGCGATGCGCTGGAGCGTCGGTGCTTTGTCGTTCGCAAGCGCGTGGAGCACGCAGGCCTCGGCGTCTACTTCCCGTCGTTGTCGACGCGGACCTTCGTGTACAAGGGGATGCTGGCGCCCCACCAGCTGCGGGCGTTCTTCCCTGACCTCACCGACGAGCGGCTCGAGAGCCGGATCGTGCTCGTGCACTCGAGGTTCTCGACCAACACGTTTCCCTCCTGGCCCCTCGCGCACCCGTACCGGCTCGTCGCACACAACGGCGAGATCAACACCCTCGCGGGCAACCGGAATTGGATGCGCGCCAGAGAGGCGTTCCTGGCGAGTGACCGTTTCGAGGGCGACATCGGACGGATCTTCCCCGTCGTGACGCCGGGCGGAAGCGATTCGGCCACCTTCGACGAAGTCTTGGAGCTGCTCCACCTCGCCGGGCGATCGCTTCCTCACGCGGTGCTCATGATGATCCCCGAGGCCTGGCAGAACCACACCGAGATGGACCCGGCCCGGAGGGCGTTCTACAGCTTCCACGCGTCGCTGATGGAGCCCTGGGACGGGCCGGCGGCCATCGCCTTCACCGACGGGACTGTGGTAGGAGCGGTGCTCGACCGCAACGGCCTGCGCCCCGCTCGCTACTGGGTGACCGACGACGGGCTTGTCGTGCTCGCGTCGGAGGTCGGCGTTCTCGACCTCGACCCGGCCTCGGTCATAATCAAGGGCCGGCTGCAGCCCGGACGGATGTTCCTCGTTGACACCGCAGCCGGGCGCATCGTCGAAGATGGGGAGATCAAGGCCTCCCTGGCTGCGGAGCACCCCTACGCGGACTGGCTGGCGAAGGGCCTCGTCCATCTGAAGGACCTCCCTCCGAGGATGATGCTGACGCCCCAGCACGCCTCGGTCGTGCGCCACCAGCGGCTGTTCGGCGTGACCAATGAGGAGTTGCGCCTCATCATCGAGCCGATGGCCCGGACGGGGAGCGAGCCGGTCGGCTCGATGGGGTCGGACACGCCGCTTGCCGTGCTCTCCGAGCGGCCGCGCCTTCTCTACGACTACTTCACCCAGCTGTTCGCGCAGGTGACGAACCCGCCGCTCGACGCGATCCGTGAGGAGCTCGTGACATCGCTCGAGGCCACGCTCGGACCGGAGCGGAACCTCCTCGAGCCCGAACCGGCCTCGTGCCGGCAGATCTCCTTGCCGTACCCGGTCATCGACAACGACGACCTGGCAAAGCTGCTCTATGTCAACGAGCACGGTGAGACACCCGGTTTCCGCGGCTTTGCCGTCGACGGACTGTTCCCGGTGAGCGGAGGCGGGCCGGGACTCGAAGCCGCCATCGACAAGGTCTGCCGGCAGGTGTCGGAGGCGATCGCCCTCGGCGCGAACATCATCGTGCTGTCGGACCGCAACGCGAGCTCCACCAGCGCCCCGATCCCGTCGCTGCTGCTCACCGCCGCAGTGCACAACCATCTCGTCCGGAACAAGGAGCGTGCCAAGGTCGGGCTCGTCATCGAGAGCGGTGACGCCTTGGAGGTGCACCACTTCGCCTTGCTGATCGGCTACGGCGCGGCGGCCGTGAACCCTTACCTCGCGCTCGAGTCGGTCGCCGAGATGGTGCGCGACGGCCTGCTGGGCGAGCTGTCGGAGCGGGAGGCCTTCCGAAGGTATCTCAAGGCCGCGAGCAAGGGCGTCTTGAAGGTGATGTCGAAGATGGGCATCTCGACGGTCGCCTCCTACACCGGGGCCCAGGTCTTCGAGGCGATCGGGCTCGATCGGGGAATGGCGGACCGGTACTTCCATGGCACGCCGAGCCGGCTGGGCGGCATCGGGCTGGCAGAGCTGGCCGAGGAGGTGGCCCGGCGCCATCGCTACGCGTACGAGGGGCCCGGGGCCGGCCCGGGAGAGCTGGAGCTCGAGGTCGGTGGCGAGTACAAGTGGCGCCGGGGCGGCGAGTACCACCTGTTCAACCCGAAGACCGTGTTCAAGCTGCAGCACGCGACCCGCGCCAAGCGCTTCGACATCTTCAGGGAGTACAGCCGCCTCGTCGACGAGCAGTCCGAGCAGTTGGCGACCCTGCGCGGCCTGCTGCGGCTACGCACCGGCGACGCTTCGGTGCGGCCACCGGTCCCCCTCGAGGAGGTGGAGCCGGTCGAGGCCATCGTGCGGCGCTTTGCGACCGGCGCCATGTCGTACGGGTCGATCTCCGCTGAGGCACACGAGACGCTCGCGATTGCGATGAACCGCCTCGGTGCCCGGTCGAACACAGGTGAGGGAGGCGAGGACCCCGCGCGCTACGTGCCCGATCCGAACGGCGACCTGCGGCGCAGCGCGGTCAAGCAAGTGGCTTCGGGCCGCTTCGGGGTCACCAGCGAGTACCTGGTGAATGCGGACGACCTCCAGATCAAGATCGCCCAGGGAGCCAAGCCCGGCGAAGGCGGCCAGCTCCCGGGCCACAAGGTCTACCCGTGGATAGCAAAGACCCGGTACTCGACCGCCGGCGTCGGGTTGATCTCCCCGCCGCCGCACCACGACATCTATTCGATCGAGGACCTGGCCCAGCTCATCTACGACCTCAAGAACGCGAACCCTGCCGCTCGCATCCACGTGAAGCTGGTGGCCGAAGTGGGTGTCGGGACCGTCGCGGCCGGTGTTGCCAAGGCCCATGCGGACGTGGTTCTCATTTCCGGCCAGGACGGAGGGACCGGTGCCGCGCCGCTCAGCTCGCTGAAGCATGCGGGTGCTCCCTGGGAGCTCGGGTTGGCTGAGACGCAGCAGACCCTGCTCCTCAACGGGCTCAGGGACCGGATCACCGTCCAGGTCGACGGCCAGATCAAGACGGGCCGGGACGTGATCGTGGCGACGCTGCTCGGGGCCGAGGAGTTCGGTTTTGCGACCGCTCCGCTGGTCGTGTCCGGGTGCGTGATGATGCGCGTCTGCCACCTCGACACCTGTCCCGTCGGCATCGCGACCCAGAATCCCGAGCTGCGCAAGCACTTCACGGGACGGGCGGAGTTCGTCGAGACCTTCTTCAACTACATCGCCGAAGAGTGCCGCGAACTTCTCGCCGCACTCGGCTTTCGCACCATGGCCGAAGCCGTGGGCCGTGTCGACAGCCTTGACACCACGGCCGCGGTCGACCACTACTGGAAGGCGGGCAAGCTTGATCTCCGTCCGATCCTGGAGCCGGTCCGCACGCCTTTGACCACGGCCCTCCACCGCACGCGCGACCAGGACCACGGTCTTGACGCAGCGCTGGACCGCGAGCTCATCGAGGCGTGCGGCGCGGCCATCTCCGAGGGGCGGCGAACCGAGCTCGAGCGCCCGATCCGCAACATCCATCGTGCCGTCGGGACGATGCTGGGCTCCGAGATCACGAGGCGCTACGGTGGCGCCGGCCTGCCCGACGATACGATCTCGCTCACCTTCCGGGGTTCCGCGGGTCAGAGCTTCGGCGCCTTCGTGCCGCGTGGCATCACCCTGAGACTTGTCGGCGACGCCAACGACTATCTCGGCAAGGGCCTCTCGGGCGGGATCATCGTGGTCCGGCCACCCGAGGAGTCGCCGTTTGACGCCGAGGACCAGATCATCGCCGGCAACGTCGTGCTGTACGGGGCGACCTCGGGCGCCGCCTTCATCCGGGGGCAGGTCGGTGAACGGTTCTGCGTCCGCAACTCAGGCGCTGCTGCGGTCGTCGAGGGGGTTGGCGACCACGCTTGCGAGTACATGACCGGCGGCACCGTGCTCGTGCTCGGCCCGACGGGACGCAACTTCGCGGCGGGGATGTCGGGAGGCATGGCCTTTGTGCATGACCCAGGTGCGGTGTTGCCGAGGCGCCTGAACCCCGAGATGGTCGAGCTCGAGCCGCTCGAGGAGGAGGACCGTCGCACCGTCCAGGAGCTCTGCAGCGCTCACGCGGCATCGACGGGCTCGCTGCTCGCGGCCCGGCTCCTGACACGATGGGAGGAAACCCTGACTGAGATCGTGAAGGTGATGCCCCGGGACTACCGGCGTGTGCTCGAGGCCACCAGGCGGGCCGTCGAGGCCGGTGGATCGGTGGACGACGAGATCATGGCGGCTGCACATGGCTGATCCTCGGGGATTCCTGCGTTACGAGCGCACCGGTCCGCGGCGCCGCCCGGTCGAGGCCCGGGTCCGGGACTGGCGGGAGGTCTATCTTCCCTTCGGGCGTCAAGAGCTCACCGAGCAGGCGGCCCGGTGCATGAGCTGCGGCATCGCGTTCTGCCACGAGGGTTGCCCCCTGGGCAACCTGATCCCGGAGTGGAACGACCTCGTCGAGCGCGGTCGCTTCGCCGAAGCGAGCGACCGCCTGCACGCGACGAACAACTTCCCCGAGCTCACCGGCAGGCTCTGCCCGGCGCCATGCGAAGGCTCCTGCGTGCTCGGGATCATGTCCGAGCCAGTGCTGATCAAGCAGGTCGAGCTCGAGACCGCCGAGTGGGCGGCCAGCTCCGGGGTGTTCGCGCCCCACCGGGTGAGCACCAGGACCGGCAAGAAGGTGGCGATCGTCGGCTCGGGTCCGGCCGGGCTTGCCGCCGCCCAGCAGCTCACCAGGGCCGGGCACGAGGTCGTCGTCTTCGAGCGTGCCGAGCGCATCGGTGGGCTGCTGCGCTACGGCATCCCCGAGTTCAAGCTCGAGAAGTCGGTGCTCGACCGCCGGCTCGCCCAGATGGCGGAAGAGGGCACTCAGTTCCGCCCGCGGGTCGTCGTCGGGAGGTCGGCCTTGTTGCGCGCGCCAGAGGTCCCTGGTGCCGCTGCGCCGCAGGCGTCCGTTGTTTCCGCGTCCGCGCTGCGAGGCGAGTTCGACGCCGTGGTGCTGTCCGGCGGCTCCACTCGCCCGCGTGACCTCACCGTGCCCGGGCGTGACTTGCGGGGCGTGCACTTTGCCATGGACTACTTGAAGTCGGCGAACCTCGTCTGCGAAGGCGCGCTGGAGTCATCGCCGACAAGCGCCAGTGGCAAACGTGTCGCGATCATCGGGGGTGGCGACACCGGGGCCGACTGCCTCGGGACAGCCCACCGCCAGGGCGCCGTCTCGGTTACTCAGCTCGAGATCCTCTCCATGCCGGGCTCGGCGCGCGCGCCGGACAACCCGTGGCCCACCTGGCCGCTGATCCTTCGTACGACCTCCGCTCACGAGGAGGGAGGCGAGCGCCTCTTCTCCGTGGCCACGACCGAGCTGGTCGACGACGGGTGGGGCGCCGTGGGCGCGCTTCGCGCCGAGACGGTCGAGACCGCCACGGTCGACGGGCGCCCGGGCCTTGTGACGGTGCCTGAAACCGCGTTCGAGCTCGAGGTCGATCTCGTCCTGATCGCCATGGGCTTTCTCGGGCCGGAGGTCAACGGCTTGGTGGCCGAGCTCGGGCTCGGGCTCGACGCCCGTGGCAACCTCGCCGTCGATGAGTCTTTCGCGACATCTGTCCCGGGTGTGTACGCCTGCGGCGACATGGTGCGTGGCCAGAGCTTGATCGTTTGGGCGATAGCCGAGGGCCGTTCCGCGGCGGCGGGCGTGGATCTGTACCTCACGGGTCGCAACGACCTCCCCGCACCCATCGTGGCGGGACAGCTCGCGCTCAGATGAGCCCGCCACCACTGAGCTCACCAACCGCCCTCGACGGCGCCCGTCGCCGCAGGCCTAGCGCGCCGGCTGGGCCGTTGTCCCTGAGTTGGCCGCCATCCATTGCTCCAGGCGGCCTGGGCTCATCGGGCTCGCCACGTAGAAGCCTTGGAGAGCGTCGCAGCCGAGTGCAGTCAACTGCTCCATGACCGCGGCGGAGTCGACCCCCTCGGCTATGACTGAAAGGCGCAGGCTGTGGGCGAGGTCGACCACCGCATGGACGATCGCCTTTGCCGTGTCGTCACTCAAGAGCGGTTCGACGAAGGACTTGTCGATCTTGACCGCCGTGACGGGGAGGCGCTGCAGGTACGACAGCGAGGAATAGCCCGTACCGAAGTCGTCGAGGGAGATCCTCACGCCGTACTCGACGAGGGAGCGGAGGCTCCGCAGCGCTCCCTCGGGGTCGAACATGACCGCGCTCTCGGTGATCTCGAGCTCGACGGACTTCGGCGGGAGCCCCGAAACGCTGACGGCGGTCGTGACCGCGTCCATGAGCTCAGGGTCGTGCACCGTGGCGGCCGACAGGTTCACGGCCACCGGGATGAGGTGCCCAGCGCGATGCCAGCCGGCGCATTCGGACAACGCTTTCGCGAGCACCCAGTTGGTGATCTCGCGGATGATGCCTGTCTGCTCCGCGAGAGGAATGAAGGCGTCCGGAAGCAGCAGCCCACGGGTGGGGTGGTGCCAGCGCACGAGCGCCTCGGCGCCGGTGACCACCCTGGCCAGCGCGTCGATCTTGGGTTGGTAGTCGAGGCGGAGCTCGCCCTTGTCGACGGCGTCTGCCAGCTCGCCGGCGAGCGCGAGGCGCGAGGGGCTCGAGCGCTCGAGATCCTCACTGTAACGGCGTATGCCACGGCGCTCCGCCTTTGCCTGGTGCATCGCGACTTCCGCGCGCCGCAGCAGGGCTGGCACACCGAGGCTCGCGCCGTTCTCGTCGAGAGCGGCCTCCGCGACACCGACGCTGCCACGCAGGCGAAGCCGCACCCCGCCGACGACGATCGCCGGGGCAAGCGCACCAAGCAAGCGAGCGGCCATGGCATCGGCATCGGCCGGTTCCGGAACGCTCGAGACGACGACGGCGAACTCGTCCGCACCGAGACGGGCCACTATCTCGACCGGACTGCCGAGCTCGCCGAGGCGGCGCGCGACTTCGACGAGGACAAGGTCACCGAGGGCGTGTCCCAAGGTGCCGTTGATCTCCTTGAAGCGGTCGATGTCGAGCACGAGCACCGTGCGCTTCACGCCGCTGATCTCCGACAGCTTCGGCACCGCGATCGTGTGGCTGTGGTCGGCAAGCACGAGACGGTTGGGAAGGCCGGTCAGCGGGTCGCGCAGCGCCTGGTTTCTGATCGCGTCCTCAGCACGGCTCCGAGCCGCCGCTGCAGCAAGGACATTCGCGACGGCGACGACGAAGTTCACCTCTTCATCGCCGAACTTGCGCGGGCTCCGGCATCCGACGCCCACAACGCCGGCGGGGGAGTCCTGGCCCGGGATCGGCGCCTCGATCACGCTCATGGCCTCCGAGCGGGTCCAAAGCTCCGGGATCTCGAAGCGGGCCTCTCGAGCCAGGTCATCACAGACCACCGTTTCTTGGGTGACGAGTGCGAAGCTGACGGGCGACGACGTCGGATCGGTCGAGAGCAGCTCCGGCCCGGACGCACTGTGTCCGTGACTGGCGGTCAGGGTCACGAAGGCCGTGTCCGGCATCGCCTCGAACACGTGCACGAAGTCGACTTCCAGTTGCGCGGCGAGAAGGGTGACCGCGTCCTCGACCAGGTCGCGGTAGGCGAGCCCGACGAGTGCCCACCGACCGAGGTCAGCGAGCGCTGCCTGGCGTCCGGCGTTCGAGCGCAGACGTTCCTCGCGCTCACGGCGGGTCGTCACGTCCCGGAGCGTCACTATGAAGCCGTTCACCGCCTGGTCGTCGATCATGTTGTTGCCGATCGCCTCGACGGTTCGCCAGCTGCCGTCTGTGTGCGCGACGCGGAACTCGATCGACGGGGCGCTGCCTGGGTGCTCGGCCGCCTCGACGAAGTGGCGTCGCACGCGGTCGCGGTCGCCGGGGTGGACGAGAGACTCAAGCTGCAGCAGCTGGCCTTCGTCCCAGGCATCACCGAACAGACCGCGGGAGGCCGGGTTGGCGAACAGCAGCGCCCCGTCTCGTGCCATGACGATGATGACGTCCGACGCGTGCTCGACAAGAGCAGCCTGGCGGCGGGCGGCGTCGAGCACCAACCGCTCGGCGACGACGCGAGCCGAAACTTGCGCGTCATACGCCGCGGCGAGGCCGATCTGATCGGCGACATCTTGGAGAAGCGTCCGCTCGGCCGCAAGCACCACACCTCGCTCGGCCGGACGGCCGAGGAGCAGCGCCCCGAGAACCTTGGATCGTGCACGGACCGGGACGATGCACAAGGCCACCGGGCCGGAGGCCTCGAACTGGGCCAGCGTCTCGGGGTCGTCCCACTCGCCGATCTCTTTCCACGCCGCTTGCGGCACCTCAACTGGGGCTCCGGTCGAGACAACGCGGCCGAGCAGGCCGAGCGCGCTCGAGGGCCGGGCCCTTGCGAGTCCCCGGGCCAGCACGCAGTTGAGCGCTGGGTCCGGATCCGCGCTCGCGACAGCCCCGAGAAGCTCCCCGGCGTCATCGAGGAGCCAAAGGACCGCCGAACCGCCCAACGCCGTCGCGACGGCATGGGTCGCAACGCTTCCGAGTTGGCCGATCGAACCGGTGCTCGTCACCTGGGTGCTACCGGTGTTGAGCGCGTCGGCGACGGAGTCCAGGACGTGGATCATCGGGCTCTCGCCTCGCTCAGATTGAGAGGGAGGCGAGGACGACCCTTTCCGGTGCCCCACCGGCGACCTCCTCGGCCGTTCCCCGCGCGTGTACCAAGACTACCGAGGGGGCACCGGGGTGGGTGGGTTCTTCGTCGAAGCTTGGCGACCGCAAGACAGCCAGCACGTGAACGCCCGCCCTGGAGGCTCGGCACACGCCGGTATGACGGCCGGGCAGTCGCAAGCCACCCGCAACAACGCGGAGCGCGCAGATGCGTGGCACCATGCGAGAAAGGCCTCTCTTCGTGCGGTATGTCTTCCGGTACGGCAAGCAGGTCCACGCCTGAGCCACGTCCCGACCTTCGAGGGCGTAAGTTCGACAAGAACGTCCTGCGCGCCGGGCCGTCCAACGGCGAGCTCGAGATCGTCACGATCGAACGCGCCGGGCCGTGCCAGCAGCTGCCGAGACGAGCGGAGGCGACGTGAGCGACGAGACCCTGGAGGCCATCCGCTCAGAGCTCGACACTCTGGCCGAGCGGCTCGGCGATGCGGCCTACGACTCTCTGCGGGCCGAGCTCCGCCGCAGCGGCAAGCCTTCCAGGAGCGACCCGGACCTCGTGCGCGAGAAGTTGCTGTCCCGCGCCCGCAACGCCATCGCACGCGCCTCGTCGCTCGTGGCGCAGGCCGAACGCGTCGCCGAACCTGGCGGCGTCGAGGAAGGCGACGAGAGTGCCGGTGGCTGACCGTTCAGCTCGAAGACGGCCAGCGGTTGACGGTGTCGATGAGCATGCGGAGCCGGCCGTGCGAGCGGCGGTCGAACTCGAGCGCTAGACGCTTCAGATCGAGCTGGTCGCGGCCGGCGCGCTCGGGCGGCAACGGGCCCGTCCGCCAGATCCCCTTTGAGGTGCAGATGTCGGCGAACTCCCCGTTGAGCGCCGCCAGCTCCTGGTCGGTCGGCGCGCACCGGCAGCGTATGACCATCGTCGAGCCGACGAAGCGTCGCGACTGGTAGTTGCGGTAAAAGCTCAGGATCTCCCCGACGGCCACGCCGACATCGTCGGTGATGCGGTAGAGGGCCCCGTCGTCGCTGTCCACCAGGCCCCGGCGGGTCACCTCGCCCTTGAGGAACCGCTCGAGCCCCTCCCAGTAGGGATCGCCGGGAAGGTCGAGCAGGACGATCGGTGCGGGCTCCGCCTTGCCTGTCTGCTGCAAGGTGAGCAGCTCGAAGCATTCGTCCAGCGTTCCGAAGCCACCCGGCAGGACCGCGAAGGCAGCCGACTCCTTCATCAGCATGAGCTTGCGCGTGAAGAAGTACTTCATCTCGACGAGCCGGCCCTCGGCCGCGAGCTGGGGATGAGAGGCGGTCTCGAAGGGGAGCCGGATCTCGACGCCGAGGGACATGTCGAGCCCTGCACCGTCGGTTCCCGCAGCCATGATGCCTGGTCCGGCACCGGTGACCACAAGCCACTTCTCGTGCGCCATGCGCGCGGCGAGGTCGACGGCCTGGGCATAGAGCGGGTCTGACACCGCGGTACGCGCGGAGCCGAACATGGTCAGCTTGGGGATGCCCCGATAGGGTGCGAAGAGGTCGAACGCCCGCTGCATCTCGGCGAGCGCGGAGGCGGCGATCTTGAGGTCGAGCCGGCTGGCGTCGATGCCGCCAAGGGAGAGCCCCGTGAGGAGGATCTCCCGGAGCAGGTCGCGGTTGTCCCGAGCGCCGGAGAGCTCCAGCAGCTCGGCGACACGGCTCTCGATCTCCTCCTGCGGAGTGGCCGGCGATCCGGAGGCCATGGCTCAGCTGGCGGCGGGTAGGACCCGCTCGTAAAGCGTCGTGCGCTGCTCGAGGTGGCGCCCGACGGACCCGGCGAGGTCGCGGAAGTCGACCTCCTCCATCCGCTGGCCGTGCTTTGAGCCCGCGGCCCGGGAGATGTTCTCGTCCATCAGGGTTCCACCGAGATCGTTGCAACCCGAGGCGAGCAGTTGCTTGGCACCCTCGATACCGACCTTCACCCAGCTCGCCTGGATGTTGTCGATCCAGCCGTGATAGGCGATACGCCCCACCGCATGCATCAGGAGCGTCTCCCGGAACGTTGGGCCCCGGCGGGCCTTCTTCTGGAGATAGATCGGGGAGGCCATGTGCACGAACGGGAGGGGCACGAACTCGGTGAACCCCCCGGTCTCTTTCTGCAGGGCGCGCGTGCGCACGAGGTGCCGCGCCCAGTGACCGGGGTGCTCGACGGCTCCGAACATGATCGTGACGTTCGACCGCAAGCCGACGCTGTGCGCCACACGGTGCACCTCGAGCCACCGCTCGGTGTTGATCTTGTCCGGGCACAGGACCGCTCGGACCTCGTCGTCGAGGATCTCTGCCGCCGTGCCTGGCAAGGTGCGCAGCCCGGCATCCCGGAGCTGGACCAGATACGCATCCAGCGGCTCACCGAGCCGGCGCGCCCCTTCGTGGACCTCGAGTGCGGTGAAGGCATGGATGTGCATGCGCTCGGAACCCGCGCGGACTGCCTTCAGCACATCGAGGTAGTAGGTGCCGTCGAAGTCCGGGTGGATCCCACCTTGCAGGCAGACCTCGGTGGCGCCGGCCTGCTCCGCCTCGACGACACGGCGGGTGATCTCGCCGACCTCGAGCACGTAGGGGCTGCCACGAAGGTTCAGCGACAGCGGCCCTTTGGAGAACGCGCAGAACTTGCACTTGAACGTGCAGACGTTGGTGTAGTTGATGTTCCGGTTGACCACGAAGGTGACCACGTCGCCGACTGCTGATCGCCGGAGCTCGTCAGCGACCTCGGCGACCGCCACCACCTCCGGACCACGGGCCGCGAACAGCGTGACGATCTCGTCCTCGCCGACCTCCTGACCCGCGAGCACACCCGCCAGCACCTCGCCGACGGCTCCGCCGGCACTCGACCGTCGCCTGCCGGCGGGCGGGCCGGAGTCACCGGGGCCACCGGGGCGGCGGGCCCTCGGCGGCCTCGAGACCGCCACCAGACGCGGCGGCTGCGCCTCACCGCCGGCGCACCAGTCCGAGTCCCGTGCGAGGTTCTCAGCGTCGGCATGGTCCATCACGGCGTGACGAAGCTCCTCGGCCACGAATCTCGCGTCGGCCCACTCGGGGTGGACCGCGAGACGGGGGGCCAGCACGTGCCCGCGCTGCTCAGTCACCCGTCGCAGGCGGTCGACCGCCGGCCAGGCGCGTTCGGGGTTCACGTGGTCGGCCGTCACCGGCGACACGCCGCCCCAGTCGTCGATGCCCGCGTCCAGCAGCGTCGAGAAGTCCTCAGTCAGGTTCGGGGGCGCCTGCAGATGCACCTCGGGTGGGAGCACGATCCGGGCGGCGGCGATCGACCACAGGTGCTCCTCGGCCGGGCATGGCGGCGCCGCGTGCATCGCCGTCGCGGGCTTGGGGAGGAAGTTCTGGACGATCACCTCCTGGACCTGACCGTGCCGGGCATGGCTGGAGGCGATCGCCCGCAGTGCCACGAGGCGGTCGGCCCGGGTCTCCCCGATGCCGACGAGGATGCCGGTCGTGAACGCGATCTGAAGCCGGCCGGCCGCCTCGAGGGTGGCCAACCGGCGGGCGGGCGTCTTGTCCGGTGACACGCGGTGGCACGCCAAGGACTGCGCGAGGGACTCGATCATCATCCCCTGGCTCACGGTCACCTTGCGTAGCTGGGCGAGCTCGCCGACCAACAGTGCCCCCGCGTTCGCATGCGCGAGGAGGCCCGTCTCGGCTGTGACGAGGCGGCAGCACTCTGCGAGGTAGTCGATGGTCGACGCAAAGCCGTGGTCCGCGAGCCATGCGGCTGCAATCGGGTAGCGGAGCTCCGGGCGTTCCCCGAGGGTGAAGAGGGCCTCGTGGCAGCCCGCCTCCGCACCGGCCCGGGCGATGGCCAGGACCTGCTCGGGGCTCAGGTACGCGGCTGCGAGGCGAGCGGGAGGCTTCGCGAAGGTGCAGTAGCCGCAGCGGTCCAGGCACAGCATGGTAAGTGGGATGAAGACCTTCGGAGAGAAGGTGATCCGCGTGCCGTAACGGCGGTCGCGGACGCGACGCGCCTCCGACAGCAGGTCTTCGAGAGGTGCCGCCAGCAGCTCGGCGTCGGTGAGATCCAGATGACCCCCCGATCTGAAGCGGTCCCCGGCACTGTGGGCGCCGCCGCGAGCGGCTCTGATGAGTTCGGCCATTGGTATCACCCTACCGAAGCGCTTCGGGGTCGCTCGCCGCCCGGTCGCAGAGCCAGACCACGCGATCGGCGTGCACTCGGGTCGCGGGGAGATCGTCGTGGTGGAGAACCCTCGACATTGCCTCATGCTTGTCAGCTCCCGCGACGGTGAACACCACGAGGCGAGCGCGTGCGATCCCGGCAAGGGTCAAGGTGAGGCGTTCATAGGGATTTCGGCCCGACGGGTCCACGTTTCGCTGGACCAGCCGCTCATCTGGGGCCTCGAGTGCCGCCGAGTTCGGGAACAGTGAGGCGGTGTGGCCGTCTGGGCCCAGCCCTAGATGCACGAGGTCGAGGTGGGGGCGAGCTGCGATCGTCGCTTGGTAGGCCACCGGCGGAGCACCACAGTCCATCGGGACAAATCGCGGACGTGGCCGGACGCGATCGACGAGCGCCTCTCGGATCATCAGCTGGTTCGCGTCCGGGTCGTCCGCCGGCACACAGCGCTCGTCACCCACGAGGCACTCGATACGAGCCCAGTCGAGGTCGCGTCGCAGGGCCAGCTGCTCGTAGCACGAGCGGGCGGTGGAGCCACCCGACAGCACGAGCCAAAACGGCTCGTCGTGCGCCCGGTTCGCATCCGCGAGCATCAAGCCGACCTGTTCGGCCACCAGGTCGGCAAAGGCGACAGGAACGTCTTCGACGACACGCAGCTCGCCGTCGGGAAGGCTCAGCACGCCGTCGGGCAACACTCAGGGATTCACCCACTCGTACCCGTCGGGCTCCAACAGCCGCGCCGCCTCCAGCGGGCCCCAGCTACCTGCCTCGTAGAGCGAGAGGTGGGGATACCCCTCTGCGAACGCCTCCTGGATCGGTTCGAGAAGCCGCCAGGCCTGCTCCACCTCGTCGGTGCGGATGAACAGCGTCGGGTCACCGGTCATCGCGTCGAGCAGGAGCCGCTCGTAGGCTTCGGGCGGATCTCCTCCGAATGCCTCCTTGTAGGAGAATTGCATCGCCACGGTGCCCACGCGGTAATCCTGACCAGGCACCTTGGCCCCAAATCGAAGGGTGATGCCCTCGTCGGGCTGGATGCGCAAGATGAGCGCGTTGGGCTGGAGACCTCGGACGAGTTGGCCGGCGAAGGGGAGGTGAGGGGGCCTCTGGAAGACCATCGCGACCTCGGTCGATCGCTTGGCCAACCGCTTGCCGGTACGGATGAAGACCGGGACGCCGGCCCAACGCCAGTTGTCGACGGTGAGGCGCATCGCGACGAACGTCTCGGTCGTGGACCGAGGATCGACGCCGTCCTCGTTCCGGTAGCCGGGTACGGCCTGGCCCTCGATCGTGCCCGGGAGGTACTGGGCGCGGACGACCGCTCTCTCCACCTCGTCGGCACGCGGAGCCATGATGGACCGCAGCAGCTTGACCTTCTCGTCTCGGATCGCGGTCGGGTCCATCGTTGCCGAGGGCTCCATCAAGGTGAGTGCCAGGACCTGCATGACGTGGTTCTGCACGATGTCGCGCAACGCGCCGGCGCTCTCGTAGAACGAGCCCCGGTGCTCGACACCGAGGGACTCGGCAACCGTGACGTGGACGTGGCCCACGTAGCGCCGATTCCATACCGGCTCGAAGATCGAATTCGCAAAACGGAGGGCCAGAACGTTCTGCACCGTCTCCTTGCCCATGTAATGGTCGATCCTGTAGATCTGATTCTCTTCGAAGGATTCGTGCAGGGTCTCGTCAAGTGCCATCGCCGTTTCGAGGTTCCGGCCGAAGGGCTTTTCGATCACGAGCCGCGCAAACTTGCCCCCGGGCCCAGGGTGGTTCAGCCCGTGGCGGGCAAGGCCCCGGGCAACCTCTCCGAAGAGGGCCGGGATGGTGGCGAGATAGAAGAGCCGGTTGCCTGCCGTGCCCCCGTCTCCGCTCGGGCTGTCGAGCTCGGCAAGGATCTCCAAGATCCTTTCGAAAGTCGCGTCGTCGTCGTAGTTGCCGCTCACGTAGCGGAATCGGCTCGCGAACCCGGCCCAGGCCGGCTTGGCGTCAGGGACGGCCTTGAGGCAGTGATCCCGGAACTCGTCGTCGGACCATTTGGTCCTGGCGACGCCGATGAGCCCGGTGCCCCCTGCCAGCGACCCCTTGTCCGCCAGCGACGCGAGGGCCGGCAACAGCTTGCGCGCGGTCAGATCGCCCGACGCACCGAACATCACCAGTGAGAGCGGCGGAGTCTTGGCCTGAGCGAGGCGCGCGGTCATGAGGACGCCTTTGTGTCGGCGCGGATCACCGCGTGGCCCCCGAACTGGTTCCGCAAGGCGGCCAGCAACCGAAGGCCATAGGAGTTGTCCTCGCGGCTCTCGTAGCGCCGGAAGAGCGAGGCGGCGATGACCGGCACCGGTACGTCGCGCTCGAGCGCCGCCTCGAGGGTCCAGCGTCCCTCCCCGGAGTCGACGACGAACGGCTCGATGTCCTCCAGACCGGCCCCAGGTCTGAGCGCGAGCTCTGCGAGCTCGAGCAGCCATGACCTGACCACCGATCCATATCTCCAGATCGCAGCGATCTCGTGCAGGTCGAGGTCGTACTCGTCGGCCTTGGACAAGATCTCGAAGCCTTCGGCATAGGCCTCCATGAGCCCGTACTCGATGCCGTTGTGCACCATCTTCACGAAGTGGCCCGCACCGACCGGGCCGACGTGGGCGTAGCCACCCTCGGGTGCCAGAGCCAGGAAGACCGGTTCCGCGATCGCAACGGCCTCACGGCTGCCACCAACCATGAGGCAGTAGCCGTTCTCGAGGCCCCAGACACCACCAGAAGTACCTGCGTCCACGAAGTGAACGCCGCGCTCGGCAAGTAGTGTGGCGTACGGAACGGCGTCCTTGAAGTTCGAGTTGCCGCCGTCGATCACCAGGTCACCCGCCTCGAAATGCTGACCCAACGACGCGACGGTCTCCTCTGTCGGCTTGCCGGAGGGCACCATTACCCAGGCAACTCGGGGCGCTGAGAGCTTCGCGGCCAGCTCCTCCAGGCTCGAGGCCGTGTCCGCTCCGTAGGCAGCGACTGCCGCTCGCGCGTCGGTTCCGAGGTCGAAGCCGACCACCTCGTGACCCTTGTCGATCAGTCGCCGGGTCATGTTTGCGCCCATCTTCCCCAGGCCGACCATGCCGATCCTCATCGTTGCGTTCCTTCCTCGCCTTGGCTGCCTGGCAGCTGCGGACTATCCGATCTCGGTCAGCTCGTCGAGCTCGATGCGGATCACGCGCCTGTTGTGGGCCACGAGGCTCTCGTGGTCGCCGATCGACTGCGCGTCGATCAGGGTCGGGAAGTCGTAGGGCTCACCGGGGACCGCGAGCTCCGCGGATGGCGTCGAGCGGACCAGCTGGACCGCGATGATGCTGTTCGGGCCGCCCTTGTGGAGCTGTCCGGTCGAGTGCAGGAATCGCGGCCCGTAGCCGGCGGTCACGGCCAGCTGATCGTTCGCGTCGCGCACTCGGCGGCGGAGCGCCTCGAGCTGGTCGTCCTGGCCGTAGGGGAGGTAGGCCTGCAGAGACACGTAGTCGCGCGGGCGGACCTGTGCGGCGACGAGGGCCATCATGTCCTCAGGTGCGGAGGACTCCAGTGACGGCAGCGGCAGGGCGCTGAGCACTCTCAGGGTGTTCGCCTTCGACTCGGCGACATTGGGCTCGTCGAAGGGATCGATCCCCAGGGCGTGCCCGGCGATCGCGACAGCCAGCTCGAAACGGAAGAATTCCGCTCCGAGGCCTCCGGGCCCGTCTATCGCGACGCCGAGGACGTGCCGGTCGTCACCACCCTCCTCCTCGGTCGTCGGCACAGGCACGCAGCCGCCACCCTGCTTGCCTGTCGATTCGGCGATGAGCTGCTCGACCCACAGGCCGAACGAGCGGATCTGCTCGCCCACGACGATGGTGGTCTTGTCGCGCCCGGCCAGGGCCGCCTGGCCCATGTCCGCCCCGAGCGCCACGGCCTCCTCCCGGTCGGCGTCGAGAGCACGCTCGCACAACTCGGCGACGTCGTAGCCCATCAACGCTGCCGGGACCAGGCCGAACAACGACAACACCGAGTACCGGCCGCCGATGTCGGGCTGGTTCTCGAAGACATGCCGGATGCCGAGCTCGCCTGCCTGAAGGCCAAGAGGGGTGCCGGGATCGGTGACGACCGCGTAACGGGCGGGATCGGCCACACGGCTGCGGGCATAGGAGAAGAGCACGTTCGCTTCGAGGGTCGTGCCGGATTTCGAGGACACGATGATGAAGGCGTCCTCAAGCGGCAGGGCCGCGACCGTCGAGGGGTCAGTGGTGTCGCAGACGACCACGCGGCGGCCCGACCAGTCGCCGAGCTGGTCCCTGACCGCGGCGAGGACCGCCGGGCCAAGCGACGAGCCGCCCATGCCGAGCAACACGATCGTGTCCTGATCGACGCTGGCGGCAAAACTCCTCAACACCCGCGCCTGGTCGAGCATCCGCCGTGGCATGTCGAGCCATCCAAGACGGTTCGCAGCGACGTTGCCGTCGGGCCACAGAGTGTGGTCGCGCGCCTCCAGCCGGCGCAGGATCTCCGAGCTCAACGGAGCGTCCCTAGCGCGTCCGCCTTCTCCTGCAGCTTGGCGAGGACGTCGTCGAAGGAAGCGGCGAAGGCGGCGACGCCCTCGGTCTCGAGCACCGCGGCGACGTCCGCGATGTCGATCCCGCACTCGGCCAGCCTCTCGAAGGCCGACTCGCCCGCGGCAAGGTCGGCCTCGCTGATCGGCACGACGCTTCCGTGATCGAGGTAGAGCTCGACCGTCTCCTCCGGCATCGTGTTGACGGTGTTGGGGGCAACAAGGGTGTCGACGTAGGCGAGGTCCGCATAGGCGGGGTTCTTCGTGGAAGTGGAAGCCCACAGCGGGCGCTGTGGCCTGGCGCCCGCCCTTTGGAGCGCCTCCCACCGGGGACCCGAGAACATCTCGAGGTAGAGCCGGTACGCGAGCCGAGCCTGGGCGACCGCGGCCGTGCCGAGCGACGCGAGAGCAAGCGTCGCGGTGGAAGAGCCCGGTTTGTCCCTGGCGATCTGCTCCAGGCGGCGGTCGGTCTCGGTGTCCACGCGGCTGACGAAGAACGACGCCACCGAGGCAACCTTGGAGGCGTCGCCTCCGTGGCCCAGGAGCTTCTCCAGGCCTTTGAGGTAGGCCTCGATGACCTCGAGGTAGCGATCGAGGGAGAAGATCAAGGTCACATTGATGCTGCGGCCTTCGGCGATCATCGACTCGATTGCACCGAGACCTTCCCGCGTGGCAGGGATCTTCACCAACAGGTTCGGCTGATCGACGCGCTCATGCAACTGCCTTGCGGACTCGATCGTGCCGTCGGTGTCGTGGGCGAGACGCGGTGAGACCTCGATGGACACGAAACCGTCCCCGCCGTCGCTCTGGTCGTACACCCGCCCGAGCACGCCGAGCGCCCCTTCGACATCGGCGATCACGAGGTCCCAGTAGGCTTCCTCGACGGTCCGGCCACCGGCAAGGGCCGCCGCCAACGCCTCGTCGTAGTCGTCGCCCGCCTCGATCGCCTTTGCCATGATCGTCGGGTTGGAGGTGAGTCCCCGCACGCCGGAGGAGACGAGCTCGGCCAGATGGCCCGAGGTCAGGTAAGAGCGCTTCAGGTTGTCGAGCCAGGGGCTCTGGCCGGCGCGGTTGTAGAGGTCGTGCAGTCTCGTCATGGCTCTCCCGTCTGTCGCGCCCGAGTCCCGAGCAGCTCGCGGGCCTTCTGGGCGACGTGATCGGCCGTGAAGCCGAACTTCTCCATGTTCACCGGCCCCGGCGCCGAGGCACCGAAGCGGTCGATCGCCACCGTCGCGTCCGCGTAGCGCTCCCAGCCGAAGGACGCTGCCGCCTCGACAGCGAGCCGCAGGATGCCGGAGGGCAGGACATCGTCGCGGTACGCGGCTTGCTGTTCGGCAAACAGGTCCCAGCTGGGAAAGGATACGACTCGGGCAACGATGCCCTCGGGCTCGAGGAGTCGTGCCGCCCCGAGGCAGTACTGGACCTCGCTGCCGGTCCCGATCAGCACGATGTCGGGTGCCGTGCTGTCGTCGCGTCCTGGCACGAGGACGTAGGCGCCGTGACCGACCCCTTCGGCTGCAAGACCGCTCGTCTCCGCGAGAACGGGAAGATCCTGGCGGCTGAGCAGCAACGCCGTCGGCCCGTCGTAGTCCACGGCGATCCTCCACGCCGCCGCAGTCTCGTTGGCGTCCGCGGGGCGGATCACACGTAGGCCCGGCATTGCCCGCAACGACGCAAGCTGCTCGATGGGCTGGTGGGTCGGGCCATCTTGGCCCAGGCCGACCGAGTCGTGGGTGAAGAAGTAGACGACATGGGCCCTTGAGAGTGCCGCGAGGCGGACCGACGGGCGGGCATAGTCGCTGAAGACGAAGAACGTGCCGCCGACAGGCAGCACGCCGCCGTGCAGCGCCATCCCGTTCATCGCGGCGGCCATGGCGTGCTCGCGGATGCCGAAGTGCACCTGCATCCCCCCAGGATGCGCGTGGGACTGGGCCTCGACGCCGGTCCCGAGGTCGACGCCGGTGTTGCCCGTGAGGTCACCGGCACCGGCGACCAGGCCCGGGATCCGCTCTCTGGTCGCTGTCAGGCACTTGTTGATGGCTTTGCGCGTGGCCAGCTTGGTGCCGGCCTCGAAGGACGGGAGGCTGTCGGCCCATCCGCGCAGACCCCGGCCGCGAAGGCAGGCCTCGAACCTGTCCCGGTCCTCGCCTGACACCTCTTGGCGCTCCTCCCAGGCCTCGCGCGCCGCTCGGCCGCGTCGGGCACACTCCCGGTAGAACGCAGGAACCTCCTCTGGAACATAGAACTCCTGGTCCTGAGGCAGACCGAGAAGCGCCTTGGTGAGGCGCACCTCCTCAGCACCAAAGGGGTCCCCGTGCGCCTCCTTGGTGTCGGTGAGATGCGGCGAGGGCCAGCCGATGTGGCTGCGGAGCACCAACAGCGACGGGCGGTCCACTTCGACGATGCCGCGACGCAGGCCAGCCTCGAGGGCGTCCAGGTCGTTCGCCACCTCGCCCAGGCGTTCCACGTGCCACCCGTAGGCCTCGAAGCGCTTCACGACGTCGTCTGAGCACGCGAGGTCGGTCGGCCCGTCGATTGTGATGTGGTTGTCGTCGAAGACGTACACAAGACGGCCCAGCCCGAGATGGCCTGCGAGCGAGGCGGCTTCGTGGCTCACGCCCTCCATCAGGTCCCCGTCGCCGCAGATCACGAAGATGTGGTGATCGATCGCCTCAGGCCCGAAGTGCGCACGCAGGAATCGCTCGGCGATGGCCATGCCGACCCCGTTGGCGAATCCCTGGCCAAGCGGCCCGGTTGTGACCTCGACCCCGGCAGTGCCATGGACCTCCGGGTGACCTGGGGTGAGGGATCCCCACTGACGGAACTGCTCGATGTCTTGCAGACCGAGCCCGTAGTCATTGAGGAACAACATGGAGTACAGCAGGATCGACGCGTGCCCGTTGGACAGGATGAACCGGTCGCGGTCGGGCCAGTCGGGCCTGCCCGGGTCGTGACGCATCACTCGGGAGAACAGGACGTGGGCCAGCGGAGCCAGTGCCATCGCCGTGCCCGGGTGACCGCTGCTCGCAGCTTGGGGGGCGTCCATCGCGAGGCCGCGGACGACATTTACGCACAGCTGTTCCACTTCCGATTCGGACATTGAGCCCAAGACTACGCGCGGCGGGCCGGTCACCGTGTAAGCGGGCCGTAGAGGGCGACGACCTCGAAACCAAACGGGTCCCGGTGAACCGCAGCGTGGGTCATCTGCACCCGGGGGCCATCGTGACGGGCATCAGTGGGTACCTACCGTCTGGTAGGTAGGCTTGGAGGATGCCGAGCCCACCTGAGCCGGGCGCGGCCGAGGCAGGAACGGGGGAGTCCCACCCCGTGCTCCCCGCGCACCTTGCACGCCAGCCTGGGGTCCCGACGCGCCAGGCGATCCTGGACGCCGCCCTGTGGTGTTTCGCTGAGCACGGTTTCGAGGGGACCTCGCTCAATGACATCGCCGAGCTTGTCGGCATCAGGCGTCCGAGCCTGCTGCATCATTTCTCCTCCAAAGAGGCCCTGTATCGCGAGGTGATCGAGGCTTGGTTCTCTGACTGGCTCGTTCGGGTGGCCGAGGCAACCGACCAGCCACGGGACGGGTGGGAGCAGGTGGACCGGGTTCTGACGACAGGCTTCCGCTTCTTCGCCGAGAGCCCGGAATTCGTTCGCCTGGTTCGCCGCGAAGCGCTCGAAGGCGGCGGTTTGATGGCCAGCGAGCTCGGTGTCGCGCTCCGTCCCATGCTCGAACGGGCCGTCGCCTTCTTCGAGCGTGAGATGTCCGCCGGCCGGTTCCGCTCCCACGACGCCGAGCAGCTCGTGCTCACCGGCTACGGAGCGCTGCTGACGTATTTCAGCGACGTCCCGTTCCTGGAGGCCCTGCTCGAGACCGACCCGCTCGGACCGCTCGAACTGGATCGACGCCTTCAACACCTGCGCGCGTTCTTCCGGGCCGCGTTGGAGCCGTGACTGCGTCACCACCGGCCTTCAGATCGCTCCTGAGGGTGATCTCAGCCGGCGAGCCAAGCTCGACCCCCTGATCGCGCCCGGAAATTGGCCGAAGCGCGCCTCGCGGACACCCGGGTACTAGCGGCGGGCCGGTTGGGCCGATAACCTGCGGTTTCATGTCGGGAAAAGGTGACGGCAAGCACGCCGATCCGCTCGGGGAGGGAGCCAAGCTGTTCGACCTCCTTCGTCGTTACGTGATCCAGGAGACGGTCACTCCCATCCGGGCCATCGGGCGGACCCTTCTCTTCGGGTCCGTCGCGGCGATCTTTCTGGGCATCGGCACCGTTCTGCTGCTGGTCGGGGTCCTCCGCGTGCTGCAGACCGAGACGGGGGCGGCCTTCGCAGGCTCGTGGTCCTGGGTGCCTTATCCGATCACGGCAATCCTCGGTCTGGTCTTGGTGGGCGGCTTTGGGCTCGTGCTCCTGCGCTCTCGCGGCAGGGCCGCCGACAAGTAGGGGTAGGACGATGAAGCGATCGGAGGCAGGGTGATGACGATCCGCCTGGTCCGACAGTTGCTGCTGGCGCCTGACGACTCGGGGCCCGTGAAGCTGTCGGACGTGGAGAAGAAGCTGCGCGAGCTCGGCAGTAGCGCTGGGTCCTTGGCGAGCGATGCCGCCCCCCCGACCATCGGTGCCGTCGTGGTTGCCGGAGTGATCGCTGTAGCGGCCGTCTACCTGCTCGGCCGCCGGCGTGGTCGCCGTCGGGCGTCGGTACTCGAGATCCGTCGCATCTGACGGTGCACAGCTGGAAGCGGGGCATCGGTGGGTAGCTTCCTCGATCGTTGGGCACGCCGGCTGGTACGGCGCGGAGTCCGATCGGGTCTGATCGAGGGCAGCAATCTCTGGCTCTCGATCGCTGCGATCGCGTGGCTCCTGCGGTTCCTGTTGCGGCGGCCGCCGGCCCAGGTGAGCGTCGAGCGGCTCCGTCTCGGGGAGTCGGTGATCGTCAGCCACGTCCCGGCTCCTCCTCGCGGCAGACGCGCAAAGAAGAAGGCGGTCCGCGAAGCCGCGAAGCTCGAGCAGCGCCAGGCCAAGCAACAGGCCAAGCGTGAAGCGAGCCGCCGCTATGTCCGCGCGATGGCCAAGGCCGCCAACCCACAGACAGCCAGAGAGGCCGAGCAGGCACGCAAACAGGCCCGTTCCTGCAAGGCCGGGTGGCCGTGCCGCGGCGGCCAGTCGGCTGGACGTGGTCGCTCGGAAGGGGATGCCGAGGAGCCAGTGTGAGCGCGGAGACGCCTCCGGCACGAAGCCGCACGCTGGTCGCGGGTGAGCGGGTTCTCCTTGTCGACCGGAAGGACCGCCGGTATCTGGTCACACTTCATCCGGGCCGGTCGTTCCAGTCCCACGTGGGCGTGATCGAGCACGACAGTGTGATCGGCAGGTCCGAGGGCGAGCAGGTCGAGGCCCGTCAGCGCGACGGCCGCGTCACGAACGCCGCGCGGTATCTCGTGTTGCGCCCAACGCTCGCGGATGCCGTGATCGGAATGCCGCGTGGCGCGCAGGTCATCTACCCGAAGGACCTCGGGGCGATCCTGATCGCTGCGGACATATTCCCGGGCGCGCGTGTGCTCGAAGCCGGCGTCGGCTCGGGGGCACTCTCGATGGCGATGCTGCGCGCGGGCGCGGTGATCACCGGTTATGAGCTGAGAGCCGATTTCGCCGAACGGGCACGGGCGAATGTGGCGGCGTTCCTCGGTCCAGACCAGCCCTATTCAGTGCTTGAACGCGACGTGTACCTGGGGATCGCCACCGACGGCCTCGACCGGGTCGTGCTGGACCTCCCCGAACCGTGGCAGGTCGTGACCCATGCTGAGCGGGCGCTCGCGCCCGGTGGGATCCTCCTGGCCTACCTGCCGACGATCAACCAGACCGCGGAGCTGCGCGGCGCTCTGCAGCAAAGCGGATTCGCCATGGCAGAGACCTTCGAGATCCTGCGGCGCACCTGGCACATCGAGGGTCGGTCGGTCCGGCCCGACCACCGGATGGTCGCGCACACCGGCTTCATCACCTCCGCACGCCTGCTGGCGGCGTGAGCCCGCCTGCCACACGCCACGCGGCGGCCCGGGGCCAGACAGCCGCCCCTTGGCGGCGCCTGCCGCCCGTCACTCGGAGACGATGAAGATGCACTCCCCCGGGCACTCCTCGGCGGCTTCAGTGACGGCGTCTTCGAGATCAGAGGCCACTGTCGCCGTCTGAGAGGAGCCACCGGGCTCGTTCAAGACCGTGTCGCCTTGCTTCACATAAGCCAAGCCGTCGTCGAGGAGGGTGAACACGGCGGGACAGATCTCCTCGCAGAGGCCGTCTCCCGTGCAGAGGTCCTGGTCAATCCACACCCTCATCAGCCACTCATCTCCTCGGAACGCTTGGCAGTGCTTGGCCGGGACGGCCACGACCGTTCCCTTGTCGTGAGCCAAGTCTAGGGTCCCCGCCGACTGACGTGGCGCGAGGCAAACGAGGTTCGGGTGCGGTGTCAAACGCGTGCAAGGCCGGTGTAGGGTCCCGACGCAGGCGTCGGGCACGCCGTGTGAGGAGGTGGTCACGCCAATGGAAGGCGACGGGCACGCCGGAATCCCGGCAGATGACGACGAGCAAGAGGAGCTGCACCGCCGGGCCGAGCAGGCCGAGGACGAGATCACCGAGCTCCGGCGCCGACTCCAAGAAGCGCCCGGGCGGGTGCGCACGCTCGAGGAGAGGTTGCTCGAGACAAAGGGCCAGCTCGCACATGCGGTGTCCCAGAACGAGAAGTTGACCTTCACGCTCCAACAGGCCAAAGAGCACATTGCCGCGCTACGCGAGGAAGTGGACAAGCTCACCCAGCCGCCGTCCGCGTACGGCACCTACCTGAACGGAAACGACGACGGGACTGTCGACGTGTTCGCGAGCGGGCGCAAGATGCGTGTCGCGATTCACCCTGGCCTCGAGGGCGAGGAGCTCCGCAAGGGACAGGAGGTCGTCCTGAACGAGTCTCTCAATGTTGTGCTCGCCCGAGACCCGGAGTTGGGCGGCGAGGTCGTCTCGGTGCTCGAGGTGCTCGAGGACGGTCGCCGGGTCCTGATCGTCGGCCGGGCCGACGAGGAGCAGGTGGCCGAGATCTCCGAGTACCTCGCCGGTGTCAAGCTGCGAGCGGGCGACTCGCTGCTCTTGGATCCGCGCACGATGCTGCTCTACGAGAAGCTGCCGCGGCCCGGGCTCGAAGAAGTCGTGCTCGAAGAGGTGCCGGACGTCACCTACGCCGACATCGGAGGGCTCGACAGCCAGATCGAGGCGATCACCGACGCAGTGGAGCTCCCGTACCTGCATAGGGAGCTCTTCGCGGAGTATCGCCTGCAAGCGCCGAAAGGGGTCCTGCTCTACGGGCCTCCAGGCTGCGGGAAGACCCTTATCGCCAAGGCAGTGGCGAACTCGCTTGCCAAGAAGGTCGCCGAGCACACTGGTAACGCACGGGTTACCAGCTACTTCCTCAACATCAAGGGTCCTGAGCTGCTGAACAAGTACGTGGGAGAGACCGAACGCCAAATCCGGCTCGTCTTCCAGCGTGCCAGGGAGAAGGCCGAGGAGGGAGTGCCAGTCATCGTCTTCTTCGACGAGATGGACTCGCTGTTCCGCACTCGGGGCAGTGGAATCTCCTCTGACATGGAGTCGACGGTCGTCCCCCAGCTCCTGGCCGAGATCGATGGGGTCGAGGCACTACGCAACGTCATCGTGATCGGGGCCTCGAACCGTGAGGATCTGATCGACCCGGCGATCCTGCGCCCTGGGCGCCTCGACGTGAAGATCAAGATCGAGAGGCCCGACGAGAGCGCAGCCCAGCAGGTCTTCGCCCGGTACCTCACCAACGAGCTGCCGCTCGACGCCGCCGATGTGACCATGCTCGGCGGTGGCGACCCGGACAAGGCAGTCGCCGTCATGATCGAGCAGACGGTGACCGAGATGTACCGAGCCGACGACGAGAACCGCTTCCTCGAGGTCACCTACCAGAACGGTGACAAGGAGACGCTGTACTTCAAGGACTTCTCGTCCGGGGCGATGATCGAGAACATCGTCCGACGAGCCAAGAAGCTCGCGATCAAGCGCGCGATCTCCAGGGAGGGCCGTGGCATCCGCCTTGCCGACATGATCGAGTCGATCAGGCAGGAGTACAAGGAGAACGAGGACCTGCCGAACACGACGAACCCAGATGACTGGGCGAAGATCTCAGGCAAGAAGGGTGAGCGGATCGTCTACGTCCGCACGCTCATGGGCCAGGGCGGGGAGGAGCGCGGCGGACGCTCGATCGAGCGGGTCGGAACCGGACAATATCTCTGAACCTCCGGGCGGGGACCAGCGTCGGTGCTGCGGCCGGCTCAGGGCAGTGCGGTAGCGTCCGAGCGTGGCGATGACCAAGGTCTGCGGGATCGAGACCGAGTACGGGGTGCAGGTGTACACCACGGGCGGCATCAGCCCGACGACCGCGTCTTCGCTCCTGATCAACGCGTACGTCGCTGAGCTCGACCGCAGGGTCGGGTGGGACTTCGAGGACGAGTCGCCTGGTCGTGACGCTCGTGGCGATGCCCGCGAGGGCTCGATGCCCCCGGATGTCGAGACCCACCTCGTCAACGCCGTGCTCACCAACGGTGCCCGCTACTACGTCGACCACGCTCATCCTGAGTACTCGACTCCCGAGTGCTCGAACGCGCTCGAGGTTGTCGTCCACGACCGTGCCGGGGAGCTGATCCTGAGGCGCTCCATGGAAGCCGCCAACCGTCTCCTGCCTGCGGGCGACGAGATCGTCATCTACAAGAACAACTCCGACGGCAAGGGCAACTCCTACGGCTGTCACGAGAACTACCTCCTCGACAGGGCCGTCCCTTTCTCCAGGATCGTCCACGAGCTGACTCCGCACCTGGTGTCCCGTCAGATCTACACCGGAGCCGGGAAGATCGGCGAGGAGGTCCCCCACGGCGGCGACGTACCGCCATTCCAGCTCAGTCAGCGGGCCGATTTCTTCGAGGAGGAGGTTGGCCTCGAGACCACGCTCAAGCGACCGATCATCAACACCCGCGACGAACCACATGCCGATCCGCACAAGTACCGTCGGCTTCACGTGATCGTCGGTGACGCGAACCTGGCCGAGATCGCCACCTTCCTCAAGCTAGGTGTCACTGCGCTCGTGCTGGCGATGATCGAGGACGCCTTCCACGCCAGTCGAGACCTCAGGCTGGCAGCACCCGTAGCGGCGATCCGCTCGGTGTCGCGCGACACCACGATGCGTACCACGGTGGAGCTCGCCTCGGGCGACACCTTGACCGCGCTCGAGTTGCAGTGGGAGCTCTACGACCTTGCTCGCAAGTACACCGCCGAACGCGGCTTTGAGGCACTCGGGAACGAGGACGTAGCTCGCCGTGTGCTGGATCGCTGGGAAACGGTACTTCAAGGCCTCGAGAGCGATCCGCAGTCCTTGGCGAGCCAGCTCGACTGGGTCGCCAAGCTCCGGCTGGTCGAGGCCTATCGTGAGCGTCATCGCCTCGAATGGGACGACTCGAGACTGGCTGCGCTCGACCTCCAGTACCACGACCTACGCCCTTCCAAGTCGCTGTTTGCACGGCTCGCGATGGAGAGGCTCACCGACGACGAGGAGGTGGCCCGCGCAACCGTCGAGCCGCCGGCAACTACGCGGGCCTATTTCCGCGGCCGCTGCCTCGAGCGTTTCTCGTCGGCGATCGTCGCTGCCAACTGGGACTCGGTGCTGTTCGACATCGGGGAGGACACGCTGCGTCGTGTGCCGATGATGGAGCCGCTGCGAGGCACGGCGCTCCATGTCGATACGCTCTTGGAGGGATGCGACACTCCGGCAGAGCTACTTAGGCGATTGGGCTCATAAGGAACGGTGATGGCAGAGCGCGAGCTGAAGAAGCGACCGACGACGAGCCGGGAAGTGACCGCGGCCGAAGGTGAGGCGCCGGCAACGACCGAGCGACGGGACCGGCTGAAGGCCGAGATCGACGACCTGCTCGACGAGATCGACGAGGTCCTTGAGAGCAACGCGGAGGAGTTCGTCCGCAACTACGTCCAAAAGGGCGGCGAATGAGCAGGCGCGGGTCCCACCGGAGCTGGTGTTCATGAGCCTGCCTCTTTTTCCTTCCGGCAGCGATCCGGGGCCAAGCTTCACTGAGCTGCTCCGCCGGACGCGCTTTGCAGGAGCGCAGATTCCCCCCGGAACGGTGTCGGAGGTGGTCAGCGCGGCTGGGCGCCAGACTCCCGGGTTCGCGGTGGCGCCGATTTCTGGAGTGACTCATGGCACGACGGTTGTGGCGCTCCGCTACGACAACGGCGTAGTAGTGGCGGGCGACCGGCGCGCGACCGAAGGCAACATGATCGCGCACCGCAGCATCGAGAAGGTCTTCCCAGCGGACCGGCACTCGGCAGTCGCCATTGCTGGCGCCGCAGGCAGTGCCTCCGAGATGGTGCGACTCTTCCAGACCCAGCTCGAGCATTATGAGAAGGTCGAAGGCACGTGTCTGAGCCTCGAAGGCAAGGCGAACCAGCTGGGACAGATGGTCAGTGCGAACCTGCAGATGGCGATGCAAGGCCTTGTCGTCATACCGTTGTTCGCGGGCTACGACCTGCGCTTGAAGAGGGGACGGATCTTCACCTACGACGTCACCGGAGGCCGCTTCGAGGAGACCGACTTCCACGCGACCGGGTCCGGCGGCCGCGACGCCAAGAACACCGTCAAGCTCGGATACCGCGAACGCCTTGGACGCGACGAGGCAGTCGAGCTTGCGGTGACCGCCTTGTACGAAGCGGCCGACGAGGACACGGCCACGGGTGGTCCGGACCCCGTCCGCGGCATCTACCCGGTGGTTGCGACCGTCGACGCCGAAGGCTACCGCCGCCTCGAGGACACCGAGGTCGCTGAGCGCTTCCGCAACGTCCTGGAGAGGCGCCGCGAGCGGGCCGATGGAGGCGCGTCCTGATGACGATGCCCTACTACGTAGCCCCCGAACAGGTAATGAAGGACCGCGCGGAATACGCTCAGAAGGGGATCGCCAGGGGTCGCGCGCTTGTGGGGACCACCTATGACCTGGGTGTGCTCATCGTGGCCGAGAACCCTTCGAGCACCCTTCACAAGATCAGCGAGATCTATGACCGAGTCGCATTCGCCGGAGTGGGCCGCTACAACGAATTCGACCAGTTGCGGGTCGCAGGCGTGCGCCACGCCGACACCAAGGGCTACGCCTACTCGCGAGAAGACGTGGACGCGCGCTCGCTCGCGAACGTGTACGCGCAGTACCTCGGCCAGGTGTTCACCCACGAGATGAAGCCCCTCGAGGTCGAGATCCTCGTTGCGGAGCTTGATCCGCTCGGTGACGCGCACCAGCTCTTCCACATCGCCTACGACGGCACTGTGGCAGACGAACAACGCTTCACGGTGCTCGGCGGCGAGGCGGACGCGGTCGCGCATCGCATGGCGGCGAGATTCCGTCACGGTTGGACCCTCGGCGAGGCAGTCCTGGCGTGCGTGGCAAGCCTGTCTGGCCCGGCCCGAACGCTGCGCGCCGACGATCTCGAGATCGCGGTGCTGGAACACGGGCCTTGGCGCAGGACCTTCCGGCGTGTCGACGATCACGAGGTGACCGAGCTACTGAAGGATGGCGAGCCGTTCGAGCAAGCAGCGTCGTCAGCTGCCGAAGGCGAGCCGGCGGCGGGCTCCTTGGACCCGTCAGGCGACAAGACGGGAGATGTGACCACGGGCGACGCCCAGCTGGACTGAGGGCGCACAGCGACGGCGCATAAGAGGCCAGGCGCGAACCCGATCGGAGGGATCACAGGCTGGCACGGCTGTACCTGCTCAGTGAAAAGCCGCGATGACACCGACCACCAGGACGAGCCCGACCATGGCGAGAACGAGAACCGTCCGGGCACGGCGGGAACGGCCGGCGTCGGGGAGATCCATCGGAGGAAGATCGAGCATGCCTGCATCCTGGGGACCCAGGTCGGCGTAGCGCTCGTCGAAGACCGCGTCGACCGCATCGCCGAGCAGGAGCGCCCGGGCCAGCTCGAGTTGGTCTGCGTGGACGAACACCTCGACGTTCGCCGGTAGGGGATAGGGGCCGTCGCTAAGGCCCCGTAGCTCGACCGGGATCGCTTCCGATCCAAGGCGTGCTGCGAGCACGTGGCCGTGAAAGGAACCCACGACGGTGGTCAAGTGGACCATGCGGTCGGATGGCGGCATCCGCTTCGAGGCTACCGTGGACTTCGGTGGAACGCAGGATCTTCGGGCTCGAAAACGAATACGGCGTCACCTGCACCCTGCGCGGCCAGCGTCGGCTGAGCCCAGACGAGGTGGCCCGCTATCTCTTCCGGCGCGTCGTGAGCTGGGGACGTTCGAGCAACGTCTTTCTCGAGAACGGGGCGAGACTGTACCTCGACGTAGGTAGCCATCCCGAGTACGCGACTCCGGAATGCGACTCGATCGAGGACCTCGTCGCGCACGACAAGGCAGGTGAGCGGATTCTCGAAGGTTTGATCGCCTCAGCCGAGAGCCGGTTGGACGACGAGGGCATCCGCGGCGTGATCTACCTGTTCAAGAACAACACCGACTCCGCGGGCAATTCCTACGGGTGCCACGAGAATTACCTCACCAGCCGCCGGGACGACTTCTCGCACTTTGTACAGGTGCTGGTCCCGTTCTTCGTGAGCCGGCAGATCTACTGCGGGGCGGGCAAGGTTCTCCAGACCGCTCGTGGCGCGATGTTCTGCCTTAGCCAGCGGGCCGAGCACATCTGGGAAGGTGTCTCCTCCGCGACGACGCGGAGCCGGCCGATCATCAACACCCGGGACGAGCCGCACGCGGACGCTGAGCGCTTCAGACGGCTGCACGTGATCGTCGGTGACTCGAACATGAGCGAGTACGCGACTTTTCTCAAGGTCGGCGCCACGAGCATCCTGCTGCGCATGTTGGAAGACCCGAGCATCGTCATCCGCGACCTCACGCTGGAGGACCCCATTCGGGCGATTCGCGAGATCAGCCATGACATCACGTGCCGGAGCGAGGTGCGCCTTGCAAACGGACGGGAGCTCAGTGCCCTCGACATCCAGCGCGAATACCTGGACCGGGCGCTTCGCTACCACGAGCGGCGCGGTCTCCCGGCCCTCGAGGAGCGCGCCCTGTCGATGTGGCAGCACTGCATCGAGAGAATCGAGAACGAGCCGCTCGACCTGGACCGGGAATGTGACTGGGTGATCAAGTATCGCCTCGTCGAGGCCTATCGAGAGCGCCACCAGCTTCCCCTGGGACATCCCAGGGTGGCACTGCTCGACCTTCAGTACCACGACGTGAACCGCAGCCGCGGAGTCTTCTATCTGCTCCAGGCCAAAGGCCGGGTGGACCGCATCGTGACAGACGAGGCCGTCACCAAGGCCATGGACTCACCCCCGGCAACGACCCGGGCCCGGCTTCGGGGCGAGTTCATCAAACGGGCGAAGGAACAGCGCCGCGATTTCACCGTCGACTGGGTCCACCTGAAGCTGAACGACCCGACTCAGCGAACGGTCCTGTTGAAGGACCCGTTCCGCTCACACGACGAGCGCGTCGAGCGGCTCATCGAGTCGATTTAGGCTGCTGAGCGGTGACCGACGCGCGTGAGGCCTCCAAGGAGGCGGACAACCTGGGAGAACCCTCCGCGCCATTCGTGCCTGCCTTTCCGATGGTGGCGGCCGACGGGTCTCGAGCTCATCCCACACAGGAGCTGGAACCCGCCCCTGACGCGTCCCAACCCAGCGCGTCGAAGTCGCCGGGCAACCGGGGCCCGACTCGCCACTTCCTCGAGTGGGTCGTCGTCATGGTCTTCGCCGTGCTGGTCGCAGGCGGTTTGCGCACGTTCGTCGTCCAAGCGTTCTACGTGCCGTCGGGCTCGATGCTGCCGACGCTGCAGATCGGCGACCGCATAGTCGTGATCAAGTTCGGCTACACGATTCACCGGGGTGACATCGTGGTCTTCAAGCGGCCCCCCCAGGATGTCGGCACCACGGACACAGATCTCGTCAAGCGTGTGATCGGCCTCCCGGGCGAGACGATCTCCTCTCGCGGGAGCACGGTTCTGATCAACGGGCGGCCGCTCGAGGAGCCTTGGTTGCCCCTTCTCACCGGGCCGTGCGCCGAGAGCGCCGAGAGCATCCCCCTTACCAAGATCGCCCCGGCGCACTACTTCGTAATGGGCGATTGTCGCGGCGACTCGGCCGACAGCCGATCCTGGGGGACGCTGCCGGGCTCATTCGTGGTAGGGAAGGTGTTCGTGATCGTGTGGCGTTTCGGGCACCCGTACCTTCACTGGTTCTAGCGGGCTGTCCGCGCGGCACTCGGACCGGTCCAGGCGAAGGAGTAACCTTCGGTGGCCATGAGATGCATGTTCGCCTGTCGCCGCCGAACAGACGTTGAGCGCAAAGTTGAGTCGACTTCATGACCGCAGCCCGGTCCCGGCCGTTCGTCGCGCGGGCAGCACGGTAGGATCGGCATCGTGGGCGGTCTCGACCCGTCCAAGATCTTCTTGATCTTGGTCATCGTGCTCATCGTCGTCGGCCCTGAGAGGTTGCCCGGGGCCGCGCGTCAGTTGGGCGGCATGTGGCGCGAGCTGAACCGGGTGCGAGAGAAGGTGGAGCAGGAGATCCGCTCCACGTTGCCGGACATCGACTTGTCGAAGATCCCGACCAGTCCGGGCCAGGCGATCACCGGCTATCTGTCCGGCCTGGTGTCAGGGCAGACGGACGCGTCGCTCGACAGTGCCGCCACGAGCGCAGACACATCGGCTGGCGAATCGATCGCAACCACTGAGCGCCCGCGCTCTGTCGCAGCCAGGAGGGGAGCTTCCTGGCGCGGGGAATACGAGCGTGACCATGCACAGCCGACCCGGCAGCCCTTGCTTGGAGGACAGCACCCGACCTCGGCGCGCAGGCCACCGGCGGTGCCGTCGTCGTCATCCTCGAACGCGCTTTCCGCCGACACGGTGTTCGTGTTCGACGAGCCGAGCATGAACTGATCCATGGCCGCACCGGCGAGGCTGGCAAGGCTTCGCTCCCGAAGAGACAACCCCCGTCCGACCCCGGACGCCATGAGCCTTGGCGAGCACCTTGGCGAGCTCCGCCGACGTCTCATCATCTCCATCTGCATGATCGCGGTCGGAGCCGTCGTCACCTACGTCTTCTACGGCTTCATCCTGCACGTGCTGCAAGCTCCCTACTGCCAGGCGGTGACTCACACGAGCGAGTCCGGTCAGTGCGCTTTCTTCGTCACCACACCTCTGCAGGGGTTCTCGCTGCGTCTCAACGTGTCGGCCTACGGCGGGATCGTGATCGCCCTGCCGGTCCTGTTCTTCCAGCTGTGGCGGTTCGTCACCCCGGGCCTGAAGGCGAACGAGAAGCGCTACGCCCTCCCGTTCACGTTCGCCACGGCCGCCTTGTTCGCTCTCGGTGCGTTTGTGGCGTACCTCACGTTCCCGCACGCGATGCGCTTTCTGATCGACGTGAGCGGCCCCAGCAGCACCATCAAACAGCTCCTCTCGCCGAACTCGTACGTTCAACTCATCCTGCTGTTGATGGTGGCGTTCGGCGTGACCTTCGAATTCCCCGTCGTGCTGGTTGCACTCGAGTTGGCCGGTGTCCTCACCCCGGCGCGCCTGTCCAGTTGGCGGCGGTGGGCGATCATCGGGATGGTGCTGTTCGCAGCGGTGGTCACACCCAGCTCGGACCCGTTCTCGATGCTCGCGCTCGCCATCCCGTTGCTGCTCTTCTACGAGGCGTCCATCGTCATCGGCAAGATGCTGGGTAAGTGACTGGTCGCGCGCGAAACAGCGCATGAACGGTCCCGCCTGCGCAGTCGCGTCCCGGGAACAGTTCGTCGCGGAACATCCCTATCCACTTGACCGATTCCAGCTCGACGCCCTCGACCTTCTCGACCAAGGCCAGTCGGTGCTGGTGAGCGCACCCACGGGTTCTGGCAAGACGGTCGTCGCCGAGTACGCGGTGCACCTCGCCCTCGCAGAAGGTGCGAAGGTGTTCTACACCACGCCGATCAAGGCGCTGTCGAACCAGAAGTACGGCGACCTCCGGCGCAAGTACGGCGCTGATCGGGTCGGCCTGCTGACCGGGGATAACTCCATCAACGGTCAGGCTCCGGTCGTCGTCATGACGACCGAGGTGTTGCGCAACATGATCCACGCGGAGCCCGGCCGCCTGGCCGACCTGCGCTACGTCGTGCTCGACGAGGTTCACTTCCTCCAGGACCCGTACCGAGGAGGCGTCTGGGAGGAAGTCATCCTCGGCGCGCCTTTGCACGTGACGCTCGTGTGCTTGTCCGCGACGGTGGCGAATGCGGACCAGTTGGCGGCATGGATCTCAGAGGTCCGCGGCACGACCGGCGTCGTGATCGAGGCGCACCGGCCTGTCGAGCTGAAGAACTTGTTCGTGGTGGGGGACCGCTTCGCTGAGCACCTCCACTTGTTGCCGACCTTCGTCGACGGTCGGCCGAACCCCGAGGCCGTCAAGCTCGACGGGCTGATCGCTCGCCCGGGAACCGGCCGAAGGGGCGCCAATGCGCCTCAGCCGCTGGCCGGAGGCGGACGGCCGACCAAGCCGGAGGGCCGCCCGCGCTCGGGGCGACCACAGTTGTATCGCCCCCGACGTGTCGAGGTTGTCGACCGTCTCGCCGCCGAGCGGCTTCTGCCCGCGATCTACTTCCTCTTCTCACGGGCCGGCTGCGACGAATCGGTGCGGCATTGCCTGGACGACGGGTTGCGCCTGACCACGCCGGAGGAGCGGCTTCGGATACGCGCGATCGTCGAGTCATACGTCGATCCGCTGACCGATGACGACCTGGCTGTGCTCGGCTACCCGCTCTACGCGGCCGGCCTGGAGGCAGGCGTGGCCGCCCATCACGCCGGGATGGTTCCGCCGTTCAGGGAAGCGGTGGAGGCTTGCTTCGCCGAGGCACTCGTGAAGGTCGTGTTCGCCACCGAGACGCTCGCTCTCGGGATCAACATGCCGGCAAGGTCGGTGGTCATCGAAGAGGTGACCAAGTTCGGCGGCAAAGGGCACCAGGAGCTGACACCGGGCGAGTACACCCAGCTGACAGGCCGCGCGGGCAGGCGGGGCATCGACGAGATCGGCTACGCAGCGGTGCTGTGCTCCCCGTTCCACACCTTCGACGACGTGGCTCGCATCGCGGGCGGTCGCCCGCGGGCGCTGTCCTCCTCGTTCCGGCCCACGTACAACCTTGCCGTCAACCTTGTCCGCCGTCATTCTCGCGAAGGTGCCTACACCCTGGTCAGCTCATCGTTCGCCCAATTCTTGAGCGACAAGGACCTCGCAGGTGAGCTCGAGGCGGTCCTGGGAATACTCGAGCGCCGGGGCTATCTGGACGGCTGGAGAGTCACCGAGGCGGGAGCTCGGCTCGCGGGCCTCTATCACGAGGCGGACCTTCTCCTTGCCGAGGCGCTGGAAGCCGGCCAGCTCGACGGTCTCGACCCGGCAAGCCTCGCGGCTGTTGCGTCGGCATTCTGCTACGAAACACGAAGAGAGCGCGATGCTCCGGTTCCTGCACCGAATGCCAAGGTCGCCCGCCGCCTGAAGGCGATCGAGGAGCTTTCGGAGGCGTTGGCGGCCGAGGAGCGTCGCGGGCATCTGCCCGTGACGCGAGGTGTCGAAGACGGGTTCGCGTCCCTCATCTACGAATGGGCGAGAGGCCGAGACCTTCGTCAGGTCCTGCAGCCGAGTGCAGGCTCGGGCCGACGGGGTCGCAGGGCGGCGGCGCTCATGTCGGGAGGTGACTTCGTCCGCAATGTGAAGCAGGTCACCGACCTTCTCCGGCAGGTGGCGATGGTCGCTGCCCGAGACGAGACGGCCAAGAGCGCTCGGGCCGCGGCCGAGCGTCTGCTCCGCGACGTGGTCGCTGCGTCGTCGTTGGTCACAATTCCCGTTGAGCTCGGTACCATCCGCGCCGGCGGACAACCCGCACCGTAATGTCGTCCGGGCATGTCTATCGCAGGCGTTGAGCAATTCACCGTCGGGGAGCGGGAGCTGCTCGGGAGGTATTTCACCAATCTCGACGGCCCGGTGTTCGCGCTCGTGAACCTGCCGGAGGTCGTCAAGGGCGCCCTGTTCGCGCGATACTCACGATCCTCCAAGAGCTTGCGCCGGCTCTTCCTCGACGAGTTCGTAGAAGAGCTCGATGTCGCTGGCGACACGAGCCTCGACGCGTCCGTCGGACTGCGGCGTGCCGAGGACCTCTACGCCAGGGTGTTCAGCGAGTACGGGGACGACTCGGTCGCCCAGCTCGGAGGGGTCCATCTCGCGTGCGAGCAATCGTCGAACGTGCTCACCAAGATCCTCGAACGGGGACGGCTCATGTCCTACCTCGAGCAGTCGACTCGCTACATCCCCTACGACAGCCGCCTGCCATCCGGGCACTACCGCTACCACCGTGATCAGGCCGTGCTGGAGTCACCGCTCGGTGCTCGTTACGTCGGCGAGATGGACCGCATGTTCGACACCTACGCGCAGCTGCTTCCGCTGCTGCAGTCGTTCGTCAACCGTGAGAACCCGAGGCACGGAGGCGTGTCCGAGCTCGCCCACCGACAGGCGGTGAGAGCGCGCTGTCTTGACGCTCTGCGAGGCCTCCTGCCAGCCGGCTCACTTTCCAACGTCGGGATCTTCGGATCAGGGCAGAGCTACGAACAGCTGCTGCTCCGGATGCGGGCTCATCCCCTGCCCGAGGCCCGCCTGTACGCGGACCTCATCCTCGTCGAGCTGCGCAAGGTGATCCCGTCCTTCCTTTCCAGGATCGACCGGCCCGAACGCGGCGGGGTATGGACCGAGTACCTCCAGGCTCGCCGCGAAGCGATGGAAACTGCGGTGCACGAAATGTGGCCGGCCGAGGTCCCTGTGCCGGGCACGTCGGTGACCCTCACCGATTTCGACCCAGCGGGGGAGGACAAGGTCCTCGCGGCGATGTGTTATCCGTACCTCAACCTCGCGGAGCAGGACGTTGCCCGACGCGTCTCGGCCCTGGGGCCTGAAGAACGGCAGAGGATCCTCGAGGCGTACGTAGGAGAGCGCTCCAACCGCCGCCACCGTCCCGGAAGAGCCCTGGAGCGCACTTCGTACCGGTTCGACATCGTGGCGGACTACGGAGCCTTCCGGGATCTTCAACGCCACCGCATGCTCACTGTCGAGTGGCAGCCGCTTGGCACCGACCTCGGCTTCGAGGTGCCCCCGCTCGTCGAGGCGGCAGGCCTCTCGGCTCGGTTCCTCGAGTCGCTCGAACGTTCCAAGAGCCTGCACGACATCCTTGCCCCTTGTTTTCCGGAACAAGGCGTGTACGCGGTAGCCCTGGCTTTCAATGTCCGGTTCGTGTTGCAGCTGAACGCCCGCGAGGCGATGCATGTCCTCGAGCTACGGTCCGGTCCCCAGGGTCATCCCGCTTACCGGAGAATTGCTCAGGAGATGCACCGGCTCATTGCCCAGCAGGCTGGCCATCACGCGATCGCGGATGCCATGCGCTTCGTGGACCACACCGAGGCCGAGCTCGGCCGCCTCGAGGCAGAGCAGCGCTCGGAGGCAAAGCGCCAATACTCCGGGCCGAGCCTCTGACAGGGGACTTTTCTCTTCCCCTTGACGTGCACTCTCACAGCGGTAATAACTAGAGAGTCCCCTCAAGCCGAGGGCGGCTTCCGGTATGTCCGGGGTTGCTCGAAGAGCATCCGGGGGTGTTGCGAGTGGTGGGGACCCAGGAGTCGAGTAGAGAACGCCCCCGTCGGCATGTCACGTCGGCGTATCGCCCGGGCAGGCGAGAAGGGTGGAGCCAAAGACGTCCTGGGTCCTGCCGCCCGCTTACTCCGACGCCGACTTCTGGCCTGTTGGGGGAATCTCGCCCGGAAGCCGCCGCAACCAAGCATTGGTGCCGTATAGTCCATCCCGCCGCGACCTCGGCACCACCAGTCACCGGGGCAGCGCGGGCCCGAGCTTTGAGGACTTGAAGGACGTTGATGCGCAAGGACACCAAGGAAACGGCGGACCTGGAAGAGCCCATCGAGGTGGACGATCTCGAGGTTCCCGACGCGGACGATGAGGACCTCGAGGATCTGGCAGAGGCAGATCTGCTGGAAGACGACGAGGAGCTCGGTGAGGTCGCGCTCGTCGACGATGACGACGATGACGACGAGGTCGCTGGCCCGACCGACCTGGTCGTCGACGCGGAGACCGTGCCGATCGAGACCGAGGACGACGATGATGATGAGCTCGACGACGATGACGTCGAAGCCAGCCTCGATGTGATCTTGAAGGAGCGACTTGTCGTTGTCGACGACGAGGAGGACGAAGAGGAGGAGGCCCCCGATTCCGAGGATCGCGGCGAGGGCTCTCTTCGGGTGCTGCCCAAACAGCCAGGAGAGTTCGTCTGCCGGTCCTGTTTCCTTGTGAAGAGCCAGACACAACTGGCGGACAAGAAGCGCCTTCTTTGTCGAGACTGCGTGTGAGCAGGGTGCGGTGGGCCTCGCTAGGAGGCTGCTGAAGTACGGGCGTTCCCGAGCCGGCCACGGTGCTGTGGGCCAACCCTCGACCAAGCATCTCTCATTCCGGCCGGAGTTCCGGCCCATGAAGCCGTACAAGCGGC
>Ga0182019_10000063_pt1 | contig 51141 bp, 39 predicted proteins | sample 812E2MmetaG_FD_120483 | JGI IMG/M metagenome (GOLD analysis project Ga0182019, IMG submission 120483) | Permafrost microbial communities from Stordalen Mire, Sweden - 812E2M metaG | ecosystem: Environmental > Terrestrial > Soil > Wetlands > Permafrost | place: Sweden: Stordalen | collected...
GCCTACGTGCCGTTCGGCCTCACGACCTGCCCCCGTAAGATGGAGAAACCGGTAGGGCCACCGGACGGCCCTAAGCCGGCCTGACGCCGGTTGAAGGCAGGCGAAGGTCGAGGGCCGAACATCGCGCGCTCGTGGGCCGGCGGAGCCAGGCGCAGGCGGACAATCGCCCGGATCCGACGCGGCCGGCCTGGCATTCGCTGCCCGTCGCGCGACTCTCGAGTGATTGATCCCGCCAGAAGCGGGCAGGTTCCTACGCGGCCGGCACGATCACCACACTCTCCACGGCGATGCGTTCGATGGGCGTGCTCTTCTCTCCGCCGGTCGCGGAGCAGGGCACGTTCGCAATCCGGTCAAGCACGTCGAGGCCTTTCACGACCTCGCCGAACGCGGTGTACTGCTTGTCGAGAAAACGCGCGGCCCCGTGACAGATGAAGAACTGGCTGCCGGCCGAGTCGGGATGCGTCGAGCGCGCCATTGACAGGACTCCGCGCTCGTGCGCCTTGGCGTTGAACTCCGCCTTGACCTTGTAGCCGGGGCTGCCGGTGCCGGGGATGCCCGTGGCGCCTTCCCGGGTGTTGGGACAGCCGCCTTGAATCATAAAGCCCTTGATGATGCGGTGGAACGCCGTGCCGTTGTAGAAACCCTCGCGGGCGAGCTTCTTGAAGTTCTCGACGGTCTTGGGGGCGACGTCGGGCCAGAAGGCGACGGTCATTTCGCCGTAGGAGGTCTTAATGACGGCGTGTTCGGCGGAAGTGGAAGTTGTGCTCATAAGGGCGCGAGCAAGAGGCCGGCCGCGTCGGCGAGCAAGAAACAAAGCGAGCTTGCCGGAAGCAGCGCGGTGCAGCCGCCGCCTCGACCGCCTAGGCCGATTCTGCGTCAATCCGTTCGCAGAACGTATGCAGCAGGAACAGGTGTGCCTCCTGCGCGGCGCGACCGCTGGTTCCGGGAACGATCAGCTCACAGGTTGCCAGTCCCTTTGCCTTACCACCGCCGCGACCAAGAAAGGCGATGCTCTCCAGCTGGAGCCGCTGCGCCGCCCGGATCGCGCGCAGGATGTTCTCCGAGTTGCCGCTCGAGGTGAAGACCACCACGAGATCACCTGGCTGGGCGAGCCCCTCGATCTGGCGGGCAAAGACGTCGTCGTAGCCGAAGTCGTTGCCGATGCAGGACAGCAGCGTGCCGTCGGCGGTCAGCGCGACGGCCGGGAGCGACCGGCGGGTCTTGAAATAGCGGCCGACGAGCTCGGTTGAGAAATGCTGCGCCTCGGCAGCGCTGCCGCCGTTGCCGCAAATCAGAAGCTTCTGGCCGGCCCGGAGCGTGCGGAGAATCATGTCGCCCGCACAATCGACCTGCGGGCGGATGGTTTGCAGGGCTTGAAACGTTCGCACGGTTTCCTGCAGGCAGGTGTCGAAGTTCATGGCCTGGATTAGACAGAAGATCGCGGAGAGCGCGAAGGAATTCTTGGCGCGCCGCGGCCGCAGCTTGCGTCCGTGGGCCGGGTGCTGAAAGGATCATTCATGGCGTATTTCGACCACCGCGCAGCGATGCTTTCGCCCGAAGTTGAACGGCGGATGTCACGGTCGCCCGGTCTAGTCCGGATTCATGCAGTTGGACCGCGTCTACCTTTGAAGTATCCACGCCAGGGGGTAGGGCGGGTTATCGCTAAACCGCCGTCCCCCCGGCGTCGGCAAAGCGGCGCGCTAGGGATAACGCGCCCCACCTCAACTGCATCGACCCGGCTGATCCAAGCCTGAGGGGAGATCATGCGCCTGCGCAAACTCACGGTCCAAAACTGGCGCAATGTGACGCTGGCGAAGCTCGCCTTCGAGGGCCGGCAGCATTTTCTGGTCGGTGCGAACGGGCAGGGGAAGACCAGCCTGCTAGAAGCCGCGGGCTTTCTCACCGCCCTGCGCTCCTTCCGGACGGTGGAGGCCCGCCTGGTGATTGCGCACGGGCAGGCCGGTGCCGCAGTTGCCTGTGAACTGGAACACGAGCGCCTCGGCGACACCACCGTGACGATCAAACTGGGCGCGGACGGCAAAGAAGTCTGGTGCGATCAGGAGCGCATCATCCGCCTGACGGATTACGTGGGCCGGTTCCCGACCGTGGTGTTTTCGTCGCAGGATCAGTTGCTCGTGCGCGGCGCGCCCGGCGCGCGCCGCCGCTGGCTCGACCTGGCGCTGGCGGCGACGAATCCGGAATACCTCTTCGCATTGCAGACCTACCACCGCGCGCTGGCGGAACGGAACAGCCTGCTCAAGGCCGGGCGGGATGGCGCGGAGCTCGCGGCGTTTGAAACGCAGCTGGTCCCGGCGGGCGCCCGGCTCATCGCCCTGCGCGCGGAAAGCGTTGACGTGCTGGCCGCGCACCTGGGGGCGGCCTACGCCCGCATCGCGCCCGCGGCGGAAGCCGCCGGGCTGGCGTATGCGCCGGATTTTGCGCAGCCGGACGAAGGGGCTTTTGCCGCCGTGCTGGCGGCCGGCCGGGAGCGGGACGGACTGCTGAAGACCACGCAGCGCGGGCCGCATCGCGATGACCTGGAGTTCACGCTCGACGGCCATCCGGCACGGGAAGTGGCCTCGGAAGGCCAGCAGCGCAGCCTCGTGCTAGCGCTGCGGCTGGCGCAGGCGGCCTGGTTCCAGGAGCGCACCGGTGTGCCGCCCGTCCTGCTCGCCGACGACGTGCTGGGCGAACTCGATCCCGAGCGGCGCCGACGCTTCTGGGCCGCACTGGACCCGACGCTGCAGATCATTGCCACGGGCACGAGCCTGCCCGACGATGCCGCGCTGGGCCACTGGCAGGTCTTCCGCGTGGAAACAGGCCATTTCGCGGCCATCGCATGAACATGAATTCCCTATCGGAATACAGCCTCGCAGGACTCCAGCAGCGACTGGAGGCATGGGGTTTCAAGGCCGCGCATGCGAAGCCGCTGTTGCGGAGCTTTTACGCAAATGCGGGGGCGGTGGAATGGCCGGGGCTGGGCGCGCCCTGCGGACTGCGGGCCCGGCTTGAAACGGAATGCGGCGGGCTGGTCTCCGCGCTGGCGGCGCGGCAGGTTGCCGCGGACGGAACAATCAAGCTGCTGTTGAAGCTGGCGGACGGAAAGACCGTCGAGTCGGTGGTCATGCCGGCTTACCGGGAAGACCGGGTGGCCGGCTGCGTTTCCTCGCAGGTCGGCTGCGCTCTGGCCTGCGACTTTTGCGCCACGACCCAAAGCGGGTTCGAACGAAACCTGTCACCGGGAGAAATGGTGGAGCAGTTTCTCCACCTGCGCCGCGAAGCGAAGGAGGCCGGCCGGCGGCTGCAGACGGTGGTGTTCATGGGCATGGGCGAGCCGCTGTTGAATCTCGAGAACGTGCTCGAGGCCGTCCGACGCATGGCGGGCGGAGACCTCGGGGCGCTCGGCTGGCGGCAGATCACTGTTTCGACCGTTGGGATTGTGGCCGGGATCGACGCGATGGCGGCGGCGGACCTGAACATCAATCTGGCCGTTTCCCTGCATGCGCCGGACGATGCCACGCGCGCGAGACTGATTCCGTCGGGCCGGCGCTTTGGCGTCGAGGAGATCATGGCGGCGGCCGACCGCTTTCAGGCGAAGAACAAAGGCCGGCCGGTCTCGATCCAGTATTGTCTCCTCGCGGGCGTGAACGACTCCCGGGAGCAGGCCCGGCAGCTTGCCGCGCTGCTGGCGGGCCGGCGGATGCACGTCAACCTGCTCCATTACAACGCAACCGGGTTGAGCGTGACCGGGCGGACCTACGCCCCATCCCCGCAGTCGGCGGCGGAAGCGTTCATCGGTGAACTGCGGGCCCGGAGGGTGGTGGCGCATTTTCGCCGTTCGCGCGGACAGGAGATTGACGCGGCGTGCGGCCAGCTCCGGCGCCGCGCCGCGGATCCGGCGCGGTCACGAGTCATGCCCTGACGGACGAGCGCAAATCATGGTCCCACAAAGATGAATCTTGAACCCTGGCAATGGGCGCTGGTCGTGCTCGGCGCGTTTCTGGTCGGCGTGGCAAAAACCGGCATCGCCGGGTTTGGCATCCTGTTCGTGGCCGTGTTTGCGAATGTCCTTCCCGCCCGGCAGGCCACGGGTTTCGTCCTGCCGCTGCTGATCTTTGGCGATCTCGTGGCAGTGGCCAGTTACCGGCGCCATGCGGCCTGGCGCCATCTTTGGCGCCTCTTTCCCTGGACCGCCCTCGGCGTCATTCTCGGCTCGCTCGCCCTCGGTCAGCTCAACGATGCCGCGACGCGCCGGCTGATTGGCGGCATCGTCGTGGCCATGTTCCTGCTGCACGTCTGGCGAAAATGGTCTGGCTCTGCCAAGGTCGCGGAGACCGGGAGAACCCTCCCGGAACCCGATGATTGGGCAGCGACGGCGCCCGCGTGGTTCGCCATCACGGCCGGGGTGCTGGCGGGCTTCACGACGCTGGTGGCCAACGCGGCCGGCCCCGTGATGATCCTGTATTTGCTGGCGATGCGGCTGCCGAAGATGGAGTTCCTGGGCACGGGGGCGGTGTTCTTTCTCTGCCTGAACCTCTTCAAGGTGCCTTTCATGGCCGGCCTCGGCATGATCACGCCAACCAGTCTGCTCACCAATCTGCTGCTCGCGCCGGCTGTGCTGGCGGGGGCGCTGGCCGGTCGCTGGATCATCCAACGAATCAACCAGCAATGGTTTGAACTGACGGCGCTCGTGCTGACGTTCGCCGCCGGATTGAAGTTGTTCTTCGGATAATCGTGTCTTTTTCAGGTGATCCGTGTATTGCGTGGTTTCATCCATGGCGCGCATGTCGGTCAGGCAGATGTGGAAGGCGAAACTGGCGGGGACGCTCGCGGCCCGCGCGTGGCCCGAGGCCCCGGACCTGCGGCGGCCGCCGTTCACGGGCCGGGTGCTCGGCATTGACCCGAGCTTGCGCGGCACCGGCCTGGCCCTGATCGAATTCGCCGCCGGGCGACCAGCCGTGCTTCTCCGCACCCGCACCGTCCGCGTTCCGGCGCGCCGTTCGCTGGCGGAGGCGCTGGCGGAGATCCACCGGGCGGTGATGGAGTTTCTCGACGAGACCGGCGTCCGGCATGTCGCGCTGGAGCAGACAATTTACGTGCAGAATTTCCAGACGGCCCAGATTCTGGGCGCGGCCCGGGGCGCGGCCATTGCCGCCGCGGCGCTGCGCGGCCGGCCCGTGTTCGAATACCCGCCGTTGCGGGTGAAACAGGCGGTGGTGGGGGCGGGCCGGGCGAGCAAACAGCAAATGCAGCGCACCATGATGGCGCTGCTGGGCCAGGGGGCGGTGCTGGCGCCCGATGAGGCCGACGCCGCTGGTGTCGCGATGTGCCACGCGCTCACCTGGCGAGAGGAATCCGCCGGGCGGGTTTCTTAGCCGAGCACTGTCTTCAGGATGCGGCCAAGGTCGGTGACGCGATAGGGCTTGGTCAGGTAACCGCAGAAGCCCATTTGGAGAAATTCCTTCGCCATTTCCTCGTTGTCGTAGCCGCTGGCGATGATGGCGCGCACATCGGGGTCCAGGCCGCGCAGCTTCTTGTAGGTATCAGCGCCACCCATTCCGCCGATGATGGTGAGGTCGAGGATGACCGCGTCATAGGGCCGGCCGATGTTTAGGTAGCGCTTGTAGAGCCCGATGGCCTCCTCCCCATTGCGGGCGGTGTCAAATTTGTACTCGAGACTCTCGAGCATGCCGCCCGTGAGCGCACAGATCTTCTCGTCATCGTCCATGAACAGGATGCGACCGGTGCCGAACCGCAGGGTGGGCGCGCGGTGGGCCTCCACCTCGGCAGTCTGTGCAGCCTGTGGCAGGAAGATGGTGAACGTCGTGCCGGACCCCACGGTCGAGGCGACGCCGATCTGGCCGGCGTGCTTGCGAACAATCTCGAGCACGGTGGAGAGGCCGAGGCCGGTGCCGTGCTTCTTGGTGGTATAAAAGGCATCGAAGATCTTCTGGAGATTCTCCGGCGGGATGCCGACGCCATCATCCTGCGCTTCGAACTGCACGTATTCGCCGGCGGGGAGCGGTGGCACCTGCCCGTCGTTGAGCGTGACATTGCCGGCCCGCAGCCACACATGGCCCGGGCGGCCGTCGGGCATGGCCTGAATGGCGTTGACCACGAGGTTTTGGAAGACCTGCCGCAGCTGCTCGCGATTGGCGAGAAGGTTGCTGGTCCCCGGCGCCACCGCGACGAGCACTTCGGTGGCGGAGCCGGCGGCCGCAACTTGCGAAGCCTCCTTGAGCACGTTGACAGGCGCGAGGACGGCTTCCGTGGCCGCGCCGCCCTTGGCGAAGTTCAGGAGCTGCTTGGCCAGCGCCTTGGCCGCCATGCAGGCCGTTTCGCTGTCCTCAAGGCTGGAATAGTCGCGGGCGTCCTTGGCGAGTGAGACGCCGCCGAGGACGGTGGTGAGCAGATTGTTGAAATCATGGGCGATGCCGCCCGCCAGCACGCCGAGCGATTCGAAGCGGTTGGCCTTGGCGAGTTCATCGGGTGTGAGCGTCATCTGCTCGGGGTTGCGGAAGACAATCACCGCGCCGACGATGCCGCCGGCCGAGTCCTGGGCCGGGCGGGCGCTAAAGCTGATCGGCGCCGCCGCGGCACCCTCGGCGCGGCTGAGCGCATAGTCGTTGTTGAGCGCCACGGCCTGGCCGAGCTCAAGCAGCCGGTTTGTCGGGAATTCGGCCGGCCGCCCGCTGGTGCGGTGCACAAGCAGCAGCACCTCGGTGAGCGGCCGGCCGCGGAGCCTGTCAGGCATTTCCCGGAGGAGTTCCGCGGCCTTGTCGTTGACAAAGGTGATCCGGCCGGCGGCGTCGGTGAGCAGGAGTCCCTCGTGGAGCTCGGCGAAGGCGTCCGCGAGCAACGCCGGGGGAATGGCCTGCGCCCCGGCGGCGGGCAACTCCGCCGGCAGCGCGCAGTGAAAACCGATCACCCGGAGGACCTCCCGCTTGCGCGACACCTGGCGGAAAACGCCGCTGATGACACAGAGATAGTGCCCGTCCTTGTGCCGCAGCCGGCCGAGGTCGAGGTAGGCGGGCTGGCCGGGATGTTTGGAGAGAAAAAACTCCTGCAGGCCGGCGGGCAGATCTTCGGGGGGCATGACGCTGGCGAGCGCCTCCGGACCGTCGATCACGTCGTCCGCGGCGTACCCGAGCAGGTGTTTCCAAGCGGGCGAGAGCCAGTACCGGTTAGCCGCGAAATTCAGGTCAAACACGCCAAGCGGGCCGTGCTCGGAAAGCTCGCGCAGGCGTTCCTCGCCTTCGACCGAGGCCTCCTCGAATTCCTTGCGCTCCGAGATGTCGAGGTTCACGCCGGCCACGCGTTCGATTTCGCCGTCGGCGCCGAACACCTGCAGCCCGAGGCCCTGGAGCCAGACGTAGTGGCCCTTCTTGTGCCGGAGGCGGTACTCGAGCGAGAAGCTCCGCGCCCCGCTGAAGTATTTGGTCGTGACCCGGTCGGGGGCGGCGGCGGAGTCCTCGGGATGCAGCAGGTTGCGCCAGGTTTCAAAGGAGGCGTTCAGCTCGTGTTCCGCGTAGCCGAGCTGTCTCTTCCAGGCGGAGGAATAGTAGAACGTGTCGGTCTTGAAATTCAGATCAAACACGCCGGCGGGGCTGCGGTCGGCGAGAAGTGTCAGCAAGTCGCCCCCGGTGGCCGCCGCCGCGACCGGCTGCACGAACGCAAGGCATCCCGGACCAGAAACGGACGTGGCCGGTTCGAGGCGCACCGACACCTCCAAGCGCGCACCGTCCTTCGGCTGGGCGGTGAGCCGGAGCGGCGCGGCGGTCGCGGTGGCCAGCAAAACGTCCCATTGCGACTCCAGCCAGTGGGCATCCGTCGAGGTGACCTCAAAGGCAAAAAGGGACGAGAAAGGCTCTCCGGTCAGTTCCGCCTCTCCGGCCCGCCAGAGCGACCGCGCGCCGCGATCGGCGACCAGAATCTTCCCGTTGCCATCAAGGACCAGCAACGCTCCGCCTGCGCCACAGGGGTTTGCACCGGTGGCAACAGTCGGCTGCGTTTGCGATAGATCACCCACGGAAGCCTGAGTCGAGGTTGCGCTGGTAGGAAAACGAGCGCCTCATCGGGGGCACGGATCGTGCCCAAAGTGGACCCATTGTTAAGAGAAAAGTGGACCGGAGCGGCGGTGGCGGGCCAGCGCCGGGAGTTTCAGGATTTTTTGACAGTGCCGGACGTTGTTGAGGACCACCGGATTGGCACCGGTGTCGCGTGCTTACGTCGTGAGCGGGACGGACGCGGGGACTCCGCCCGGCGCGCCGGGGACGAGCCATCGGCGCACCCGGCCGGCGAGAAAATCGATATAAGCCGGGTGGTCGTTCAGACAGGGGATGTGTTCAAATGACTCGCCGCCCGCCTGGAGGAAGGTGGCGCGCCCGGCGATGCGGATTTCCTCCAGCGTTTCCAGGCAGTCGGCGGTGAAGGCCGGGGTCATGATGAGCAGCCGCTTGCGGCCTTCGGCGGGAAGCCGTTTGAGCTCGTGATCGGTGTAGGGCTGGAGCCAAGGTTCACCGACGAGGCGGGATTGGAAGGAGATGGAATAACGCGCGGGGTCGAGTCCGGCGCGCCGGGCGAGGAGCTGCGTGGTGCGCGTGATCTGCGCCCGATAGCACGTCGCCTGGGCCGGGCTGCAGGTCGTGCAGCAATCCGGCACGAGGGTGCAGTGAGCGCGCGAGGAATCGGCCTTGCGCAGGTGGCGCACGGGAAGGCCGTGATAACTGAAAAGAAGATGATCGTAAGGCCGGGCGAGGGCGGGCTGCATCCGGGTATACATTGCCTCGATGTAGTCGGCATCCGCGTAAAACGGTTGCACGGTTTCCACCCGCAGGCGGGGCGCGAGGCGCGCGACTTCCGCGCGCACTTTCACGACCACCGTCTCCCAGCTCGACATCGCGTAATGCGGGTATTGCGGGATAAGCAGCAGTTCGTCAACGCCGCTGCCGGCCAGCTGCCCGATGACCGCACCGATCGAGGGGCGGCCATAACGCATGGCGAGGGCCACCGGGATCTCTGGTCCGAGCGCGGCGGCCAGTTTCTGCCGGACGCTCCGGCTGGTGACGACCAGCGGCGACCCTTCGGGGGTCCAGACGCTGGCATAGGCGTGCGCCGACTTTGCGGGGCGCGCGCGCAAGATGATTCCGTGGAGCAGCAGCCAGCGCAGCGGTTGGGCCGGCGCATCAAGGACGCGTTCGTCACCAAGGAATTCCGCGAGGTAGCGGCGGACATCGGCGACCGACGGGGAATCGGGCGAGCCGAGGTTGACGAGGAGAACGGCGCGGGAGGGCATGGACGCCAGCTACAGGTCGGGAGATTCCCGCCGGATGTCAAATGCGGGCGGCGGGGATTTTGGCGTTGCCGGTGGCGGGGCGCGACCGCATCACTGGGGGGGGTACGCTCCGACCGGCGACCGGCCGGTCTCGATTCCAATCAAAATTGTCTCGCCATGAGTTCAAACCGCCGACCCGTGCTCCTCGTCATCCGCGACGGCTGGGGAAAGAATCCCCATCCTGAACAGGATCGCTTCAATGCGGTCCACCTCGCGCGCAAACCCTGCGACGACTGGCTGCAGGCGAATTATCCGGTGACCCTGGTAAAGGCGTGCGGACTCGACGTCGGCGTGCCTCCCGGCGTGATGGGCAACAGCGAGGTCGGCCACCAGAACATTGGGGCGGGCCGGATCGTCGACCAGGAAATCGTGCGCATCACCAAGGCGATCACCGATGGGGAGATCGCCGGGAACGCCGTGTGGCGCGCCGCCCTCGACCGGGTCAAGACCCGGGGAACGAAGCTGCATTTCATGGGACTCGCCTCCGATGCCGGTGTGCACAGCCTGCTCGAGCATCCCTACGGCCTGTTGCGGATCGCGAAGGAGGCCGGTGTGACCAAGGATGTTTTCATCCACGCCTTCATGGACGGGCGCGACACGCCCCCGACCAGCGGTCTGGGCTTCATCCAGCAGCTCGAGGCCAAGACCGCGGAGCTCGGGGTGGGCCGGGTTGCCAGCGTCTGTGGGCGGTTCTACGCCATGGACCGCGACAACCGCTGGGAGCGGGTGAGCCGCGCCTACCACCTGCTGACCGGCGTGAAAGCCGACGCGACCGCACCGAGCGCCACCGCGGCTGTGCAGCAATATTACAGCCGGGCGACCAACGATTCCCAGAAGGGCGACGAGTTCGTAATTCCGACCTGGGTGGTGGGGGCCGATGGCAAGCCGGTGGCGGCGATCGGCGACGGTGACAGCGTGGTCTTTTTCAATTTCCGTGGCGATCGTCCGCGCGAACTCTGTCGCGCCTTCTGTGAGGACGGCTTCAAGGAGTTCGACCGCGGGCGGAAGCTCGACCTCTTTTTCGCGGGCCTGACCGAGTACAAGAAGGGCCTGCCGGTTGAGACTGTCCTCCTGAAGCCGGCCAAGATAAAGAACATCCTCGGCGAATACCTCTCTTCGCTCGGGCTGAAGCAGTTCCGCGGCGCCGAGACGGAGAAGTACCCCCACGTGACGTTTTTCTTTAACGACTATCGCGAGGAACCGTTTCCCGGCGAGGACCGGGTGGTGGTGGCGAGCCCGAAAGTGGGCACCTACGACCTGGCGCCCGACATGTCATCCATGGGGGTGACCGTGGCGGCGCGCGACGCCCTGCGCTCGGGCCGGTACGACCTGCTGGTGGTCAACTACGCCAACCCGGACATGGTCGGACACACGGGCTCGCTTCCGGCGGCCATCCGCGCGGTCGAGGCGACCGATCTCGGTACGGGCGTGCTGCTCGAAGCCGTGCTCAAAATGGGCGGGGCGGCGGTGGTCTGCGCCGACCACGGCAACTGCGAGCAGATGTGGGATCCGGAACAGAACTGCCCGCACACGGCGCACACGCTCAACCTCGTCGAGGTGTTCGTGGTGGGCGAGGGATTCGCCGCCGGGAAGACGGCGCTGCGCAGCGGCGGCCGGCTGGCCGACCTCGCGCCGACGCTGCTCGAACTCATGCGTCTGCCGAAACCGCCCGAAATGACCGGCCAGAGCCTGCTCGTTTCCAGTTGATAGGGTTGATTCCTCAGGCCGCCGGAGCGGAGCGGGCCGCGCGGCGGGGCTGTGGGCTGACGCAGGCTTGCGGTTTCCGGGTGCTGGGATCAGGCTCGGATCATCCAGTCGCGTTCCCCACGCCCATGGCGGACATCAGTTACGAACTTAAGCAGGAGCTGATCAACGACGCGCATCTCCGCGTCGCGCGCTCCGTGCTGGAGGAAACCCGCAACGATCTGCGGACGCGAATCGAGGGGCTGGAAAAAACACGATCCTCCGTCGATCGTTTGATGGCCATGGCCGGCCGTCCGCGGGAGGTAGTGTCAACCATTGCAGCCACGCAGGCGGAGCTGCACAAGGTCGAGGCGTCGCTGGCCAGTCTGGACAAGGTGGTGGAGCACCTGTCGCCGCAGCTGATCGAACACGCGGAAACCTATGTGCGGACGGAGTGCCCCGAGTTCTTGAAAGGCCTGGCGACGGTCAACGATTTCGCGGATTGGCAGCGGTCGATCGAACGGTTCCAGCGCAAGATGGAGGCCTATCTCCGGGCGGTGGGCACGGCGCGCAACATGATCTCCTCGGGTTATAACCGGGTGGAGAAGCGGATTTCGAAGGGGGCGGATGAGGCGCTGGGCCTGGCGATTCTGGCCGCCGCGGAACTCGAGGAGGAGACCGCGTTCATCAACCGGGTGGCGGACGCGCACCAGTCCGCCGTGGCGGACACCCCGCATGCCACCGCGGTGCTGCCCCGCGTGCCGGTCGCCTCGTTTCGCGAATGGACCGAGCGCCTCCGGCAAGTGAACGACATCGCCGCGATCCAGGAAGAGTTCGCCCGTATCCTCGGCATGTGCGAATTGCTGCAATCCACCGGCATCGTCGCGCTTGATGAGGCCGTCAAACGCGCGACCCATGAGCACAGTGAGCTTTCGCACAGCTTCGTGCTGGGATACCTTCGTCAGCTGCGCGCCCACGCAGACGAGCACTGGTTCAAACAGGAGGAGACCGCCAGCCGGGTGCAGCGCATGGAGCGCGAACTGCTCGGCTACTCGAACTTCCCCTTCGAGCTGGAGGCTTGAAGGCCCGGACGGCGGGCACGGGGCCGGCCAATTTCGGGTTTGCCCTCCGGCGGCGGCCTGCGCTTAGTTGGCCGCCTTTCGATTTTCGCCTCCATCATGAAGCGTACGCACCATTGTGCCCAGCTCACCACCACCGACCTCGGCGCCACCGTCACCCTGGCCGGCTGGGTTGATTCGTTGCGCGACCAGGGCGGCATCATTTTCATCGACCTGCGCGACCGCAAGGGCATCACGCAGGTGAAGCTCGAACCGAACTCGAACGCCGATGCCGGGGCGCGGGCCGCGCAGATCAAGCCGGAGTCGGTCATCAGCGTGACCGGCCGGGTCACCCTCCGGCCGGACGGCACCGCCAACCCCGGCCTGCCGACCGGCGACGTCGAGGTGGATGCGACCACCCTGGAGATTCTCAACCTCTCCGAGACCCCGCCATTTCCGCTCGATGACGCCGGCGGGGACCGGGTCAACGAGGATCTTCGCCTGACCTACCGCTACCTGGATCTGCGCCGGCCGAAAATGCGCCGGAATCTCGAGGTGCGCCACCGGGCGACCAAGGTGGTGCGCGATTACTTCGACGCCGAGGGTTTCATCGAGGTCGAGACGCCCATCCTGTTCAAGAGCACGCCGGAAGGCGCCCGCGAGTACCTCGTGCCGTCCCGCCTTCATCCGGGGCAGTTCTACGCGCTCTCGCAGTCGCCGCAGCAATTCAAGCAGATCCTAATGGTCGCCGGCGTGGAGCGTTATCTGCAGATCGCCCGCTGTTTTCGCGATGAGGACCTGCGGGCCGACCGCCAGATGGAGTTCACCCAGATCGACGTCGAAGTGTCGTTCATCGACCGCGAAGGCATTTACGCGTTGTTCGAGGGAATGCTGAAGAAAGTCTGGAAGGACATCCTCAACGTGGAGCTGCCGACGCCGTTTCCTCGCCTGGCCTTTCACGACGCCATGAACCGCTTCGGCGTGGACAAGCCCGACACGCGGTTCGGCCTGGAGCTGGCCGATTTCACCGAGTTGTTCCGGAAGTCCACCTTCAAGGTATTTGCCTCGACGGCGGCGGGCGGCGGGGCGGTCAAGGCGCTCAACGCCAAAGGGCTGGCCGATATCACCCAGGGCGAACTCACGGGTCTGGAAGAAGCCGCGAAGTCGCTCGGCGCGAAGGGCCTCGCCTTCATCAAGGTTGAGGGCGGCGAATGGAAGTCCCCGATCGTGAAATTCTTCAGCGAGGCCGAAAAGGCGGACCTGACGCAACGGCTCGGCGTCGCGGACGGCGACATTATCTTCTTCGCGGCGGCACCGTGGGAGAAGGCCTGCGCCATCCTCGGACGGATCCGGCTGGAATGCGCCGCCCTGCTCCAGAAGCGCGGCAAGCTCACCATCCCGGCCAGCCAGTGGAATTTTCTGTGGGTGGTCGATTTTCCGCTCATGAGCTACGACGAGGAGACCAAGCGATTCGTCGCCACCCATCACCCGTTTACCGCGCCGGTGCCGGAAGACGCCGCCCTGCTCGACACCGAGCCGCAGAAGGTCCGCGGCCAGCATTACGACATCGTGCTCAACGGCATGGAGATCGGGGGCGGCTCGATCCGCATTCATCAGCCGGCGCTGCAGGAAAAAGTCTTCAAGGACGTCCTCAAGATTCCGGCCGACGTTGTCGAGAACCGCTTCGGCTACATGCTCCGGGCGTTCAAGTATGGCGCCCCGCCGCACGGCGGGATTGCCTTCGGACTCGACCGGCTCGTGGCGCTGCTCTGTGGCACCACCAGCATCCGGGACGTCATCGCTTTTCCGAAGACGCAGAAGGCGCAGGACCTCATGGCGCAGAGCCCAACGCCGGTGACCGCGAAGCAGCTCCGCGATCTGCACATCCAGACGGTCATGCCGGGCTGAGCCACCGTTCGCCGGGGCCAGCCCACCCGGCGGCGCAATCGCAATATTGACAACCTCCGTCCTTCCAACCTTCTAGCAGTAACTCCTTTCATCCATGAAGCTCATCATCGCGATCATCAAGCCCTTCAAACTCGAGGAAGTTAAGGAAGCCCTGTCCGGCATCGGCATCGAGGGCATGACGGTCACCGAGGTCAAGGGCTTCGGACGGCAGAAGGGGCACACGGAAATCTACCGCGGCAGCGAGTACACCGTGGATTTTCTGCCCAAGGTGAAGGTCGAGATCGCCGTCGGCGACGAGTTGGTGGCGAAGACCGTCGAGGCCATTGTCAAATCCGCCAAGACGGGAAAGATTGGCGACGGCAAAGTGTTTGTCGTTCCGCTCGATGATGTGGTGCGCATCCGCACCGACGAGCGCGGCGAATCTGCGATCTGAGGCGACGGCAGGCGGCGGGCCGGATTTTCGGCTCCGCCTTGTCAGCCGGGGTTTTTTGCCGGCCTTCGGGCCGGCTTTTTTTGGTCGTCCAACGGATTTCGCGAGGCGGCCGGGCGGCGGCTGTGCAGATTTGCGCATCTCTCCGAGAAAAACGGCTCATGGCATCAATTCTGCTCATGAAATGGACGTTTTTCATCACACCATGAAGCTGTCCCTGTTTACCCCCCTGCGCGCTGCATTGGCGCTGCTGGCGGTCGTGCTTTGCACGCGCCCGGTGCTCGCCGCAGAGGCCGCGCCCACGATGGACCAGCGCGTCACCGCGCTCGAAGCCTATGTCACCAACTCGGATCCCGGGAAGAGTCTGACCGGTGTGCCGGGTCCCGGCCACAACGGCTGGATGATGACTTCGTCCGCGCTCGTGCTGTTCATGACGCTGCCGGGCCTGGCGCTTTTTTATGGCGGCCTGGTTCGGCGCAAGAACGTGCTTTCAGTGCTGGCGCAATGTCTCGGCATCGCCGGGCTGGTCACCGTGTTGTGGTGGGCGTTCGGCTACAGCCTGGTGTTCGGCAAGAGCTTCAACAGTCCGTTCCTTGGCGGGTCGGAGCATTTCTTTCTGAAGGGCGTGACTGCCGCGCCCAACACCGACTACGCCTACTGGGTTTCGCAGAACGTCTTCTCGATGTATCAGCTGATGTTCGCGATCATCACGCCCGCCCTGATTGTCGGCGCCATCGCCGAACGCATGAAGTTTTCCGCCGTCCTGCTGTTTGTCACGGTGTGGATGCTGGTGGTCTACTTTCCGCTGGCGCACATGATTTGGGGTATCAGCGGCCTGATGAACGGCGTGTGGAATGGCGACGCGGCGGTTCGGGCCATCGACTTTGCCGGCGGCACGGTGGTGCACATGTCCTCCGGCTGGTCGGCGCTCATTCTCTGCCTGATGATCGGCCCCCGCATCGGCTTCGGGCGGGAGAAAATGGCGCCGCACAGCATGGTACTGTGCATGGTCGGCACCGGCATGCTCTGGGTCGGCTGGTATGGTTTCAATGCCGGCAGCGCCGTGGGCGCGGACGGTGTCGCCGCCAACGCCTTCACCACCACCACCCTCGCCGCGGCGGTGGCCTCCTTCACCTGGGGCATGATTGAGAAATTCTTCCGCGGCCATGCCTCCATCCTCGGCTTCTGCTCCGGCGCCGTCGCCGGTCTCGTCGTGATCACGCCGGCCACCGGCTTCGTGAGCACCACGGGCGCCGTCATCATCGGAGTGCTGGCGGCAGCGGTGCCGTATCTGGCGTGCACCAAGCTCAAGGCCAGGTTCGGTTACGACGACGCGCTCGATACCTTTGGCGTCCATGCGGTCGGTGGAACGCTCGGCGCCTTCCTGACCGGCGTGCTGGCCACCAGCGTGGTCAACGGAAATCTTTCTGACGCGAATGCGGCGGCGAAGAAGAACGGCCTGGCCGCCTTGGTGAGCCACGGCGGGCTTTATCTCGAACAGCTCAAGGCGATCGGGCTCACGCTGGTGCTGGCCGTCGCAGCCACATTTGTCATCGCCATAATCGTCAAGGCGGTCGTGGGCCTGCGGCCCGCGACCGATGTCGAGCGCCAAGGCCTCGACCTCGTTGAACACGGCGAAGAAGGCTACATCGATTAACCCTTCGGACCGCCAACCCGCCTGCTTATGAAACTCATCGTTGCCATCATCAAACCCTTCAAACTGGAAGAGGTGAAGGAGGCCCTTTCGCAGCTGGGCATCCAGGGCATGACGGTCACCGAGGTGAAAGGCTTCGGCCGGCAGAAAGGCCATACCGAGATCTACCGTGGCAGCGAGTATACCGTGGACTTTCTGCCCAAGGTGAAGATTGAGATCGTCGTGGCCGAGGAGGTCGTCGCCAAAGTGGTCGCGGGCATCGTCAAGGCGGCCAAGACCGGCAAGATCGGCGACGGCAAGGTGTTTGTCGTGCCGCTTGACGAGGCGATCCGGATCCGGACCGAAGAGCACGGGGAGGCCGCGCTCTAAGCCTGCCGCACACAGTGGAACCGTGGTCATCCTCAGACGGGAATAGACCGTTTGGTGATTGATGTAGGAAGACCGCTTGCCCGTTCGACAAGTTCAGGGTCCCGAGCGGAGTCGAGGGACGGGCGATCCTCCCTCTGCCATTCTCTTTCGCCGAGACTACGGAGGCCCGGTCGCGCGCAAGCGCGCTTCCTACTGGAGCAACGGAGGCCGGTCCCCTGAATGGGGAGCCGGCTCTTTTGCTGGGGAGGAGCTCGCCCCTCCATCTTGCGCCTTGCATTGTAGCCGGCCGGGGTCGGCCGCCGAGGCTGGCGCACTCGTCGCGACCCCCGGCTACAGCGTTCCCGGAAATTACAAAACTGTAAGGTGGCAGCAATGAGCCGGTCACCCGGAGCGGTTATCTTTGGGCTCATCCTGCACAAAATCTCACTCACCCAAGTCAAAGGAAGTAACCATGAACATGAATCGCTCTTTATCTGGCCGGCGAAGCTGGCTCCTGTTGACCGCCCTGGCGGTCCTGGCCGGCGGCACGACTTGGCTGGCCGCGGAATCGAAACGCGACGAAAAACCGTCGGTTACCATCAAGACCGACTCGACGCCGCTGCCGCGGGCCCAGGATGCAACGCTGTCGTTCAATCCCATCGTCAAGCGCGTCATCCCAAGCGTGGTGAAGGTGGTCACGCGCGAACGCGCCAAGGAATTGGGGGCGGAAAGCGGGCTGCCGTTCGACGATCCTGCGTTCCGGCAGTTTTTCGGTCCGTTCTTTGGCGGCCCCGGCGGGCAACATCGGACCCTGCGACAGCCGCAGGAAGTCGGACTGGGGTCGGGCGTCGTCGTGAGCGCCGACGGCTATATCCTGACTAACAACCACGTGGTCGATGACGCGGACAGCGTAAAGGTCACGCTGGCGGACGGCCGGATTCTGACCGCGAAGGTGATTGGCAAGGACAAGAAGACGGACATCGCCGTCATCAAGGTCGAGGCCCACGATCTGCCGGCGATCACCTTTGCCGACAGTGAAGACGTGCTGGTGGGCGACCGGGTGCTGGCCGTCGGCAATCCGTTCGGCATCGGTCAAACCGTCACCAGCGGCATTGTCAGTGCCACCGGACGATCGGGCGCAACCGGGCTCGATTACGAGGATTTCATCCAAACTGATGCGGCCATCAATCCTGGCAACTCGGGCGGCGCGCTCGTCGACATGCAGGGGCGCCTGGTTGGACTTAACACCGCCATCCTCAGCCGCAGCGGCGGTTTTCAGGGCATCGGTTTCGCCATCCCCAGCAATCTCGCCCGCCATGTCATCGATAGTCTGGTGACGACTGGCAAGGTGGTCCGCGGCTTCCTCGGCGTGACCATCCAGGACCTCACCGCGGATCTCGGAGAACAGTTTCACCTGAAGGCGACGACTGGGGCCATCGTCAGCGATGTCACCGCGGACAGCCCCGCCGCCAAGGCCGGGTTGAAGAGCGGCGACGTCATCCTCGCATTTGACGGCAGGCCGGTCAAAGACAGCCGGCAGCTGAAGTTCACCGTGGCCGCGACGGCCCCCGGCCGCGAGGTGAAGGTCAGTCTGCTTCGCGACGGCAAGAACGACGACGTCGCCGTGAAGGTCGGCGAAGTTCCGGGAGAAAAGCATTTAACCAAGGCCGGCGAGAGCAAGGACAACGGGGTGCTCGACGGCGTGGAGGTCGCCGATCTTGATGCAGCCGCCCGCAGTGAATTCGAAGTGCCTGACCGCGTGCACGGCGCGCTCGTGAGCAACCTTGATCCCTCGTCGGCATCCGCTGCCGCCGGGCTGGCGCCGGGCGATGTCATCCAGGAGATCAACCACCAGCCGGTCCGCTCGGCGGACGACGCGGTGCGACTCACCGAGCATGCCGATACGCCCAAGACGCTGCTCAAGCTCTGGAGCCACGGCGGAACCCACTTTCTCGTGGTGGATGAAACTGACAGCAAGCCGTCCTCCTGAACGGGAACCATGATCGGTTGTGCAACCCGCGCGTCCTTCGGGGCGCGCGGTTCTAATTTCCGCCGGGCCGGCCGCATTGCAGCATAGACGCCGGGCCGGTGATCCCCTAGTCAGTGGATGTGCGCATTCTCGTGGTGGAAGACGACTCCAAGATCGCGTCCTTCGTGGCCGGCGGCCTGCGCCAGCATGGCTTTGCGGTGGACAGCGCCGGCGATGGCGACGAGGCGCTCGCCCTGGTCGCGTCCACGGCCTACGACGCCGCGGTGGTCGACGTGATGTTGCCGCGCCTGGACGGCCTGAGCCTCGTGCGGCGCTTGCGCGCCGGGCGAAACGCCCTGCCGGTGCTCTTCCTCAGCGCCCGCAGCAGCGTGGACGACCGGATCGGCGGATTGCAGGCGGGCGGCGACGACTATCTGACGAAACCGTTCGCCTTCTCCGAACTGCTCGCCCGGGTGCAGGCCCTGATCCGGCGGGCCAGCCGGTCGCCAGAAGCGACGCTCCTGGCGGCGAGCGACCTTGAACTCGACCTGGCCACGCGGGCGGTGCGGGCCGGCGGCCAGCCGGTGGAACTGCAGCCACGGGAGTTCACCCTCCTGGCGTTCCTGCTGCGGCATGCCGGACGGCCTGTAACGAAGACGATGATTCTCGAACATGTCTGGGACTACAGTTTCGATCCGCAGACCAACGTGGTCGACGTGCTGGTGCACCGCTTGCGGGCGAAAGTGGATCCGGACCACCGCCGGATCGAAACCGTCCGGGGAGTCGGCTATGTCCTCAAAGCGTGAACGGAGCTGGCTGGGGCGGTCGCTCGCGGTGCGGCTTGGCCTGTGGCATGCGGTGCTGTTCGGGGTGGGCACCGCCCTCGTGTTCGCGGCGGTCTACATCCTGCTGGCGCGCGCGCTCGACGCACGCGAACGCGAGGCACTCGAGGTCCGGGCCGCCGAGTATGCGGACGCCTTCGAGACGGGGGGCGTGCCGGCCGTGCGGGATCTGCTGGACCGCGAACGGCAGCAGCCGCACGTGCGGTCGCTGCTGGTGCGCGTCTTCGGACCGGGCGGGGACGTGACGTTTGCCAAGGTGCCTGACGATTGGATTGAGGACGACTCCCAGGTGCTGGTGCCCGACGGCTGGGGGGCGCTGCAACCGCGGCGCGTCCAGACCTGGCGCGTGCCGCGGGATGAGCAGCGCGACCTGGCAGTGGTTTCCCGCGGACTCCCGGGCGGGGCGGTGCTGCAGATCGCCCGCAGCACCGACAACCGCACCGTGCTGCTGGCGCCGCTTCGGCGCACCATGTGGCTGGCCGGCACCGCGGCCGTCCTGCTGTCGGCCGGCGGCGGCGCCTGGCTGGCCTGGCGCGCCATCAAGCCGGTGCGGGCGGTGGCGGCCACCGCGCACCGCATTGTGGCCACCGGTGACCTTTCCGCCCGCGTCGAAGGCACGCAGCGGGATGACGAGGTGGGCGAGCTGGTGCGGCAGTTCAACACCCTGCTGGAAAGAAACGGGTCCCTGCTGCGCGCCATGCGCGAGGCGCTCGACAACGTGGCCCACGATCTGCGCACACCGCTGACCCGTCTCCGGGCCGGCGCCGAAATGGCCTTGCAGCAGACTGACAACCCCGCCGGCGCGCGCGAGGCGCTGGCCGATTGCATCGAGGAAACCGACCGCATCCAACGGCTGCTCGAAACCCTGCTCGATATTTCAGCCGCGGAAAACGGCGTGCTGAAGCTGGACCGGGAGAAAGTCGACGTGGAGGCCTTGCTGCGGAGCGTGGCTGATCTTTACCTGCTGGCCGCCGAGGAGAAATCGATTGGTCTCGAGGTCGCCGCCGGTGCCGGTGTGAATGTCCGGGCGGATCCCACCCGGCTCCGGCAGGTGCTGGCAAACCTGGTCGACAACGCGGTGAAATACACACCGGCAGGCGGCAAGGTCTGGCTCGCGGGGGAAACGCGCGATGGCCGCGTGGTCATCACGGTGCGCGACACCGGGCCCGGCGTCCCCGCGGAGGAACGGGAGAAGATCTGGCAGCGGCTCTATCGCGGCGACCACAGCCGTTCGCAGCGCGGTCTGGGTCTCGGACTCAGTGTGGTGAAAGCGCTGGTTGAGGCCCATGGCGGCCGGGTGGCGGTGGCGAACCATCCCGAGGGTGGCGCGGTGTTCACGGTGGAGCTGGATCGCGCCGAGCCTGCCGAGGGGCCGGTCATGGGATGAGGCGGAACTGGCGGATCGGAAAAACGCAATGGCGGGCGCGAGCCAACGGCTGATATGCGGGTGTAGGAGCCTGTTTGCCGGCGAATCGCAATTGGCGTTCGTGGCCGCGGCCAGAGGATCGCCTGCAAGCAGGCTCCTACAAGTTGAGGCGGCCTCCGCTTGCAGGGTGCCTAGTTTTGGGCCGGCGCACCGCGGGCGTTGAGCCGCGTGGCTTCCTGGTAGTGGGCATCGGCCTCGGACATCCGGCCGGCCTGCCGCAAGGCGAGCGCGAGGTCTGAATGGGCCTCGGCGAAATCCGGAGCGAGGCGCAGCGCCTGCTCGTAATGGGCGATCGCCTCGTCCAGGCGGCCCGCGCCGGCCAGCGCCCGTGCGAAACCGTAATGCACGGCCGGAGAATCGGGTTCGAGTTGGAGGGCGCGTTCAAAGTGCGTCCGGGCCTCGGGGAACCGCCCGGCGAGGGTCAGCCCGATGCCCCAGTTGAGTTCGGCCTGTCCAAAGTCGGGCTTGAGTCGCACAGCCTCGGCGAAATCGCCGATGGCCTGGTCCGGCTGGCCGGCGTTCGCGCGCGCGAGCCCCAGGTTGAACCGCGCGACGGCGTAGCCGGGCTTCAGCCGCAGGGCTTCGATGAACTCGGCGATGCCCTTGGCCGACCGGCCGGTCATCATGAACGCGGCGCCGAGATTGTTGTGCGCCTCGGCAAAAGTCGGCTGCAGCCTGAGCGCACGTTCGAGATGAGGCAGCGCCTCTTGCGGGCGGCCCAGCTGGCGCAGGTCATCGCCGAGATTGTTTTCCGCCTCCGGGAAGCCCGGGCGCAGCCGGAGCGCCTGTTCCAGGTGCGAGATCGCCTCGGGAGTGCGGCCGGAGTTCGCGAGGGCCTCGGCAAGGTTGTTGTGGGCCAGCCAACAAGCAGGATTCTTGGCCAGGGTCGTCTCGTAAAGCGTGAAGACGTCGCGGTACGTGGCGCTCTGGTGCCACGTGAGAATCCCGAGTGCGGCCAGCCCCAGTGCGGCCAGCACGCGCCCGCCCGCGGCGGGCAGCCGGGGCCGGAGCGACTCAAGACCCGCCGAACCCAGTGCCAGGATGCCGGTGCAGGCCAGATATTGGAAATGATCCGCGACAAACGAGAACAGGAACGGAAAGACGTTGATGAATCCGAGCGCCGGGAAAAGCGTTCCCACAAAGAACAACAGACCGGCGACCGCGCCGCGCCGGCGCCCAAGCCACAGCCCGACCAGCAGCGCCAGCGCCGCGAGCGGGAACAGCCATTGCCACGCCTGCACGGGGTCCACCGTCCATCGCGGATAGATGAAGATCAGGTCCGCCGGCCAGACGAGCTTGCCCAGGTAGAACCAGATGACGCGTCCCGCGAGCAGACCGCGCTGAGCCAGGGTCAGCGAAAAATCGGCGCCCTGAGCGCCGATGCGGGTGCGCTCGAACCAGGCGGTCAACCAGCCGGCGGCGCCGGCGAGCGCGAACCACGGCGCCAGCGGACCCACGTCGCGCCGCCACGAAAGACGGCCGCGCTTCCACCAGAAGACCACCAACAACGCGGCGGGCAGCGTCGCGGTGACGGTCTTGGTCAAGAGCGCGATGGCAAACAAGCCGGTGGCCAGGGCATAGGGTGCGCCCTTCCGCTTGTCGTCGAAGCGCAGATAGGCGAGCGCCGCGGAGAAATAGAGCACGGTCGAAATCGTATTCTTCTGTTCGGAGATCCAGGCGACCGATTCAACACACACCGGATGCAATGCAAACAGCAGCGCCGCCAGCCAGGCGCCGCGCACCGCGAGTCGGCGCAGGGCGACTCCCAGCAGACAAGCCGCAGTGGCATGAAGCAAAACGTTCAGGATATGGTAGCCCGGCGCCCAGTCCCCCCAGAGGAGATGCTCCACCCAGAATGCCGTGTGCAGAAACGGGTAGTATTGCTGCGTGGCACCGATCTCGCACCAGATGCGTCCCAGGCCCTGGAGTGATTGCAGGTCTGGCCGGGTGACGTGTCCGGCGTCGTCCCAGATGAATCCGCCCTGGAACGCGGGGAAATAGGCGAGCAGGGTTGCCCCAACGACCAGTGCGCACATCCAGCGGGCGGGCCAATGCAGCAGGTCAGTCAGCGGCGCGGCAATTGGCTCCACCTTGTTGTCGCCTCCGGCTCGTGATTTCATTCGCTTGGGGTCCGACATCCCGAAGCTTGCCTCGGCTTGGTCGGGAAGTGGCACAGGTCTCCCGACCCGTGGGGAGTCGGAACACGGGTCGAGAGACCCGTGCCACGAAACCGCCGATAAATGAAGTCGGACATGGAGTTGGGAAGCAGTCACCACCAACTGGCCGCCGAGTTTGAATGCCGCCCAAAGCCAGTCAAGGCACGGGCATGAGGCGTCGTCGAGACAGTCCCGCAAAAATATCACCGCCGCCCGGACGGATGGCGGTGATGGTCCAAGAGATCAGCCGTGGCGGCCAGGGCCGCCGCGACCGCTACAAGTCAAAGGTCGCGCTCAGGATGAATTGTCGCGGATCGACGATGCGATAGGTGTTGATCGTACCGTCCGGATAAGCGCCGATGGGCTGAAGGCGTCCACTTTCAGTGAGGTTGCGCACATTCAGTTGGATTGTGGTCGGCACTTTGCCGGCGAACAACTTGGTCCGGTAGCCAAGGACAAAATCCAAATAGGTGTGCGCCTTGTCATAGACGGGGGTCTTGACGTTTAGCGTCTGATAGATGCCGTTGGCGTCCGGGACGCCATAGAAGCCAATCGCGCCCGGTGCTTCCCAGCGCACGGCGCCGCCGATATTGAAGTTCTTCACGATCGGCTTGTCGATAATCCCATCCAGCCGCAGATTGGTGGACACCCGGAAATTATAGCGCCGAAGCTGGGGGTTCGCCTGACCTTCGAGCTGTTTGATGACGGAATACGGCGTCTGGACGAACGCGATGAAGTTCTGCTGCGCAGTTTGCGTGCCGCCGTAGTTGTGCGTCCACCAGAGATGCTGGGGCTCGGCGGCCAACTGGGCCGGCGTCCAATATATGCTGGCGGCCGGGTCGACGAGCGTCGTCCAGACGGCCATGCGTTGATCGATCCACGTTTGCAGGGTGCTGGACACATTTTTGATGTAGGATTGCGTGTCCGAGAAGTTGGCCGACACGGTCCAGGACTTCGTCGCGTTGACATTGATCTCCACTTCCGTTCCGCGGGCGGCGAGATCATTGGTCGCAGCGATCGGCGGCTGGGGATTGATCAGGGCGTTGATCGTAGCCTCAGGAAGTTGCATCACGTTGGCGAACTGCGTGAACACCTGCGCATCGGTCAACGACGGACTGAGCGCCTTGATCCAGCCGTATTGGTTGTTGTTGGGTCCGAAGCTCGCCGTGGTTCCACCCGCGACATTTTGGAGCACGAATCTCGCCGGGGTCGCCCCCTGGAGCAGAAAGTCGGTGCGAATGACTCGTTGGGCGGTCGTGTTGGCGTCGCCGTTGCGAATATCCTTCTGCAAGGTTTGATAATGGGTAACCCGGACGACGACCTTTCCGTCGAACAGGTCGAGCCCCAGGCCATAGCTCTTGTCCACGCCGGTGGTATTCGGCAGCTTATGCAGGAAGAGATCCTGGGCGGGCAGCGCCGCGATGAAGCTGTCTGCGTGGTTGAAATTCAGCGACAGGCCTCGGAGCGCATTGGAGAGGAAGTGACCGGCGCCGCCCCTCTCGTCGAGACGCTTCATGGCCGACCAATCGCGGAAGGGTCGGAGGACATATTGGACATTGGTGGTCTTGCCGCCGTTGAACCCGTAGTCTCCCGCCTGCCATGAGTTGATGAAACTGTAATCAAAGTTCATGCCGTCGGGGGAGAGCAAAACCGCTCCGGCGGAGGTTTGATTGCCGAACTTCGAATAAACTCGGTCCTCCCGCGTGCCCAACGTCACCACCAGGGCGTCGTTGAGGAGATGGCTCTGCATCACGGCTCCGACCGTCTTGATGATCAGCTTGGAGTTAAAAGCGCCGCCACTTTTGTCTGCTGCCGAGAGTCCCATCGCGGTGGGCTCGGTGTTCCAGACCGCCGGCAACGAGCCCGCCGCGGCGCGTCCCCACACGAAATTGTAAGTGCCGTTGTTGTTAAATTCCGGCGGGGCGTAGTCAATGTTGTTGCCGTGATTGTCGCCGACATAGTACCGGTAAAAACCATTGGTAATGACTTGGTTCGCAGGGGTCCCCGCAGGTGAGGACTGGTAGCTGCGATAGAGCCCCGGCTGCAGCCACGGTTTGGCGTCCAACATCGTATCTCGAAATGAGTATTGCCGGCTAATCTGGTACTTATATTCGTCGTAGGCAGTGAATTGTTCCCTTCCCAGCCATTTGAGCAGACCCTTTTCATTCGTGAGATCGAGCTGGTAGGCGAGCTGGGCGCGGTAGGTATCCCATTTCTGCGGAGCCCAAACGGTTCGGGGTTTGTCGGTGCCAATAAACGGCCGCAGGAAATACGGGTTGGGCGTACCGTCGAGCAGCTTCTCGTTGGGATCGATTTGGAGCTGGCCCGACTGGCCGTTGTCGTTCGCGATGCCGATGAGATTCCGCTGATAACGCTGCGAATCCTCCCGCATAAATGCCAGCTGACCCGCCAGCAGCTGCCGGCTGGTATTGAAGAACTCCTGTTCAACCTGGAAGTTGGTGGTCACCGTCCGGTCCATGAGCCGGTTGGGTGCAGCCAGGTTGATCGACGACCAGTCGTAAATGCTTTTATCGCTGATTGTCGGCGTAGTGACAAACAGCGGCTGGAGACCAGGCTTGGCGGCCGTGCCGGTGGCGGCCGCGGCGCCGGTTGTCTGGAGAAAGCGGTCCGCTTGGCCGCCGGAGGTTGGACCCCGCACAGTGGTGCCAGCCAAGAGGGCCGCAGTATTATTGAAAGCCTGGGGGGCCGACCAATAGGCGAGGCCGCCCTGATCGATGAACATCTGGCTGTGGTTGCCGCCCAGCAGCGTGGCGCTGAAGTAGTCGGTATTCTGACCGCCGAAGCTGGTGGGGAAAGTCGTCGACGTGATGGGCCCGATCGTAGTGCCGTTCACGTGAATCAACTGGGTCGTCGGATCCCACGTTGGCTTTCCGCTGGCGATCCAGTAGGAGATGTTGTCACGCGCGGGGAGCTCGTTGGGCCGATTGCCGTTCATCCGGTAATAGTCCACGGACCCACTGATCGTGGTCCCCTTGAATGGCCGGAACTTGATCATCCCGTTATATTTCACGATATTCGTGCCAGACGGTTTTCGGACGTAGCCGTCGTGCTCAAACACCCCGCTCGCCCGGATGGCCAGCTTGTCCTGCCAGAGAATCCGATTCAGATCGAGCGTGCTGCGGTAACCGCCGTAACTGTCGGTCTGCTCGGTCGCCTGCGCGAAGTTCCGGGTAAGGTTGGCGGAGGTGGGCACCATGTTGACGGTGCCGGAGGGATTGCCCAGGCCGAACACGTTGGCGTTGGGTCCGCGGCTGATCTCAACGGAATCGATGTCGATCGGGTCCAGCGGGACGCGTCCCATCGTCTGGATATTGCCAAGAGTGATATTGGCGGGGGCGATGCCGCGGATGCGGTTGGAGTTGATTGGATCGATCTGCACGTTGTCCGCCACGCTGCCATTGCGGTCCGCGACGCCGTATCCGGTCCCGGCGGTATAGGTGCCGGTGCCTTCCGTGTTTCCGGCGTAGAGGAAGATGTCGTTCATATCGCGCAACGCGAAATCCTGCATCTGCGTCTTCGTAATGACCGTGATGGAAGACGCGAGGTCCTGGATGCTGGAATTGATGCGCGTGCCGGACATCGTATTCGGGGAATAGTAGCCGTTGCTCTCCGCCTTCACTTCGAACGGAGACAACCGGACGACTTCCTCGGCGCCCTTCTTGAGGGCGGAGGCCGTATCGGGCGCGGGGGCGGTTGAGGGTGCGGGCGCCTGTTGGGCCCAGGAGAACGAGACGGCAATCATCGCGCACACAGGCGCCAGGACCAGCCGTCGCAAGGATCGGGGTATGCGGTAGTCAGGTGTCATAGCATGCTCCATTTTTCGAACGGGGTGAGAGGAATCGGAGTGGAGATCCGATAATAGGACACGTGTCCTATTTGCTCCCGCGCGGAGATGCAATGCAAAAATCTGCGGTCGCCGGTTTCGTGGGGGAAAGACCCCGGTGGGCCGGGCGGCGCACAGGTGTCACTTGCGAGGCCAGCCGGAAGGCGTTTGTTTGTTTGCGGTGCCAGCAGAGGGCTGCGATGATGACGGGCCTTGAACACGCGACTGGCGAAGGCATTTCTGCGATGAGCGGCGACTGCGCGCATTACCGGGCGCCAGGCCAGCGCATCTGCCGGCTGCACGCGGGGGCGTTGAACCGTGCAGGACATGGCGGTCCGCCAGCGTGCATCGACTCCCGGCGATGAACCTAGTGCCCGCGAACCTCCGTGCCCTCGGGGTGGGGGCCCTGATCTTCGGGACGACGCTGCTCGCCTACCTGCCGGTGCTTCAAGGCGGATTTCTCTGGGACGACAATTTTCACGTGACCCAGCCGGAGATGCAATCCGTTGAAGGACTGAAACGCATCTGGTGCGAGGTGGGCGCAACCCAGCAGTATTACCCGCTGCTGCACACCGCGTTCTGGGTGGAGCACCGGCTGTGGGGCGACGCCGTGGTCGGTTACCATCTGACGAATATCCTGCTGCACGCGGCCGCGGCTTTCCTGGTGGTCGCGGTCGTGCGGCGGCTGGCGCTGCCGGGGGCGGTCCTGGCGGGGCTCGTGTTTGCGCTGCATCCGGTGTGCGTAGAATCGGTGGCCTGGATTTCGGAGCAGAAGAACACCCTGGCAACCGTTCTCTGCCTAAACGCGGCGCTCGTCTACCTGCGTTTCGACCAGGACCGCCGGCCCTGGCGGTATTCTCTGGCGTTGGGGCTGTTTGGATTGGCGCTGCTCACCAAGACGGTAACGGCAACGCTGCCAGCCGCGTTGCTGGTGGTCTTCTGGTGGCAAAGGGGTCATCTCCAGTGGACGCGGGATCTTCGCCCGCTGCTGCCGTGGTTCGGGCTCGGCGCAGCCGCCGGTCTGGTGACGTCATGGGTGGAGCGAACCTTTATCGGCGCGCAGGGCGCGGATTTCTCGCTCACCCTGCTCGGACGCTGCCTGCTGGCCGGCCGGGTGATTTGGTTCTACCTGGGAAAGCTGATGTGGCCCGCGGACTTGATGTTCATCTATCCGCGGTGGGTCATCGACCCGGCCGTGTGGTGGCAATACCTGTTTCCGGCGGGCGTGGTGGCCCTGGTGGCCGGGCTGGGCATGGTGACCCGACGGCAGCGGGGACTTCTCGCCGGATTCCTGGTTTTTGCGGGGACGCTGTTCCCGGCGCTGGGGTTCATCAATGTCTATCCGTTCATCTTCTCCTACGTGGCGGACCATTTTCAGTACCAGGCCAGTCTCGGCATCATTGTGCCGATGGCGGCGGCGCTGACCCTGGCTGCCGGCCGGCTTCCCTCCGCCCTCCGGCGGCTGACCCCCGTGGGAGGGGGAGTACTGCTCGCGACGCTGGGCGTGCTGACTTGGCGCCAGTGCGACATGTACCGAGATGCGGGGACCCTCTATCGGGCAACGCTGGCGCGGAATCCCGCCTGCTGGATGGCCCACACGAATCTGGGCGACCTCATATCAAGAATCCCCGGACGCCTGCCGGAGGCGATCGGCCATTTCGAAGCGGCGTTGCGCATCAATCCCCGGGATATAAATGCGCACAACAACCTGGGACACGCCTTGGCGGAAGACCCGGCCCGCCTGCCCGCGGCCATCGCTGAGTATGAGGCGGCGCTGCGCATCGATCCCCGTTTTTCGCCGGCGCACAATAACCTGGGAATCGTCCTGGAAAGAATCCCCGGGCGCCTGCCGGAGGCGATCGGCCATCTCGAGGAGGCGGTGCGACTGGCTCCCGAGGCCGCGGACCTGCACGATAATCTGGGCGTCGCCCTCCTGAAGATCCCGGCGAGAGCGCCGGAGGCGACTGTCCAGTTTGAAGCGGCGGTGCGCCTCAATCCGGGTTCCGCGGACCTGCGCAACAATCTGGGCGTGGCCCTGGCGAAAATCCCCGGGCGGCTACCGGAGGCGACCGCCCATTTGGAGGCGGCGGTGCGGCTGAATCCCCGATCCACGGAGATGCACAGCAACCTCGGCGTGGTCCTGGCCCAGACTCCCGGGCGACTGCCGGACGCGATTGTCCAGTTTGCGGCGGCGGTGCGCACGGATCCCCGTTCGGCGGAAGCGCACAATAATCTCGGAGCCGCCTTGAGCAGGATCCCGGAGCGGGCGCCAGAGGCGCTGGCGCAGTTTGCGGCGGCGACGCGCCTCAAACCCGACTTCGCCGAAGCGCACAGCAACCTTGGAGATGCCCTGGTGGGAATTCCCGGGCGTCTGCTCGAGGCCGTCGCCGAATATGAGGCGGCGTTGCGGCTCAGTCCCGACTCGGCCGAAGCCCACACCCAGCTGGGGAAAGCGTTGCTCGGCCTCCCGGAGCGATTGCCGGAGGCGATCGCGCAGTTGGAGGCGGCCATCCGGATCAATTCCGAGTCTTTCGACGCCCACTATCTGTTGGGAGTCTTGTATTCCGGTCTGCCGGATCGCCGGACGGAATCCCTGGCCCATTTCGAGGCGGCGGCGAGGATCCGGCCCGATTTTGCACCGGCGCGGGAATGGATCGATCGGCTACAGGCCGGCCGACCCTAGCCGGCGCGCTTCGGCGCTACGGCGGCGAAGCGCGCAGTTGCTCCTGCGCCCGCGCGAGGTTGTCCCGCGCCTCCCGATAATCTGGGGCAAGCCGCAGCGCCTCCGCGAATTGCGCCGCCGCCTCCGGCAGGCGGCCGAGCCGGGCGAGCGCCAGACCGAGGTTGTTGTGGGCCGAGGCATGGGCGGGGTCCAGGCGCAGCGCCGCCTCATAGTGCGGAAGGGCTTCCGTTTCGCGCCGGAGCAGCGTGAGCGCGTTGCCGAGATTGTTGTGGGCGTCGACATAGTCGGGTTTCAGCCGTAGCGCCGCCTCGAATTGCTGCACCGCTTCGTCGAGCCGGCCCGCGGCGGCCAGCACGCTTCCGTAATTGTAGCGATTCGAGGCGGATTGGGGCTGCAGCCGGAGAGCGGATTCAAACTGCGCCATGGCCTCCCCAGGATGACCGGTCGCGAGCAGCACGCCGCCCCAGTTCGCGTGGGCGTCCGCGTCGGCGGGTTCGAGCTGGAGACCAGCAGCAAACTGCGCCTGCGCCTCCTCCAGGCGACCGGCTCGGGCCAGTGCCGCCGCGAGGTTGTAGTGGGCGCTGACGAAGGCAGGTTTCAATCGCAGCGCCTCCTGCAGGTGCGCGATGCCCTCCGCGTTTCGCCCGGAGCGGGACAAGGCGTCGCCGAGATTGTTTTGCGCCTCCGCAAAGTCCGGCTTGATCCGCACGGCCGCCAGATAATGGGGCATCGCTTTCGGTGTGCGCTTCAAAAGGTCCAGCGCCACACCCAGATTCAAGTGGGCTTGGGCGTTGTTCGGATCCTGGCGGAGCGACTCCTCCAGGAGTTGGATCGCTTCGCTGACGCGACCGACGGCGATGAGCGCAGTGCCGAGGTTGTTGCGGGTGGTGAGGAGGCCCGGAGTCAGCCGCAGCGCCATTTCGTCCTCGCGGACGGCTTCGGCCATGCGACCGGCTTCGGCGAGGGCCGCGCCGAGGCTGGCATGCGCGCCGGCGTTGGCGGGCCGCTTCACCACCGTATCCGCCCAGAGGGCAATCTCGCTATGGTAATCGGCATTGCGCTGGAACGTGAGCCATCCCAACCCGGCCGCCAACGCCCAGAACGCGGCGAGGCCCAGGCGTCCGACGCGGGGATAAACCGCCGCCACGATCAGCACCACCAAAGGCGCGAGCGACAAATACATCCGGTGCTCGACGATCCGCTGCGTCATCCCGGGCACGAGCGAGGTCGGGGCGAGGACCGCAAAGAACCACGCGCCGAGGAACCCGACGGCGGGTTTCCGCCACAAGGCGAACACCGTGCCCGCGATCAGCGCGATGACGACGCACGCCTGCGGCCACACGTCCGCCAGGCTCCCAATCCAAAATGTGCCATATTCAAAGACCAGCGGCGCCGGCCAGAACGACAGCCGCACGTAATGTACGAGCGCGGGGAATTGCGTGAGCACGTAGTCCCCCCACGAAATGTCGACCCCGATGCCGACCGAGCCGCCGCGATTGCCGCCCGTGCTGGCGAGCAACCCGATGAGCAGAATCCACGTCGCTGCCAGTCCCGCGTAGAATCCGCGCCTCCGCCGCCAGGCCTCCGCGAAACTGCCGGCCACGAACGCGCGGTCGAGCAGCAGCACCAGCACCGGTGCGGACACCATGTTCTCTTTCGTTGCCATGCCCAGCAGGCACGCGCCGACCGACAGCGCCTTCCAGCGGCGCGGGGCCGGGGCGTCCACGCTGCGCACGAAGCCGTAGAGCGTGAGCAGATAGAACAGCCCCATGAGCGATTCCGCGCGCTGCACGATGTAGGTCACCGTCTCGGATTGCAGCGGATGCAACGCCCACAGCGCCGCCACCGTGAACGCGACCGGCACCGCGGCTTCGCCGAAAGGCTCGCGGAGCGATGGCAGGACCAGCGTGCGCCGCACCAGTCCGAACAATGTCAGGCAGGTCAGCGCGTGGATGAGGACGTTCGTCACATGATAGCCGCGAACGTCCAGGCCGCCGGCGGCAAAATTGAGCGCCAGCGAGAGGTTCAGGACCGGCCGGCCGCTGACCGTGAGGCCGCCGCTGAGCGGCGCCAGCACATCCGACAGGGGCCAGAGATGCCGCAGTGTGAGGTTCTCGACGATCGAGTCTTTGTCGTCGTATACAAACGGTCCGGACAGGCTGTTCACATAGGCCGCGAAGATGGCGAGGACGAGCACCCCGCAGGCGACCGCGACGACCCGGCCCGACGCAGTGGCGACGGCCGGCTCGGGAGGGTGGGGCGTGGCGTGGGGCGGACCCGTCATGCGATGGCGTTGAAGTGTGGCGGCTCTTGAGCGAACCCGCAGCCAAATCCGTGGCGCCGGTCTGAAACCGGCGCTACTTTGTCCGCGCTCTGTGGTGTCAGGCTTGCTTCTTATCCGGCAGGGCGCGCGTCTGCACCTCGGTGCGCAGCTTTTCGAGATACGCCTCGAACGGCATGACCCCCTCGTCGCCGCGGGCCCGGGACCGCACCGACACGGTTCTCGCCTCGGCTTCCTTGCCGCCGATCACGAGACAGTAGGGCACTTTCTCCACCTCGGCGCGGCGGACCTTGGCGCCGAGCTTGTCAGAGTGTTCGTCGAGGGTGGCGCGGAAACCCTGTTCTTTCAGGCGGGCCACGACTTCGCGGGCGTAGTCAATCACCTTGTCGCTGATCGGCACCACGCGCGCCTGCTCGGGCGCCAGCCAGCTGGGGAAGTCGCCGGCGAAGTGCTCGATGAGCACGCCCACAAATCGTTCCATCGAGCCGAACGGCGCGCGGTGAATCATCACCGGGCGGTGCGACTGGTTGTCGGCGCCAATGTAGGAGAGATCGAAACGCTGGGGCAGGTTGTAGTCGACCTGCACCGTGCCGAGCTGCCACTCGCGGCCAATGACGTCCTTGATGATGAAGTCGATCTTCGGCCCGTAGAAGGCGGCCTCGCCCGGCTCCTCGTTGAACGACACGCCGAGCGTCTTGGCGGCCTCGCGGCACGCGGCCTCGGCTTTGTCCCAATTGGCCGGATCGCCAGTGTATTTTGCCGAGTCGGGGTCGCGCAGGCCGACACGGACCCGGTAGTCGGCGATGCCGAGGGTCGAGAGGATGATCTTGACGAGCGACAGGCAGCCCAGGATTTCCGCCGGCACCTGGTCCTCGGTGCAGAACAGGTGGGCGTCGTCTTGCGTGAAACCGCGGACCCGCGTCATCCCGTTGAGCTCGCCCGACTGTTCCCAGCGATAGACCGTGCCGAACTCGGCGAGCCGCACCGGCAGGTCGCGGTAGGAGTGCGGCTGCGAGGCGAAGATCTTGATGTGGTGCGGGCAGTTCATCGGCTTGAGCAGGTAGCCGTCGATGTCGCCCTCGGTGAGCCGGTTGGCGAGCTGCGCGCAGGTGCAGCCTTCGTGCGCGAGCTGGTCGAGGGTCTCCCGCTCGATGATGGGCGGGTACTGCGCGTCGCGGTAGTAGGGGAAATGGCCGGACGTGCGGTAGAGGGCGAGCCGGCCGATGTGGGGCGTGAAGACCTGGTGGTAGCCCTGCTTCTTGAGCTCGCCGGCAATGAAAGTCTGCAGCTCCTGGCGCACGACCGCGCCGGCGGGGGTCCAGAGGACCAGACCCTGGCCGACGGCGTCGTCGATCACAAACAGCTTGAGGTCTTTGCCGAGCTTGCGGTGGTCGCGGAGCTTGGCCTGCTCGAGCTGGGTCAGATAGGCGGCGAGTTCGTCCTTGGTGGGAAAGGCGGTGCCGTAGATGCGCTGCAGCTGTTTATTGTGCTCGTCACCGCGGTGGTAGGCGCCGGCGATGGAGAGCAGCTTGACGGCCTTGATCTGCTTCGTGTAGCGCACGTGCGTGCCGGCGCACAGGTCGGTGAACTCGCCGTTCTGGTAGAACGAGATCTTTTCGCCCTCCGGGATGTCGGCCAGGCGGCCGAGCTTGTAGCGCTCCTGGCCGATCCGCTTGATGATCTCGACCGCCTCCTCGCGCGGGACCTCCCGGCGGGTGAAGGGCTGGTTCTCCTCGATGACCTTCTTCATCTCGGCCTCGATCTTCTCAAGATCCTCGGCGGTCAGCTTGTGGTCGAGATCGACGTCGTAATAAAAGCCGGTTTCCGTCGGCGGGCCGATGTCGAGCTGGGTCTCGGGCCAGAGACGCAGCATCGCCGTAGCCAGCACGTGCGAACAGGAGTGCCGGAGTTCTTCGAGTGGAGTCATGGGCATGGGAGGAAAGGAGTCAGGAGTGAGGAGTCAGCAGAGGAGGCAGCGGAACCGGGTATTTGAGGTGGAGAAAAACAGTTTGCATTCCGCCGCGCCAGAGACAACTGGGGAGCATGCGCGCTTCGCTGGAAAAGATCTTGGGGCGGCCGGTGGATTTCCCGATCGAGATCACCCTGTCGAGCGGCGACACGTATTTGCTCCCGCATCCCGACCACGCGATGATGCATCCGAACACCCGGGATTTGGTGATTTTTCCAGACGTCGGACCGTTCTCCCTGGTCGTGAATCCCGGCCAGATCGTGACGATCCGGCCGGTCCGCAAGGCGTCGTGATATGCGGGGCACCGGATTGCTGGCGGTGGGGCGAGGCAGAGTGATCACTGGAGGAAATGGTCGGAGCTTATAGCTGTAAGCTTAAAGCTTTAAGCCTTCTTCAGGGGCTCCAGCTTGTAGCCGTCCTTGCCATCGAGCATCGACCAGCCGGCGGCGGTCAGTTCGGCGCGCAGGGCGTCGGCCGCCTTGAAGTCTTTGACCTTCTTCGCCGCCCAGCGCTTCTCGGCGAGCGCCACGACATTCTCGGGAATTACTCGATCGGCCCGCAATGCGATCCGCAGGTTGAAACCAAATACTTTGAGAATTTGTTCAAAGGCCGCGAAATCCGCGTCAGTGGATTCTGATTCGGGATCGAAGCTCGCGATCGCGCTGAACAGGGTTCCCAAAGCGGCTGGAATATTCAGATCGTCACGGAGTGCTGTGAGTACGCCGGCAAAACGATTGCTCGGAGATGCACGCGGAAAATGCCCGAATTTGTACATCAACCGCTCAAGAAGACGGTCCAACGTTCCGATCGCTTTTTCCGCAGCGCCCAGCGATTCGAGAGTGAAATTGAGCTGCTTTCGCGGGTGGCCGGAGAGCAGAGCGTAGCGGATGGCCATTGGCGAGAAGCCTTTCGCCGTGAGATCGTCCAGCGTGTAGAGGTTGCCGAGCGATTTGCTCATCTTCGCGCCGTCGACGAGCAGGAACTTGCAGTGGAACCAATGGTGCGAGAAAAGGTGGCCGTTGCAGCCTTCGCTCTGGGCGATTTCATTTTCGTGATGCGGGAAGAGGAGATCCTCGCCGCCGGAGTGCAGATCGATGGTGTCGCCGAGATGCTTCCGGCTCATCGCGCTGCACTCGATATGCCAGCCCGGCCGGCCCGCCGCCGCGCCGCGCGGCCCGGGCCACTTCACCTCGCCGTCCTCGTCCGGCTTGTACGCCTTCCAGAGCGCGAAATCGCTGGCGTCGTCCTTGTGGTCGTCGTCCGCGGTGGCGACGGTCACCTTGAGCTCGCGCTCCTTGATGCGCGAAAGCGCGCCGTAGGAGGGGAAGGCGGCAATCCTGTAGTAGACCGAGCCGTCGGGCGCGACATAGGCGAGGCCCTTGGCCAGCAGTTCGCTGATCATCTCGACCTGTTCGGCGATGTGGCCGGTTGCAGTCGGCTCGACCTGCGGCGGCAGCAGATTGAGCGCGCGGCAGTCAGCGTGAAAAACCTCGGTCCAGTGCTTGGTGATCTCGGCCAGCGGGCGCTGTTCGCGCTTGGCCTGGGCGATGGTGCGGTCGTCGACATCGGTGAGATTGCGGACATGCTTCACCTTGTCCGCGCCGAACTCCAGTTCCAGCAGGCGGCGGAGCACGTCCTGGACAAGGAACGTGCGGAAGTTGCCGATGTGCGCCGGCCCGTAGACGGTCGGTCCGCAGCAGTACATGCGGAAGACGCCGTCGGGCTGGGAGGGCTTCAGCTCGCGAATCTGCCGCGTGAGGGAGTCGAAAAGTCGGATGGCCATGGATCGAGAATCAGACGGCTGAACTTGGCCGATGGGTGCTCACAAAAGCCGGTCTTGGCATATCTTTTTTGACGAATAGCGTGAATTGATAAGGATTGGTAGTTAACTCTCTTATCCCAACGTGTCTATGCCTGAAAACTTCAAGCTCGATCTGACCCACCGCCCGCGGCGCCTGCGCCGCACCGCCAGCCTGCGCGCCCTGACGGAGGAGACGGTGTTGCGCCCCCAGGATTTCATCGCGCCGCTGTTCGTGGTCGACGGCCAGGGCGGCCCCGAGGCCGTGCGGTCGATGCCCGGCGTTTTTCGCCTCAACCTGGCCGATCTCGTGAAGGAGTGTCGCGCCCTGCACAAACTCGGCGTGCCTGCCGTGGCCCTTTTCCCCTCGATCGAACCGAAGTTCAAGGACCCCGACGGGTCCATCGCCCTGGACGAGGATGCGCTGGTGCTCCGTGCGGTCCGCGCCGTGAAGAAAGCGGTTCCCGGGATGGCCGTCATGACCGACATCGCGCTCGACCCGTATACCACGCACGGCCACGACGGCGTGCTCACGCCGGAGGGCAGCGACGTCGACAACGACCGCACGGTCGGCATCCTCCGCCAGATGGCGGTGCTGCACGCGCGCGCGGGCGTCGACCTGGTGGCGCCGTCGGACATGATGGACGGCCGCATCGGCGCCATCCGCCGTTCGCTCGACACGGCCGGATTCACCGGCACGGGCATCATGGCCTACTCGGCGAAGTTCGCCTCGGCTTATTATGGGCCGTTCCGCGACGCCGTTGGCAGCGCCAAGGCCGCGGGTTTGCAGGGATTCAGCAAGGCCACCTACCAGCTTAACCCGGCCAACCGCCGCGAGGCGCTGATCGAGATCGCCCTCGATGAGCAGGAGGGGGCGGACATTCTCATGGTCAAGCCGGCCGGCCCCTATCTCGACATCATCCGCGAGGTGCGCAATGCCACCAACAAGCCGGTCGCCGCCTACCAGGTTTCCGGCGAGTACGCGCAGCTTCATGCCGCGGCCAGGCTGGGCTGGCTCGAGCTCGACCGGTGCCGCCGCGAATCGCTGCTCGCGATCAAGCGCGCCGGGGCCGACATGATCCTGACCTACTTCGCGAAGGACCTGGCGGCAGAGCTGGCCTGACAGTTTGCCGGGCTTGGCGCCCTCCAGGCTGTCAGCTTAAAGCTCAAGGCTTACGGCTTGGTGCCGCACGCGACCGTCAGGTCGGCGATGAAGGCGTCGAGGTCGGCGTCCTGCGTGTCCCAGGAGCACATCAGGCGGTAACCGTGGGCGCCGATGAAGTTATAGTAATGCCAGCCCCGGGCATGCATGGCCTCGGCGGCCGCGGGGGGCATGCTGGCAAAAACGGCATTAACCTCGGGTTCGACGAGGATCTTGACCTGCGGGATGCGGCGCAGCGCCGCGGCGAGCTTCCGGGTCATCCAATTGGCGTGGGTAGCGCGGCGCAGCCAGGCCCCGTCCTGCAGCAGGCCGACCCACTGGGAGCTGAGGAAGCGCATCTTGGAGGCGAGCTGGCCGGCCTGCTTGCAGCGGTAATCGAACTCCCGGGCGAGCTGGCGGTTGAAGAAAACGACGGCCTCGGTCATGTTCATGCCATTCTTGGTTCCGCCGAAACAGAGGACGTCGACGCCCGCGCGCCAGGTGAAGTCCGCGGGCCGGACTCCCCCGCGCTCGCCCAGGGCGGCGGCGGCGTTGGCGAAGCGCGCCCCGTCCATGTGCACCGCGAGGCCGTGCTGTTTCGCGACACTGGTAAGGGTTTTTAACTCGTCGACGGTGTAGACGGTGCCCCATTCCGTGGACTGGGTGAGCGAGAGGACGCGTGGCTTGGGATAGTGGATATCGGTCCGCTTGAGGATGACGCGTTCGACCTGGACGGGGTCGAGTTTTCCATTGGGGCCGGTGGCGACGAGGATCTTGGTGCCGTTCGAGAAGAACTCGGGCGCGCCGCACTCGTCGGTCTCGACGTGGGCGTAATCGTGACAGATGACGCTGTGATAGCTCTGGCACAGCGAGGCGAGCGCGAGGGAGTTGGCGGCGGTGCCATTGAAAACGAAGAACACTTCGCAATCGGTCTCGAACACCGTACGGAGCAAGTCGCAAGCGCGCACGGTCCACTCGTCGTTGCCATACGAGGGCAGGCGGCCGCGGTTGGCCTCGGCCAGGGCGGCCCACGCCTCGGGGCAGATGCCGGCGGTGTTGTCGCTGGCGAAAACCTGGTTGGCGGCGGGCGGGCGGTTGCGGTCCGCGGCCGGGGAAGCGGGGGAGGAGGACATGGGCCCAGCGAAGCAGAAACCCGGGGCGAGGCTAAGCTTTTTTAGCGGAAGCGCGGAGCGGGCGCCACCGCGATCTTGCGCTGGGCCAGCGCAGCCGCTTCGCTGGCGACATGCCGGAGCCGGACACTAACCTCTATCTCGTGGGTTTCATGGGCACCGGAAAGACGACCGTGGGGCGCGCGGTCGCGCAGAAGCTCGGCTACCAGGCGCTGGACAGCGACTACGAGATTGAGCGGATGATGGGCAAGTCGGTGGCGCAGATCTTCGCAGCCGAGGGCGAGCCGGCCTTCCGGGAGTTCGAGCGGAAATTCGTGGAAAGGGGTCATCCCGACCGCGCGGTGGTGGTGGCCTGCGGCGGCGGCCTGGTCGTGCAGCCGGGCCTGCTCGGTTTGCTGCAGGCGCGGGGCGTGGTCATCTGCCTGCATGCCAGCCTCGAAACCATTCTCCAGCGCGTCGGGCAGACGCGCACCCGCCCGCTGCTCAACGTCGAAGATCCCAAGGTGCGGCTCCGCCGGCTCTTTGCCGAACGCGAGGGGATCTACAAGCGCGCCGGGACGGTGATCCTGACGGATTTCCGGCCGCAGCACGACATTGTGACGCACGTGCTGCGCACCTACCGGCGCGAGGCGCGCGACTGGGCGCGGGCGCACGGCAGCGCACCGGCGGGCGAAAGCCCGCGCGCGGAGCGACCGCCGGCGGCGGGCGCCGGGGAAGCCGCGGGGACCGGACCGGCCGGCCGGTGAAGCGCATCGCGCAGAGGGCGGAACGATCCTGGTGATGAAGCTGCAACAGGAAGAATTGCGCCACCGGCTGATGGCGCTGGGGTTCGAGGAGGTGCGGTTCGCGCGGCTGGCGGACGTGCCGGCGGCGGGGCTGACGGACTGGCTCGGACGGGGCTTTCAGGCCGACATGACGTGGATGGAGCGGACGGCGGCGAAGCGGCTGGATCCCAGGCTGGTGCTGCCGGGGGCACGATCGGTGATCATGCTCGGGGTCAATTACTGGCCGGGAAAAGAGGGCGAGCGTGGCCAGTCGACGGCCGGGAGCCCGGTCTGGGCCCGGTACACCCGCTACGAGGATTACCATGACACCTTCAAACCAGCTTTGGTGACGGCGGGCCGCGTGATCGAGGAGTTTTTCGGCGTGCGGGGAACCGACTATCGCTACTATGCCGACACCGGGCCGGTGTTGGAGCGCGGCTGGGCGGAGCGGGCGGGACTGGGTTTTCTCGGGAAGAACGGCATGCTGATTTCGAGGCGGTTTGGAAACTGGCTACTGCTGGCGGCGATCCTCACCCGCGTGGAGCTGGAAGCCGACGGGCCGCTGCGCGCGCGCATCCGGTCGCTGGCAACGGGAGGCCGGACCGGCCTGCTGTGCGGCAAATGCGTTCGCTGCATCGCCGCCTGTCCCACGCAGGCCATTCCCGAGCCCGGGCTGATCGACGCGCGCCGGTGCATTTCCTATCAGACGATCGAAAACAAGGGCATGATTCCGCGCGAACTGCGCCGCGGCGTCGGCGAGCATATCTATGGCTGCGACGTGTGCCTCGAAGTGTGCCCCTGGAACCGCTTTGCCCGGGCCGGCCGGCGCCTGCTGCTGGCGGCGCGGTTCGAGATCACCGCGCTGACGCTCCGCGAACTGCTCGAGCTGACCGCCACGCGTTTTGCCGAGGTGTTTCGCCGCACGCCGATCAAACGCCTCAGGCTGACGGGCCTGCTGCGCAATGCCTGCGTGGTCGCGGGCAATGTCGCCGTGCAGGCGGGGACCACTCACGATTTGGTGGCGCCGCTCCGGCGGCTGGCCGAGCATCCCGCGCCGATCGTGCGCGCCCACGCGGTGTGGGCGGTGCAGCAGATCACCGGTGCCGAAGCGACGGAATTGCTGGCGGCGGCCCGGGCGAACGAAACCGATCCGGTGGTGACGGCAGAATACGAGGCGGTCGGAAGACTGCCGGGCGCCGGGGAATCGTGAAGGGCGTCCGCCGTCCGCTACGACGGCTTCGCGGCGAACAACTCGGTCATGCGCTGGGCGAACTTCGGAGGCGGCCGCACTGGCCGGCCTTCGCGATCGATGAACGCGTGGGCGGTCTGGCCGGTGGCGAGCAATTCGCCGCCTCGATAGACTTCATAGGCGAGCTGGATACGCAGCACGGGTTTCTCCGCCATCGTGGTGATGATAGTGAGCGTGTCGTCATACAACGCCGGCTTGAGAAATTTCACGCCGACCTCGAGCACGGGCAGCCGGTATCCGGCGGCTTCCAGCTCCCGATAGGAGAGCCCATGCTCCTTGAGCAGGGTTGTGCGGCCGATCTCAAACCACGGCAGGTAGCTGCCGTGGTAAACGATGCCCATCATGTCGGTCTCGGCGTAGCGGACCTCAACTTGGACGCGGGATTGGATCATGCGAGCGAGATTGGTTGGATATCCGGCACCCGGCGCCGCCACAGTTCAGCCGGTGATCGTCCATCCGGCATGGTTGAAAAGCAAGTCGGCGGAACGCGTCCAGCTGTTCCGGCGCGCCCAGGCGCTGCCGGCGGCCCCCAGTTGGCCTCGCAGGGCCGGGTCGGCAATCAGCCGGGCAAAGGCCGCACTGAGCGCGGGCCGGTCGGCGGGAGGGACCAGCAGACCGGTCACCCCATCCACCACGGCCTCGGCCACGCCGCCGACCGCGTGGGCCACGACGGGCAGGCCATGCGCCGCCGCCTCGAGATAAACCAGGCCGAAGCCCTCGACACTGTGACGATGGTCGATGCTGGTCATGGCGAAGATGTCGGCCTGATCGTAGAGGCGGTCGAGCTCGTCGTCGGGCACGACGCCGAAGAAGCGCACGAGCACTCCGGAGTGGCCCGCGGCCTCCCGCAGGCGCGGCTCATAGTTCTCCTTGCTGTCGCCGCCCACCAGCCAGTACTCGACGCGTTCCCGCTGGGCGGGCGGCAAGGATTGCAGGGCCTCGATGATGAAGAGCTGACCCTTGCGCGGATGCAGCCGCCCCACGGTGAGGATCACGGTCCGGTCGCGCCGCGCCGGCGCCGGCGCCGCGGGGGCGCGCGCGAAATCGGAGCGAAGCGCGCCCGGCGTCAGGTAGGTTTTGGAGGCGGCCTCCGGAAAACAACCGCAAAGCAACTCCCGGGTATAGCCGGTCAACACGCTGATCCGACTGGCGCGACGGATGAGCCGCCGCGCCAGCCAGCGGGTCAGGGGATTGCGATGAAATTTCCGGATTTCGGAGCCGTGAAAGGTGAGCACGAGCCGCCGGGGGCGGAAACCCGAAACGAACTGCAGCAGCATCATCGCCAGCATGGGTCCCGGCTCGGGCAGATAGACCGTGGTGTACCGCAGACGCCGGCGGTGGACGATCAATTCGCGCATCAAGCGCAGCTGGCAGACAAGGTCATGGGTGCCCTTCAGGGGCAGCCGGCGGAGCCGGAACGGCCAGGGCTTCTCCGCGACACCGGCCGGCGCGGCCTGCGCCCAGACTTCGAGATCGTAGCCGAGTTCCGCGGCCGCCCAGGCAATCTGTTCCGAAAACGTCGCGATGCCGCCGCGCCGCGGATAGAACTCATGCGTGAGCAAAAACACCGGCGGCTGATTCGCTGGTGGCGTGACGAAATCCGTCGGTGACGGCGCACTGGCTGGGTCGGCAGACAAGATCAGCGTTTCTTATGTTCCGTCCGCGCGGACGTGCAAACGGATACTTGCGCTCGCGGCGGAATCGCGGCAAGCCGCGCCCGTCTCCGGAGCGGCCGGCAAATATTCCTGACCGGAATTTCGTCGCGACGTGGCGGCGGAACGGAGTTTGCTCTGTGGGGAACCTGAATTCACAATAAAACGGTGAAGACGATCCGATTGACTGGAACCAGACCGGAAAAAAAGGGTTTACAATTAGACCAGCGATAACCTACAACAATTCAACATGGTACAAGCAGTCGAAAGCAGTTCGGAGCAGAACAGGGCTCTTCCTAGTCAGGCAAAACCATTTAGTCCAGAGGATGATGCGTATTTGCGGGAAGCCCTGAAACGTTGCTCTGCGTCCACTTACGAAGCTGCATTCCAATTCCGCAAGACGAAGAATACCGAGCACCTGCCGGCCATTGTGCTGGGCATCATCGAGCGGTATGTGGAGCCTGACTTGCGCGCCAAGCTGAAGGACCCTGACGATGATCTGCGCCTGATCGAGGATCTTGGCATCGATTCGCTGACGATGATGGAGATCGTGATCCTCGTCGAGGAGGTGCTGCAGATGTCGATCAATAACGAGGAGTTGCGCCATTTGCGCACGCTCGGCGACGTCAAACAGTTTATCGAATGCAAAGTGCGCGGCCTCCCGCTGCCGAAGCCGACGAAATTCCTGCCGATCGAGCAGATCATGTCGATCATGCCGATCCAGCCGCCGTTCCTTTTTCTCAACGAAGCCTCGGTCAGCTCCCAGGGCGCCAGCGCCAGATACAAGATCAGCGGCCAGGAATTTTTTCTGCAGGGGCATTTCAAGGACAATCCGGTCATGCCGGCGTCCATCATGCTTGAGGCGATCGGCCAGCTTGCCGTGCTTTTCCTGCTCGAAGGCGGCGCCGGCGAGCCCAGCAAAGTGGTGAATCCCCAGACGATCTTCTTCACCTCGTGCGAAGGCGTGCGCTGCCACCGCATGTGCAAACCGGGCGAAGTGCTCAGTCTTTCCATCAAGCCGAAGCGGCTCAAGGCGCCGCTGGCCACCTTCGAAGGCGGGATCCGCGTTGGACAGGAGAAGGCGGCCATCGCCGAGGAGATCACGCTGACCTTTGGATATGCCGAGGAAGTGGCCGTCGAGCCGGCGAGACCGGCGGCGGTCAATGGAGAGCCGACCCCGCTCGCCGCGGTGGTCAACGCCTGAGCGGCCCGGTGGGCCCTCGGTGAGGCCGCGAGGGCGGGCCGCGCGCCCGCCGCGGTGTTCCCGCGTTGACCGCGTCGAGGCGTGGCTCCATTCCTTTGTCAGCGGTCTGCAGGACAAGACGGATGGCGGCTTCACCTGATCATTCATATTCATCAGCCCATGAGGAAAGTCTACATCACCGGAATCGGGTTGGTCACCAGCATCGGCAACGACGTTCCCACCGTGTCGCAGAGCCTCCGCGAGCTTCGGCACGGCTTCGAGGTCTATGCGCCCTTCCAAAAGGCCGATGTGCCGGTGAAGGTGATCGGCACGATCAAGGGCTACGACGCCGACTCCTACGATTGCGAGGATTGGACGTATCCCAGCCGCTTCTCCGTCAAGCGCGACATCCTGCGCGGAATGGCGCCGCACGGACTGTACACCTATTGTGCGATGCTCGACGCCATTGCCGACGCGAAGCTGGCGGGCGGAGATGTGTCCAACGATGACACCGGCTTGTATGCGGCTTCCGGCGGTTCGCCGCACCTGCTGGGCCACTACCTCCATCGCATGAACACCATGGGCGTCATGCGCTGCTCGCCGCTGGGCATCGTGGCGTCGATCGCCGGCACGGTGAATTTCAACCTCGTTGCCCAGTTCAAGATCAAGGGCGCCTCCACCGGCTTTGCCTCGGCGTGCGCGTCGTCTTCACACGCGATCGGGTTCGCCTACGACGAGATCGCGCTCAACCGGCAGAAGCGCATGTTTGTGGTCGGCGCGGAGGACGGCAATGTCGAGAGCATCCTGCCGTTTGCCGGCATGCGGGCGCTCTCCCTGCAGGTGAACCCTGACCTCGCCTCGCGGCCGTTCGACCTCGGGCGCGACGGGTTTGTGGGCACGGGCGGCGCAGCCGTCGTGGTGCTCGAGAGCGAGGAGGAGGTTGAGCGGCGCGGAGCCAAGGTCTACTGCGAGGTGACCGGCTGGGGGCAGGCCTCCGACGGCTACAACGTCGCTATCTCGCATCCCGATGGCGAAGGCCTGCGGACCGCGATGGAAAATGCGCTGCGCCGCGCCAGCGTTGATCCCGAGGCCGTTGATTACGTCAACGCCCACGCCACGTCGACGCCGATCGGCGATATCTCCGAAGCCCGGGCGCTCAAGGCGGTTTTTCACAATGGGGCCACGCGCCCGGCGGTGAGTAGCACGAAGGCGCTCACCGGGCACGGCCTGTCGCTGGCCGGCGCGATGGAGACGGCCTTCTGCGCCATCGCCCTCCAGGAGGGCTTCATGCCCGGCTCGGCCCACATCACCCGGCTCGACCCCGCCTGTGAAGGACTGAACATCATCCGGGCGACGCTGACCCAACCGCCGCACGTCGTGTTGAACAACAGCAGCGGGTTTGGCGGTGCCAATGTCTGCATTGTGTTGCGCCAGGCGTGAGCATGCTCGCTGATCGCTATCCCACCGCGCTGGTCACCGGCGCCAGCACCGGCCTCGGCCGGGCGTTCGTCGACATGCTGCTGAACGAGGGCGTGCGGGTCTGGGGCACCGGGCGCGATCCGGCGCGGCTGCCGGCGCGGGCGGGCTTCACGCCCGTCGCGCTCGACCTGGACGCCGACAGCTCAGTGGAGGCGGCTTTTCAACTGGCGGAGGGCGCGGCTGGCGGACTGGACCTGGTGGTCAACAGTGCCGGTTACGGTCTGTACGGGCCGTTCACGGCGCGGGATTTTGCCGACTGGCGGCGACAACTCGAGGCCATGTTCGTTCGGACCCTGCAATTATCGCACCTTGCGTTGCGAAGCATGGGCGCGCGCCGCCGCGGCGCCCTGGTCAACATTTCCTCGCTCGCGGTGGAGTTTCCACTGCCATTCATGAGCGGCTACAACGCAGCCAAGGCCGGGCTCTCCGCGTTTTCCGAGAGCTTGATGGTTGAAGTCGCGGGCACAGGGGTCATTGTCATCGATTTTAGACCGGGCGACTACCGCACGGGTTTCAATCAGACGATGCAGGCAACTTCCGACACGCTTTCTCCTTCCGCTTTTCCGTCCGCACCGCGCGTGCAGCACGCGTGGGCCCGGCTTGAATCCAATCTGCAGTCGGCGCCGCCCCCTGCGCGCGCGGCCGGCGATCTGCGCCGCGCCCTCCGGCGCGGGCGCAGCGGCACCGTGCGTTCAGGGAGCTTCTTTCAGGCGCGGCTCGCGCCCTGGCTGACCCGCCTGGCGCCGGCGTGGCTGCACCGCGCAGTCACCGCCCGGTACTTCGGTTCCTCCTGACGTGCCCCAGGTCCGCATATTGGTGCTGACTTCCAGCACGGGCGGAGGCCACGACGCGCGGGCGCAAGCCTTCGCTGAGTGGTGCTTCCAGCTTTACCGGCACGAGGTTGACGTGCGGATCGAGCAGATGCTCGAGGAGTCCACCAAGCTTTATCGCGGGGGCGTGAACTTCTACAATTGGATCCAGCGCAAATCACCCTGGATGCACAAGGCGTTCTATACGGTCGTGGAGGGCCTCAGCTTTCTCAACCGCCGCACCGTGACCCTCGGCCGCCATTACTACGAACGGGTGCTGCGGGAATACCGCCCGCACCTTGTCTTCAGCGTGCACGACTGCCTCAATCGCGGTTATTTCCAGCTCGCCCGCAAGATCCTGGGAGCCGAGAACGTGCGCTGCGCCACCTACTGCGGCGAGTTCTCCGGCGGTTGGGGGTACAGCCGCAACTGGGTCGAGCCGACGGTAGACCTTTATTTCTCCCGCACGGCCACCGCGAACGACTATGCCATCAAGCTCGGTCTGCCTCCCGCGAAGGCGCGGGTCCGCGGATACCTCATGCAGCCGCGGACGTACCTTGAGGTGTTCACGCCGGAGGAGCGCCGGCGCTACCGGGAGAAGAAACTCGGCCTCCGACACGACCGGTTCACGGTGTTCCTCGCCACGGGGATGAACGGGGCCAACAATCACCTGGAGTTGCTGCCGGCGCTCCTCAGCCACGCCGACAAGGTGCAGGCCATTGTGGTCTGCGGGCGCAACCATCAGGCCTACAACGAACTGGTCCACTGGCGCACCCAACACCCGGAGCTCTCCTGCTTCATCGACAGCTACTCTGACGTCGTGTACCTGCTGATGCAGGCCAGCGACGTGATCGTCACCCGGGGCGGTACCACAACCTGCGCCAAGGCGCTGCACTTCAAGTGTCCGATCATTTTCAACGCCTTTGGCGGGATCATGCCGCAGGAGCGGCTCACGGTGAAATTCTTCCGGAATCCCGGCGGCGCCGAACTGGTGCAGAACGCGGCGCAATTTCGCGGCCTGATCGACGGCTGGATGACCGATCCGGCCCTCTATCAACGCCTGCGGGAGAATTTCCTCAAGTTGCGCGATGTGGAGAATCCGACTGTGCTGATTCAGGAACTGGTGGGTCTGGCGCAGGAGGCGGCGCACCTGCAGCAATCGCGTCCGCCGTTTCCACTGTCCAACGGCAATGGCCGTGGCAAATAGGGGGCGGGCGGGCGCCGCGGTTCCTCAGAATCCGTGCCGCTGTAGCTGGAGGCTGAGTTCGCGCTGGAAGGCCTGCACGTCGCCGGCGGTGGGTTGGTAGCCCTTTTTGCCGGTGTCGAGCATGAGACGGCCAACCTGGTCAAGCGCCCATTTTCCGGTCGTGCCGTCGCTGAAAGCCACCGTGCCGCTGACCGCGGCGCCGGGGCGAACCACCCGGTCGAGCTCGACTTTCACGCCACCCGGGCCTGCCGGGACGGTCCCGCTCAGGGCATCAGCCGCCCCGGGACCCAGGTCCGCCTCGTCCTCGGCCAGCACTTCGGGGTCGGCGGCCTCGGCTGCCTCGTCACCACCCGCGCCGACAGCCTTCTTGAGTTTGTCAAAAAGACCGCCCTTCTTCTCCGTCGGACCTGCGGAGGCCACGCGGGCCTTGCTGAGATCGGCTTTGGGGTCCACGGTGGCCGGCGCGGCGTTCTTCAACTCGAGGCCAAGGTCGTCCACCAGGAAGCGGACGTCCATGTAGGTCATGGAGACCTTGAGCTGCTCGGACAGCTTCTTCTGGATGACGGCCAGGCTGTCGCCGGCGGCGACCCAGGCGGTCACGGTTTGTTTTTGCTCGGGAGAAAGTTGCATGGAGGGATGGGAATCGTGCTGACCAGCAAGCAGACAAATTGGGCCGAAAACGCAAGCGACAGGATTCCAATCCTTTGTCACAGGAGATTGCCAAAGGCCATTCGAAAGCCCTGGAGGGAATCGTAGCGGCGCAGGCTCGCCCGTTCGACGAGCTTGTTCTTCGGCACGTTCGCTCCGGTAATTGCTGTGTGTCGGCTGCTTTGAGCCGGAACCTGACCCACCATCGGCGGGAGCAACAATCCAAAGATTCTGCGTGGAATCGTCTGCAATCAATACCCGCAGCCTAACTCTTTGTTGGAAGTTCCCGTCAGTCACTCGTTCGGATCCATGCGATCGAATGTAGGGCCGTCGCTGGTCGACGCGCCGCCTGCCGAATGCAAACGGTCCGGCCGCAAGGGCCGACCCTGCGCCCTGATCCGGCAGGCTCATTCACAACCGGCATGGAAGGCGGCGGTTGACCGGTGCCGGCCGATGCCCTTTAAGCATCGCATGCCCGAGACTCTCCCCGTTCAGCTAGGCGAGCGCAGTTACGCGATCCAGTTTGGCGCTGACCTGCGGGCCGAGGTGCGGGCGCAGGTCGGGCTCCTGCGGGGCGCCGGCCGGGCGGTTGCAGTCCTGACCGATACCAACGTCAAAGCGCGGCAGGAGGAAACGATGCGCGCGATGTTCGGCGAGACGCCCATACTGGCGCTCCCGCCGGGCGAGGAGACCAAGTCACTGGAGTCGCTGGGCCGGGTGCTGGATTTCCTGGCGGACCGGCGGTTGGACCGCACCGGGGTGCTCTTTGCAGTCGGCGGCGGCGTAATCGGGGATCTCGGCGGATTTGCGGCGGCGGCCTATCTGCGCGGGATCGATTGCTTCCAGGTGCCCACGACGCTGCTGGCGATGGTCGACAGCTCCGTGGGCGGAAAGACCGGCATCAATCTCAAGGCGGGCAAGAACCTGGCCGGGGCTTTTCACCAGCCGCGCGGCGTTTTCATTGCCGCGGAACTGCTGGCGACGCTGCCGGCCCGCGAGTTCGCCGCCGGCATGGCCGAGGTGATCAAATACGGGCTGCTGGGCGACCTGGAGCTGCTCGGGCGGCTGGAACGCTCGGCCCTCACGGTCGGCAGCCCCGATCTGCCTGCGGTCATCCGGCGCTGTTGCGCGCTCAAGGCGCGCATTGTCGAGACCGATGAACGCGAGCTCGCGCCAGCCGGCGGCCGAGCGTTGCTGAACCTTGGGCATACTTTTGGTCACGCCGTCGAACAGGTGACCGGCTACGGGCGTTACCTGCATGGCGAGGCAGTGGCTATCGGGCTGGCGGCTGCGGCCCGGCTTTCCCGTCACCTCGGACATCTTGCCACGGCCGAGGTGTCCCGGGTTGACGCGATGCTGACGGCGCACGCACTGCCCGTGCGCCTGGCCTCACCCTTGCCCGTGGGCGCCCTCCTGGCAGCAATGGCCCGGGATAAGAAGGTGCGGGCGGGCCTGCCGCGGTTCGTCGTGTTGACCAGTCTCGGCGAGGCGTTCACGCGGGACGGCCTGGACTCGGCGATGATCGAGGCGGTGTGGCGCGAGGTGGGGGCGGGCTGATTTCGGATTGCAGATCCCGGAGACCGGAGAGTAAATGATCGCCTCGCGCCGTTAAGAAGACACGGGCGCCTATCAAGCCAACATCTCCGGTATCCGAAATCCAAAATCCAGATGTCCGCCATCGACGAAGGCATCGTCCGCGAATACTTTGAGCAGAACGGCTTCCTGGTGCGGCAGGCCAGCAAGTACCAGGTGCAGACGCGCCGCAAGACGAGTGACGAGGAGGTCGACCTGCTCGTCTACAACCCCGGCTACCAGCGCGGCGCCCGCAAGCCCGACTTTTTCCTCTTTTCGACCGAACTGCCCAGCATTCATCGCGCCATCGTGGTGGTGAAGGGATGGCACACCACCAGCCATTTCACGCCGGCAACGTTGAAGGGCAGCCCGGAGATCTTCACGTTTCTGGCCGAGAATGTGGTGAAGGATGCCACGCGTTTTTTCCCGGTCGATCCCGACGAACCCGGCAACCATCCGGACATCACCAAGATCGTCGTGCTGCCCGGCCTGCCCACGGCCGAGCCTTTCCGTTCGCAAAGCGTGCAGATGCTGCAGGAGCGGGGGGTCGACGCGATCATTTCCTTCCGCATGATTCTGCGCGACATCATCGACCGCATTGAGACCAACCGGAATTATCGCAAGTCCGACACGCTGCAACTGCTCCGCATCCTCAAGATCTACGATTTTCTGAAGGAACCGCAGCTCGACCTGCCGCCCGAACGCCCGGCCGCCGGGGCGCGCCGGCCGGCTTCGACGGGGAAATGACCGACCGGATCCCGTGAAGGCGACCATTCATCCCACCGCCATCATTGAGGACGGCGCCGAACTCGGGGCGGATTGCACCGTGTGCGCCCACGCGATTGTCACCCGACACGTCCGGCTGGGCGCCGGGGTGGTCGTGCATCCGGGCGGGGTCATTGGGGCCGATCCGCAGGACCTCAAGTTTGACCCGGCGACCGCCTCCGGCGTGCGCATCGGCGCTGGCACCGTGTTGCGGGAAAACGTGACCGTGAACCGTTCGACCGTGGCCGGCGGTGAAACGATCGTCGGAGCGAACTGTTTTGTCATGGCCGGCGCCCATGTGGCGCACGACTGCGTGGTCGGCGATCATGTGGTGCTCGCCAACAACGTTCTGCTGGCCGGTCACGTGCAGATCGGCGCATATACCTTTGTCGGCGGCGGGGCGGCGTTTCACCAGTTTACCCGGGTGGGAGAGAGCGTGATGGTGGGTGGGCTGGCGCGCATCACCCTCGACATCCCGCCGTACGTGATGGCGGCCGAGCGCGACGAGATTGTCGGGCTCAACCTGGTCGGCCTGAAGCGGCGCAGCCTGTCGCGTGCAGTGGTCGCGGAGCTGAAGGATTGTTTCCGCGAGGTCTATTTCGACGGCGGAAATGTCCGCCAGCGGGCGCAGGAGCTGCTGGCTCGCGGGGTGCGGAGTGCGGAGGTGGCGAGCTTTCTCAAGTTCTTTGCCGGCGGGCGGCGCGGGATCGCGCGCGCGCGCCGGGTGTGGTCGGCGGAGCCCGGCGCCTCGGGCGACGCGGGCTGACCGCTGGAGCGGACCGGAGATCCCCGCCACCGTCGCATGCCCGCCAGCCGCCAGACCAGAATTGCCCTGACCTGCGGGGATCCCGCTGGCGTCGGGCCGGAGATTATTGGGGCCTGGCTCGCGGCGCATCCGGACGAGGCGCGCGCGGTCGCCGTCATCGGCCCGGCGCGCTGGCTCGAGGCTCTGCCGGCGGCCGGGGCGAAGATCGCCGTCGGGCTGGAGGAATTCTCCGCCGAGGCCGGCCGGCCCAGCGGCGAGGGGGCGTTGGTGGCCTGGGCCGCGCTGGAACGCGCCGCCGCCGGGTGCCCCGCCGGGGAATTCGACGCCGTAGTGACCGGGCCGGTCAACAAGGCGGCGCTTGCGCGCATTGGCTACGCTTTCCCCGGCCAAACGGAATTCTTTGCCGCGCGCTGGGGCGGTGAGCCGACGATGGTTTTTTGCGGCGGGCGGTTGCGCGTCGCCCTGCTCTCCTGGCACGTGCCGCTACGGGAGGTGCCGGCCGCCCTCACGGCGTCCCGGTTCGCGCGGGTGGTGCGCGCGGCCGATGAACTGGCCCGGGCCGACGGCGTCGGTGCGCCGCGGCTCGGGGTGTGCGGCCTCAATCCGCACGCGGGGGAGGGTGGCTTGCTCGGCGACGAGGAGCAGCGCATCATCAATCCGATCCTCACCGGCCTGCGCGCGACCTGGCCCGGGCTTTCGCTTTGCGAGCCGGCCGACACGCTGTTTGCGCGCCAGTTGCGCGGGGAGTTCGACGTCGTGATCGCGCTGTATCACGACCAGGGCCTGGCTCCGCTCAAGACGGTCGAGTTTGACGAGGCGGTAAATGTCACGCTCGGTCTGCCCTTCGTGCGCACGAGCCCGGATCATGGCACGGGATTCAATATTGCCGGCCGGGGCCTCGCGAGTCCGCGCAGTTTTGGCAATGCCGTGGAGGTGGCGCGACGGCTGGTGGCGTGGCGCGCGCGGTGACGGTGCTGCCGATCATCGTGCTTTTCTTCGTGGCGCAGAAGCCCTTCATCCGCGGCATTGCCACGACGGGATCAAAAGGGTCAGCGGGCGGCGGTTGGGGGGCGGCCGGACGCGGAGTTTCAATCCCGCGAATTAGGTGTTGTCATCCCCCGCCTTTGCCGCAAGAACCACGCCTCGACCTGAGACTATCTCCCTATTGATTGATGGCAAACGCACTTCCCTCCGGTGGCCGCCCCGGCTACCCCCCGCGTCGCAACACGGATCCGTTCGCAAACATCCGTCGCAACCACCGCATCAAGGCTGAGCAGATCCGCGTCATCAGCCCTGAGGGCAAGCAGCTTGGCGTCCTGGCCACCGGCAAGGCGCTCCAACTTGCGCAGCAATTCGACCTCGACCTGGTCGAGGTTGCCCCCAACGTCACGCC
>Ga0182019_10000065_pt1 | contig 49929 bp, 21 predicted proteins | sample 812E2MmetaG_FD_120483 | JGI IMG/M metagenome (GOLD analysis project Ga0182019, IMG submission 120483) | Permafrost microbial communities from Stordalen Mire, Sweden - 812E2M metaG | ecosystem: Environmental > Terrestrial > Soil > Wetlands > Permafrost | place: Sweden: Stordalen | collected...
ACCGGGTCGCCGGTTGGAGAGCAGTTCTCGACCGATCTGCCAGCCGGGGCGACGCAGGCCACCGTTCGGACCCGAATTGCCGGAGTCAATCCATGGACCGCCGAGACGCCGCATCTCTATCGCGTCAAGTTCGAGCTCCAGGGGGCGGGCGGCGGGCGGCACGCGGTGACCACGCGGTTCGGCTTTCGCACTTCTGAGGTGCGGCCGCGCGACGGGCTCTACCTCAACGGGCAGAAGATCATCCTCAAGGGCGCGAACCGCCACAGCTTCTGGCCGGACTCGGGCCGGACGCTCAGCCGGCAGGTCTGCTACGACGATGCCCGGCTGATGAAGGAGATGAACATGAACGCCGTGCGGATGTCGCACTATCCGCCCGATCAGGATTTTCTCGAGGCTTGCGACGAACTCGGACTCTACGTGCTGGACGAACTGGCCGGCTGGCACGGATTCTACGACCAGCCGACGGGAGCGCGGCTGGTCGGCGAGATGGTCCGGCGGGACGTGAACCACCCGAGCATTCTGTTCTGGGACAACGGCAATGAAGGCGGTTGGAACACCGCGAACGATGGCGAGTTCGCGAAGTGGGATCCGCAGCAACGCTCCGTGCTGCATCCGTGGGAGACGTTCAGCCACGTTAACACGACGCACTACAAGGACTATGCCCGGGCCGTGCAGCTGTGCGCGGGGCCGGAGATTTACCTGCCGACCGAATTCAACCACGGGCTCTATGACGGCGGGGCGGGCGCCGGGCTGTGGGACCGCTGGGAACTAATGCGGAAGAGCCCGCTTTGCGCGGGTGGTTTTATCTGGGCCCTGCTCGATGAAGGCGTCGTGCGCGCGGATGAAAACGGCCGCATTGACTGCGCCGGCAACCTCGCGCCCGACGGCATCGTCGGCCCGCACCGGGAAAAGGAGGGCAGCTTCAACACGATTCGCGAACTCTGGTCGCCGGTGGCGATTTCGGCGGGGATAACGGGCCCGGCGTTGCCTGCCGGGTGGGACGGTGCGCTTGCCGTCGAAAACCGCTACGATTTCACGAATCTCGACCGGTGCACGTTTGAGTGGTCGCTCGCACGATTCGCCGGGTCGGGAGACACGAAGGCCGGGCACGAGGTCATCGCGAACGGAAAAACCACCGGGCCACCCGTCGGACCGCACGCAGCCGGCGAGGTTAAGCTCCGACTCCCTGGCTCATGGCGCAATGCCGACGCACTGCTCGTCACCGTCCGGGATCCGGCGGGACATGAATTGTGGACGTGGTCATGGCCGCTGCCGGAGAATCCGGCCGAGATCGTCCGCAGGAGTCAACCGGAGGCCACGGCCAGGGTTCACGACGACGGCGGCGACCTCGTGGTTACCGCCGGTCCGACTGAGTTGCGATTCAGCCGGGCGAGCGGCCGCCTCGACGCAGTCCGGCACCTGGGCCGCAGGATCTCCGTTGGCAACGGCCCGCGGTTCCTCGCCTATCGAAGCAAGGGCCGGGACTTCGAAGATATGGCGCCGCCCGGCAGTCTGGCCGGCCTGACCGCGCGAATTGACGACGGAGACAACGCGATCGTGGAGGCGAATTACTCTGGTCCGCTCAGCCAGGTCCTCTGGCGGATATCCCCGGACGGTCAGGCGCAGCTTGACTACACCTACAGCTTCGACGGCACCGTCGATTTGCTTGGTGTCCAGTTTGACTATCCCGAGAAGGCACTGAAAGGCATCCGCTGGCTCGGGTGGGGACCCTACCGTGTCTGGCAGAATCGGCTGCAGGGCACCCGGCTGGACGTCTGGTCCAACGCCTACAACGACACCACGCCGGGAGAGAGTTGGGTCTATCCCGAGTTCAAGGGCTATTTCCGAGGTTGGCGGTGGGCGGAATTTGAGACCACAAACGAAGGTTCAATTACTGTCACGAACGGAACCGGTGCGGGCTTCTTGGGCGTCTACACGCCAAATGACGGCAAGGTCGGCCCGGTCCTGCATCTGCCGGCGACGGGCCTGGCGTTTCTGGAGGTCATTCCCCCGATCGGAAGCAAGTTTACCCTCGCCAGCGTGATGGGGCCAGAGTCGCAGTCGCGGCAGGTCAACGGCGTGCACCGCGGCACAGTTCTTTTCAGGTTCGGAATACCCCAAACCGGCAACTTGTGACAACCGCCAGGAACTGAAATCTGTTCCCAGGGATTTGTTCCAATGCCCTCCGATGCTCTTTCCATCCGGTCTCTGGCCCGAAGTCTGGGGCTATCGCGCACCACGGTTTCGGACGCATTGCGCGGCGCTCCCGGGGTGAGCGCGGCCACGGTGCTGCGCGTGCGCACCGCCGCTGCCAAGACTGGGTACCGCCTCAACCCGCTGGAGAGCGCGGTCATGTCGCAATTGCGCCGGACGCGGGGGACGCAACGGTTCGGCATCCTGGCCGCGGTGGACCTCGACGAATCGGACCGGCCGCCTACCGCCTTGCAGTTTCATCAGGCATTGATTGAGGGCGCGCGGCGGCGCGCGGGGGAATTCGGCTTTGACCTCCAGGTTTTCCTTGTCGGGCGGCACGGTGTCACCGTGCCGCGTCTCGATGTCATCCTGCAGGCGCGCGGCATTCAGGGTGTGCTGTTGCTGCCGGCGTGGCATGAGCCGGATTTTTCCAGGCTCGACTGGTCGCGCTTTGTGGGCGTCTACACCGATTATGTCATCCAGCATCCGGCGCTCCATTCCGTGTGCGCCGATCACTATCGCGCGCTGATCGGATTGCTCGGGCGCCTGCAGCAACTGGGGTACCGGCGGCCGGGGCTGTTCGTGCAGCAGCACTCAGATGAGCGCCTGCACTATCGCTGGGTGGGGGCCCTGAACGGCTATCAACGCGCCCATCCCGAGATGGCGCGGGTGCCGGCCCTGGTCTTCGAGAAGTTCGAGCCGGCGCGATTCACGGCCTGGTTTCGCCGCCACCGCCCCGATGTGGTGCTGGGGCACATCCCCGAGGCCATTGACCTGATGCAGGCGGCGGGCGCGCGGGTTCCGGAGACGCATGGATTTGTCTGTCTCAATGTGCTGCCGGAGGGACGCAAATGCGCCGGCCTCGACCTGCAACCGCGGCTGTTGGGCGAACGCGGCGTCGAATTACTGATTGCTCAGCTGCAGCGCAATGAACGCGGCATCCCCGATTTCCCCTTGAACACCATGGTGCCGGCGCGCTGGGTGGATGGCCCGACGCTGCGCGCCTTGGCCGGGCCGGGCAGGTGAGCAGCCGGTGGAAAGCACCGGCGAAGTGAATCGGCTGCCGCGGGGAACTCGGAGAGCAGACCTGCCGGAAGGTCAAAAAAACGCCGGCCGGCGCGAAGGCCGGCCGGCGACACTATGAACCCTGACAACGACACCAATAAGCCGTCTAGAACTTATAGGTGAAGGAGCCCCGGAGGCAGCGCGGGTCGCCGACCACGATCGCGGTGCGACTGCCACCGGCCGAAATGTAATACTTGTCGAACAGGTTGCTGATCTGGAAGCGGGCGGTCCAGGTGGCCGCGTGGTAGCTGAAGCCCAGATTGTAGAGCGTGCGGCCTTCGTATTTGTAGGTCGCCTGCTGCGGCACGAAGATGCCGCCGGGCAGCGGCTTGGTGGTGGTGTAGCCGGAGGCGCTTTCGCCCACCATGTCGCTCTTGTAGTCGACGCCGACGTTGAAGCCGAAGCCGTTGAGCGAGCCCTCGGTGAAGCGGTAGTCGAGATAGACCGCCCCGAGGTGATCGGGGACGGCGCGGATGCGGACCCCGAGGGGCGTGCGATATTTGAAGTCCGAGTAGTTGCCGATGAGGGTGAGGTTCTTGTTCAGCGCGTAGCTGCCCTCCATTTCCCAGCCTTTCGACACGACGTCCATGTAGACCGTGCTCTGGACCAAGTTGGCCGCCGCCTGGTTGCCCTGCGACACGAGGGTATAATACTCGCTGTTGGGCACCCCTTGGTTGGTCAGGGAGATGTCGAAATGGGAGAGGGAAAAGTTCAGGGTGTCCTTGAGGAAGGCGCCTTTCACCCCAAACTCCTTCTGGTGGCCGTTGGGGTACGCGAACGGCGGGTTGGCGTACTCGGAAATGCCGGGGTTGCCCGCCGAGAGGGTGCCGGGCATCGTGGCGCCGGTGCTGTTGAAGCTGTAGAACAGCGAGACTTCCGGGATCGGCTTCACGATGAGGCCATAGCTCTTGGCGACCGAGTTGATGCTGTTGGTCGGAGCGGTGATGACCTGGGTCGTGCCGTCAGGATTGGTCACCGTCTTCGTGGCGATCGGTTGAACCCCGGAGGTGTCCGTGCGGGTCATCTGTCCGAAGTACTGCGACACGCCGCCGGAAAGCTCCACGTAATCCTTAAGGATGCTGACGTTCTCGAAGGCATACAGCTGAAACTCTTCCAACTTAGCGGTCTTGTTCTGGCCGTTGTTGGGGGGCGACGGCTCGGGGAAAACGTAGGGCGTCCAGGTCATCGCCCCGAGGTTGGTGTTCGCTACGTCGGGTCCCTGCGATTGGGCGACGTAGCTCTTCCATCGCACCCTGGAAAGGTTGCCGGCGAGCCCGGCGACCGTGGTGGACTTGTAGAAATTGCCGTCAAACTTGGCCGCATAGTCGTTGCGCAGATGCCCTTCGGTATACCAGAGGTGGTCGCTGCCATTGATGCGGCGATAAACGTAGGTGCTGGGGTCGGGCAGCGGCGTGACGGTCGAGGTGGCGATGGCAAAGGGGCCGGTCTGGTTCAAGGTCCAAGTGACGCCGGGCTCGTATTTGCCGGTGAAAGGATTGCGGGTGGGGTTGAAGGCCACGAGGGTGCCGGAACTGTTGGGGGTGAAGATCGCGGCACTAGTGCCGCCCTGGTCCAGGCGCGTAACGTGATCGGCCGACAACATGAGGCGGGAGGTGATGTGATCGCTGAGGGTCGAAAGTAGCTCCATGGTCACGCGCTCCGTGTGGCGGTGGCGGAAATCCTGATTCTTGTTGGCAAAAGACCAATCGCGCGGCAGGCCGGTGGCAATCTTGGCATAGCCGTCACTGCCGACGCTGGGGTCGATGGGCACGCTGTAGGCGAGCATCTCGCGATTCTGCACAAGCTCGGCCTTGACAGTCAGCTTGTTCGCGGGGGAAAGCTGCCAGCTGATCGAGGGGGCAAACTCATAGCCCTTGCGAAAGCTTTGTCTTTGGTAGCCCGTGCTGTCCCAGAAGGCGGCGACAAACCGGGCCGCGATGCCTTTCTTCTGCGAAATCACCCGGTTGATGTCGGTGCTGATCGCATTGCCGAAATATTGCGAGAGTTCGAGCGTGGCCGACTGCTGGTCTTTCATGATCGGCGACTTGGTGATTGGATTGAACTGGCCGCCGGGGGCGCCGCCGGGCACGAGGATGGCGTTGGGCCCCTTGATAATCTCGATGCGGTCGATGTTATAGGGAGCCAGGGACATGCTGTAGCCGTCCTCGCCGGAGATCACCATGCCGTCGATGAACTCATGGGAGACCTGGAAGCCGCGGATCGTGTAGCGGTCGCCGCCGATGGGCAGCGTGGACTCGACCACCGGAGTGACATATTTCGCGGCGTCGAGCATGCGCACGCTCATCGAATCCTGCAGAAAATCGCTCGTGACCACGGAAACCGTCTGCGGGATGTCCAGAATCGACATGGCCACGCGCGATGAGCTGAGGACCTGTGACGACTGGTAGGGATTGACCCCTTTCTCCGTGACCTCGAACTTGGGCAATTGGATCACTTCCTGGTCAGGAGCAGCAGGCGCGGCCGGTGCCGGGGTTTGGGCAAAAGCGAAACGACCGGCGCCCAGGGAGAGGGCGGCGATCGTTGCGCGCAGAATCAGACGAGAACAACAGTCTGGAGTTGAAGCAGTCATGAGGAGGTTAGGATTTGCTTGTTGACGGTAATCCGTGCCTGGGAACGGGGGTCCACAGGGATGCACCAATTGCGGGGTGCGGGTGCATTCCCAGCAAGAATCAGCTGACTTAATCGGGCGGGCGACAATTCCGGAGCATCCGGACAGTCCGGAGCGGTTTCGCGGTCAATCATCCGGTTCCCGCGGCCAGGCGGATTGGCCTAGCTCATTCCTCCTCTCCGGACTGGACAAGCGCGGGGCGGCGCGCTGCCATGCGACATGGCCCCTGCGCGCGTTGCGCCTCTTCCGGGTGATCCGCAACTATCTGTATACCGGACGCCGCTTTCTGCCGCGCTGGTAATCGCGGCAGCGGCGGTGCTGGCGTATCACAACAGCTTCTCCGGCCCGTTTGTTTTCGATGACGAACTGGCGATCGTTTCAAACCAGAGCATCCGCAGCCTGTGGACAGCCTGGTGGCCCCCGGATGAGCTTGGGGGACTCCCAATCTCTGGCCGGCCGGTGGTGAATTTTTCGCTGGGAGTGAACTATGCGATCAGCGGAACCGCGGTGTGGAGCTATCACCTGGTCAATCTCCTGATTCACGTTGCCGCCGGGGTGGTCCTGTTCGGCGTGGTGCGGCGGACGCTGCTCCAGCCGGGGTTGGCGCCGCGTTTCGGCGCGCACGCCTTCGAACTCGCCCTGCTGGCGGCGGCGCTTTGGACGGTGCATCCCCTGCAAACCGAGTCCGTGACGTACATTTCCCAGCGGGCGGAGGCGCTGCTGGGGTTGATGTATTTGCTCGCGCTGTGGTGCTTCATCCGCGCGATTGAACCGGGGGCGCCGGGGAAGTGGGCCTGGTGGGCGGTCGTGGCCTGTCTGCTGGGAATGCTGACAAAGGAAGTCATGGTCTCCGCTCCCGTGTTCGCGGCGCTTTACGACCGGGCGTTCGTGGCGGGCTCGTGGCGGGAGGTCTGGGCGCGCCACCGAAAGCTGCTGCTGGCCCTCGCAAGCACGTGGCTGCTGCTCGCGTGGGTGGTTCTGCACGAAGGTGGCGCGCGCGGCGTGTCCGCCGGCTTCGGGCTCGGCGTCTCCTGGTGGACTTACCTGCTCACCCAATGCGAGGCGATCCTCCTCTATCTCAAGCTGTGCTTCTGGCCGCACCCGCTGGTGCTGGACTATGGCATCGGCCTGGTACGGATCGTCACGGAGGTCTGGTGGCAGGGTCTGGTGTTGCTGGCATTGCTGGCGGGAACGATCTGGGCGCTGGTTCGGAAGCCGGCGTTCGGCTGCCTCGGTGCATGGTTTTTCATGATCCTCGCGCCGAGTTCGAGCGTGGTGCCGCTGGTCGGCCAGACGATGGCGGAACACCGCATGTATCTGCCGCTCGCGGCGGTGATCGTGGGGGCGGTGGTATCGACCTACCGGATCCTCGGCCCGAAATCGATGGCGGTCCTGGCGGCGCTCGCGGTCGCGCTGGCCGCGACGACGGTGCGCCGGAACCAGGACTACGCCAGCACGATCAGCATCTGCGAGGACACGGTAGCCAAGCGGCCCGACAATGCCCGGGCGATGGCCCTGCTGGCTGATTATGACCGGCGCGCCGGGCGGCTGGAGGACGCCCGCCGGTGGCTCGAACGCTCCCTGGAGCTTCAGCCAGGAGTGGCCGCGGTTATGAACAACCTCGGCTACGTTTGGCAGGAGCTGGGCGAGGCGGGCAAGGCAGTCGCCTGCTTCCAGGAGGCGCTGGCCCGGAAGCCTGGCGATGTCGCGACGTTGAACAACCTCGGCAACGCACTGGTCGTTTCCGGCCGCGCGCCCGAGGGCATCGCCCGGCTCGAGGCCGCGCTGGCCCGGGCCCCGGAATCCACGGGCACGCGCGCCAATCTGGCGAGCGCGCTGGCGCAAAGCGGCCGCCTACCCGAGGCGGCGGCGAACTTCGAAGTGCTGCTGAAGGCGCAGCCCGACGACGCGGAGGCGCGCAACAATTACGGCAACGTGCTGCTGGCGCTGGGGCGGGGTCGGGACGCGATCAGCCAGTTTGAGGCCGCCGTGCGATTGCAGCCGAACAACGCCGACCTGCACAACCGGCTGGGCATCGCCCTCGGACGCAATGGCCGGCCGCGGGAGGCGCTGGCCGAATTCCAGGAGGCTCGGCGCTTGAATCCCGCCCACCCATCCGCCCGGCAGAACGCCGAACGGGCACTGCAGATGCTTGGCAGCAACTGAGTCATTCCATCGCCAGACCCCTCCGATGTATCTGGGAAAGAAAATCGTGGTCGTGATGCCGGCCTACAACGCAGCCAAGACCCTGCGGCGCACGCACGACGAGGTGATCGAGCAGGGCGTGGTCGACCTAGTGATCGTGGTCGACGATGGCAGCGGCGACGAGACCGTCAGCGTGGCGCGCCAACTGCCAAAGACCCAGGTCATTGTGCATGCCCGCAACCTCGGCTACGGGGGCAACCAGAAGACCTGCTACCGGGCCGCGCTCGCGACGGGCGCGGACATCGTCATCATGGTGCACCCCGACTACCAATATACGCCGAAGCTCATGCCGGCGATGGTCGCGATGATCGCCAACGGGCTATATCCATGCGTGTTGGGCAGCCGGATTCTCGGCGGTTATGCGCTTCGAGGAGGCATGCCCTGGTGGAAATATCTGGCGAATCGCCTGCTGACGCTGGTCGAGAATATCCTGGTCGGCGCCAAACTGGGAGAGTGGCACACCGGCTACCGCGCGTTTTCCCGCGAAGTCTTGGAACGCGTGCCGTGGCAGGAGAATTCCGACGACTTTGTTTTCGACAATCAGATGCTCGCGCAAATTTTCTGGGCCGGGTTCGCCGTTGCCGAGGTGAGTTGCCCCACCCGGTATTTTGCCGAGGCCTCCTCGATCAATTTTCGCCGCAGCGTGCGTTACGGTTTCGGCTGCCTTGGCACCGGGTTTCGCTTCCGGCTGGCGCGGTGGAAGGTCGTGAAAATCCGCTTGTTTCCCGCCAATCTGCGGATGCCGGACGAACTCGGTCACGCCTGACAGCGGGAGTGCGCGTCCCGGCCCGGCAATGCAACCGGTGTAGGGGTCAGCGAAGGGCGTCGCGCGCCATCTGCAGGTTTTCGCGGATCCGTGCATCGTCCGGCCGCAATCGGACCGCTTCCTCGTAACAGGCGATAGCCTCACGCGTCTGCCCTTGCATCAAAAGCACATTGCCAAGGTTGACGCGCGCTTCCGCGTCGCCGGGTTTGAGCCGCACCGCGGCACGCAGATGTTCGGTGGCGGCAAGAAGGCGGCCGGCGCGCGCAAGGAGCAAGCCAAGCCGGGCGTGCGCCGGATCATGGTCGGGTGCGAGCCGCAGCGTAGCGAGGTACTGCGATTCAGCGGCCGCCGGTTGCCCGGCCCGCTCGGCCAGTCGGGCGAGTTGATAATGCGCCTCGGGCAGAGCCGGGTTCATCTGCAACGCGGCCCGGAAATGTCCCGCGGCATCCTCAGTCCGGCCGACCTCGGCGAGCGCCACCCCGAGGTCGTAATGGGCATCCGCCGCCGGTCTGAGCCGCAGCGCGGTTTCGTACTGAGGGATGGCCTCGACGGCGCGCTGCACCTGCATCAGGGCGTTGCCCAGATTGACGTAAGCGTCGGCGTGATCCGGAGCCAGTGCCACGGCGGCTTCAAACTGGGCGATGGCCTCTGCAACCCGTCCTTGGTCAAGCAGGGCCACCCCCCAATTATAACGCGCGGTGACATAGCCGGGCTCGAGTGCAACGGCGCGCGCAAAATGCGCATTCGCCTGGGCTGTTTTTCCCTGCTGCTGCAGGGCCCAGGCGAGGTTGTTGTGCCCCCGCGCGACTTGCGGATTTTTGGCCACGTTATCCGTCCAGATCGCCACGACGTCACGGTAATCGTGATTGCGCGCGATGGTCACGAGGCCGAGCCCAACAACGGCGCCGACCAGTGGCCAGACGGCGCGCGAACCGAACCAACGATACCCAGCCAGCACCAGCAGCCCTACCACGGGCGCCAGCGGCAGATACATGCGGTGCTCCGCCATGGTTTGCGTCACCAGCGGGATTACGCTCGAGCTTGGTGCGAGGATGAGGAAAAACCACGCGCCCGCGAAGCCCAGGACCGGCTTTCGTACTAGCGCCCAGAGGGTGCCCGCCATCAATCCGATCACAACCAGACCCTGCCACCAGACGTCGGCGACGGAGTGCACGACCGCCGTGCCGTAATCGAGCACCAGCGGATGGGGCCAGACCGAAAGCTTGAGATAGAGAATAATCGCCTCGCATTGGGTGAGCAGATAAGTCCACCAGGAGACGCCGCGTCCGAAGCCGGCGGCCACACCACGCGCGCCGCCGCTCCGCAGCACGAGCCACCCCAGAAGCAGCCAGGTGCCGGCGAGCGCCAGGTAATGGTTCCGGCGTTGGCGCCACCCGGACGAAAAGCTGCCCGCCACGAACGTTCGATCATAGAGCAGCACGACCAGCGGCGCGGTGACCATCACCTCCTTGGTGCCCATGCCGAGAAGGCATGAGAGGACTGAAATGGCATTCCAAAAAAGGGCACCGGGTTCTGAACCACAAAGCCACAAAGGCACCAAGAAGAGCCGGCGGGGCCTTCTGCCAACTTCGTGCCTCGGTGTCTTTGTGGTTAAGTCGGCCGCCTGGTCAATGTCGTGTTCCGTCCCGCGAATGAAAGTGTAAAGCGTCAGCAGATAAAAGAGCCCGCAAAGCGATTCCGTGCGCTGCGCGACGCAGACGACCGACTCGGTCTGGAGCGGGTGCAGCGCCCAGAGCAACGCCGTCAGGAAGGCCAGCCATGGCGCCGCCGCACCAAAACGACTGCGCAAGAAGGAACCCGACAGCGCGCGCCTCACGATGCCCATCAAGGTTAGCGCGGCCAGCGCATGAATCGCCACGTTCAGCGCGTGATAACTCCAATTGTTCTCGCCGCTGATGGCGTAATTGATGGCGAAGGAAAAGTTTGCCACCGGACGGCCGGTCGTGGTGCTTCCGTCGGATGGAGGGTTCAGCGCCGTCAGGGACGCCAGACGCCGAATCGTCGGATTGTGCAGCACGGCGCCCGTGTCATCGAAGAGGAAAGGCGCCTCCAGGCTGTTCCAGTAGGCCAGCGTCACGCCGACGACCAGGCAGGCCACCGCCAGCCAGCGCGGGGGCCAGGACCGCGCGGCGACCTCTGGTTCGCCGTTCACTGCGAAAACTGATGCCATCGCCGGGTGTATTTAAGCCAACGTCCCACGATGAATAGACGGTCATTGCGAGGAGCGGAGCGATGAAACAATCCAACTGGATCGCCACGGCGCGTTGCGCGCACTTCGCAATGGCAAATGCCTAGAACATAAGGGACGCTGGCATTAGTCCACCGGAAACGAGGCAGGCAAACGCCGAAGCGCCCGGGCGGGAAGATGCCGCCCGCCGGCGAGGCGAGCAGGAAAAAAGGAGCTCCCTCTTCGCAGAGGGAGCTCGAGGGCTGAACTCCTTCGAGTCAGCAGCAATTCAGGAACAACTCAGAAACTGAACGTCGAGGTGAGGACGTATTGCCGCGGATCGATGATGCGGTAGGCATACGGCAGGCCATCAAGATTGGTGGCCGTGGCCTGGAGATGCCCGCTCTCGGTCACGTTGGCGACGTTGAGCTGGAGCGTCCACCCAAGCTTACCGCCAAAGATCTTGCGCGAATAGGCTACCCACAGGTCGGTGTAGTAGTTGCCGCTGTCATAGACGGGCCTGGTGATGTCAACCCGGTTGATCAAGGTGGGAAGATTCGGGTCGGTCGCCATGCCATAATATCCAATCGACGCCTTCGATTCCCAGCGCTCGGCGCCGCCCACCGAGAAGCCCTTCAGCGCGCCGCGGGCAAACACGTAATTGGTGAGCACATTGATGTGATACCTGCGTTGGTCGGTCGCGTCGGCTCCCTCCAGGGCCTTGGCCGTCGCCACTTGCGGGACGACGACGTTGTTGAAATAGCCCTGCGGGCTGTTGTTGCCGTCCGAGTTGGTGACCAAGGCCACATTCGTGAAGCCGTAGCCATTCCAGAAGTTCTTGAGCGAATAGCGAACGCCGCCGCCATCCGTAAAGTCCGGAATCTCTGGAGCCGCGAGCGATTGCCAAACCGGCAGGCGAACGGCGAGCCAGGCGTCATATTGGGGAACCACATTGGTATAGGAGGTCCTCTGCTTGTCGGCGGTGACCTTGATCGTCCAATTATTCGACGGATTATAGGTGAGCTGCAGCTCCGTGCCCTTCGCCTTGCTGTCCTGCGTGCCCGCGACGGCGGTGCCAGCGTAGTAGTTGTAGGGCAGTTGAATCAGGTCGTAAAGCGCCTGTTGGACGGCGACGGGGCTGACCGGATTCGCCGCTTCCGTATTCCAGTTGGAATTGGCTGTATTGGCACCGTGGCGGATGCGGTAAACGGCGGCCGCCCACGCGAGGCCTGTTGTCGTGTCCGAATATGCCAACCGGCCGAGCAGGGTGGCCGCGGCGACGGTGCGCTCGTTCTGGGTCGTCGTGTCGTACCAATTGATCCGGGCCACGAGCTTGTTGTCGAACAAGCTGAAGCCAATGCCACCATCCTTGCCTTTGCCCGTCGGCTTGGGGAGCGGCTTGGCGAAGTAATCCGTGTTATACGTGGCGGGGGGATTGAAATTGTCGGATTGGTTGTAGTAGAACGTCAGCCCCCGGAGGAAATCCGAGATGAACGAGCCTTCGTTCGCCTTCCGGTCGATCTCGGTCCAGCCCTTGAGCGGGCGGAAGGCCGCACCGAGGGTCTTGGTGTTCCCCGTCAGCGTGTCCCAACGTCCCCAGCGGCTCATGACCACATCGTGGTTAAGCCCGCCGGTAAAGCCATTGGTGTAGATGAGGGAATTGGGCAGAGCCGGCGAAGTGACGACGCCGTTCACGTCGGTCACTGCGCCGATTGTGGTGATGCGTGCGCGATACTTGTCGTTGCGCCATCCCAGGGTGGTGACCAGGCGTTCATCCCAGAAGTAGCTTTGCGCGGCGAAAGTCCACGTCTTCACTTCGCGCTGGGTCCGGAAGCTGCCCGCGCTGGAGAAGAGGCCCTGCTCGACCACCGTATCGTTTTGGAACTGCCCGCTGGTGTAATTGTACACCTGAATTTGGGAAGTCACCGGACCATTCCAGCCCTGATTGCCCCAAAAGCCGCTCGAGTGGGTGACGACAGCCTGCGGCGCACCCGGGCTGGCCATGTAATATTTGCGCTCGAGGCTGAGGGGGTTCAACGCCGCTGACGTGTTCCCGATCGTGAAATTCGGCACATAGCGCAACTTGGCATCGGCATCGCCGTCCACGAAACCATTGCGCCAGCGTTCCGTCGCCTTGCGCACATCCTGCCTGGACCACAGGCCGAGCAGGCGGTGCCGGCCGAGCCATTTCAGGACGCTGTTCTGCTTCGTGAGGTCGAGGTCATAGGAGAGCATCGCGCGGTAGTTGTCGTCCGTCTCCGGGTTAAACCAGGTGTCCATGCCACCGCCCTGGCCTTCCCCGATCATCGGCAGGCCAAAATAGGGATTCGCCGTTCCGTTGATCAGCCGGGAATTGTTGTCGATTGAGAGGGTGGCACCCGTCAACTGCGACATCGTTTCGTTGCTGAGATCATCGATGTCCTGACGCAGCCAGCCCGCGTTGAAAAACAGATTGGGCAGGATCTCCTGGTCGAGCTCGATATTGTAGTTGCCCGCGCGAGTTTTGCTCCAGTTGGACTGGGCGAGGTTATATTTCGTCCAATCGTAGATCGCCTTGTCCGTCACCACGGGATTATTGTAAACCGCGTAGGCCACGCCATTGATGACCGGATAAACCTGGGTAGGGAACGCCCGGTTGAGCACCGTGGTGGGATAGTTAAGGGAAGACGTGCTCCACTGGCGGTCGAGGATGGCATAGCGGGCATCCTGGGGGGCCCATCCCAAGGTAGCCCCCGTCGGCACCGCGGTGGCGGGGTTGGTTTGCGCCGGCGCGTACAGGACGGGCTGCCGTTGATAGTAGGCGACAGAGGCGCCATTGTCGATGAACCGCAGGGGCCGGGTCGTGTCTTCAAAGATCATCCCGGCCTGCCACAACGGATTGCGCGTAGTGTTCGCGGGGGTTGTCGACAGGAAATAACTGCTGGGCGAGGCCGAGCCAAGGACCGCACCGGCGACGTAACCCGGCGAGAGCGCATTCGAAACATAAGGGCCCATGACCGCGCCGGTGTCCATGATCGTGACCGTGCGGGTGATCGGGTCGTAAGCGGGGCGACCGGCCTGCAGCCACGGCGTAACCCAGTCGCGCGGCGTGAAGAAATTCGGCCGGTTGCCATCGTTCTGGAAATTCTCGGCGAACGCCCGGATCGTGGTCTTCTTAAAAGGCTTGTAGGTGACCGCCCCGTACTGGCGGCGCGTGAGATCGCGGGAAGGCTTCCGTTCGAACTGCTCGTTGTCGTAGAGGAAAGCGCCGAAAAAGGCCAGCTTGCCCTCAACCAGCGTACGATTCAGCGAGAAGGAACTGCGGAAGGTGCCGTTTTGATCCGTACGGACTTGCACTTCACCAGTGTCGTGATCAATGACCGCCTGGCTGGCAGTTTGATTGACGATACCCGCCGGCGTCCCCAAGCCAAAGAGCAGGGAGTTCGGGCCGCGGGTGATTTCGACCGACTGGGTGTTGTAAGCGTCGAAGGGAATGCGCGAATTGGTCGGGAAGTTATTGATCGCAGCATCCGGCGTCGTCAGACCGCGCACGCGGTTGGACTGGGCATTAGTGGTCGTGTTTCCGCCGGAATCCGTCAAGCCGGCGAGGGTGTCCTTGGCCACGCCACGACCGTCATTGATGAAGGGCGCGTACGTGCTGGAGCCCTCGGTGCCCGCTTCATACCGGAACACGTCATTGATGTTGAGGGAGGCAGTGTTCACCATCTGCTGTTTCGTCACCACCGTGATCGACGCGGCCAGATCGCCGAGGTTGGTGTTCAGACGGCTGCCTGCGAGGGTGTTTTCGGCATAATAACCCTGGGTTGTAGTCTGCACCTGGAAGGGGCTCATCTGGACCACCTCATCGCTGGCACCGGTTCGCGCCGGAGCCGCCTCCGGGGTCATGGGCTTCGCGGCCGGAGGGGGTGTGGCTGCCTCAGTGGCGGGGTTCGGCGTGGCGACAGCTTGCGCCCACGCGGAAGAAACAGCGAATAGCGCGCAAGCCTGCGCAACCATCAGCCGCTGCAATCTTCGAAGTATCCTTCTATTTGCGTTCATCTTTTGATCCTTGGTGTTGTTACTGTCTGGGTGTGTTCATTTCCCAAAAGTGGAGGGGAACTCTGGAGGGGTATTCTAAACGCGATCACCCCGGGCACGGTTGCCCGGAGAATCTCCGCCAAACATTCGCTCGAGGGGTAGAAAGGGAAGGATGCGGCTGGCAAACGCCGCTAACAAGAAAGCCAAATTCTGGATGTAAAAATCGGTGGGCTATCCTCAGGAGGCAAGCACCACAGAACCTTACAGTAAGAGTTTTTCCGGAATCCGGCGAGTCGAAACCACCAACGAAAAGACGCCCGGGGTAACCAGCGGGCTGATAGTATCCGTCATGCCCCTCTGCAATTCCATCGGGTCCGGATAGTCCGGCCAACGGCCTTGCTGGGTTGAGCGAGGCGAGATCAGGCGGCGGAAGCCTCGCCAATCCGGACTGTCCGCTCAGCCGGATACTGTGATCGGGTCCGTCTTGTGTGAACGTATTTTCCATTGATCGCGGCAGCACTTTCCAAGAACCGTTGTGTCCATGATCCGTCGTTTTCTCGCCCGCTTCATTCCGCCAGTCCTCGGCGTTCTCGCCACGGCGGCCCTGCACGCGGACTCGCCCCGGGCGTTGGCGCTGGCACCGAATCTGGCGGAGCGGATCGAGCAGCCCTTACGGTACCGGCCCGATGGCACGGATTTTGTCATCGAAAACGGCGCGGAGTTCTTCAACCGACCGCTCTACGGACCCAACACAGCATTCCGGGTGGACGCGGGCGACCGGCCCGAGTTTTCGCTCTACCTGCCCGGCCGCGGCGGCAACCTGCGGCTCGGCCTCCGAACGTCCGCCGGCGTGAAATGGATGCAGGACGCCGCGCACATCGTGGCGCGCTACCGCCCGGGCGCCATGCTCTACGAGATCACGGATCCGCTCCTTGGCGGCGGCACGGTCCGTCTCACCGCGCTGACCTTGCCCGCATCCGAGGGTTTGATCCTGCGCGCGGAATTCATGGCGGGAAGGCCGGTTCCCCCGGCGGCCACCGCTGAAACCACCGGGCAGGGACCCGTCGAACTCGTGTGGGCGTACGGCGGGGTCAACGGCCGGCGCGGCGCCCGCGACGGGGACATCGGGACCGAGCGGGTGTCGATCAGCCAATATTTCCAGCTCGAGCCTGGGCAGTGCCGCGACAATGCGTTCACAATTGAGGCGGACCGGTTCACGCTGCGCAGCAAGGCGGCGACCATCGCCGGCGTCGTGTCACCCGGGGCGACGCTGGCCGTGGCGGACGCGACCAAGTGGACCTCGTGCGAGGCGTTGTGCACGTCGGCGGGAAGCCGTCCGGAGTTGCCGGTCATCCTTGGGCGCGCGGTGATGCCAGTCGGCGCCCCGCTCTTTGTCTCCCTGCAACGGGCAGCGCAACCGGGCGATGATCGCAGCGAGCTGTCCATTTATCTGGAAGTGAAAGGCGAGGAGTCGGGGGGCGGCGTGGAGGCGATGCCGGGCAGGGCGGTGCCATTTACGGCGCAGAGTTTGCCCCAGCTATTTGCCGCGGCTGAGCGCCGTCAGATCGCGCGGGCGGGCCAGGTGGCGGTGGACACGCCGGATCCGTTCATCAACGCGGCGGCCGCCGCGCTCAATGTCGCGACGGACGCCGTCTGGGATGAATCGCAGGGGGTGATGATGCATGGCGCCATCGCGTGGCGGGCCAAGCTGCTCGGCTGGCGTGGTCCCTACGCGCTGGATGCGCTCGGCTGGCACGACCGCGCCCGTCGGCATCTCACGTATTGGGCCGCGCGACAGAACACGGACTCGATCCCGGAGAAACTCCCGCCGCCGGACGAGAACGCAAACCTCGCCCGCAGCGAGGCCGCCCTGCATAGCAATGGCGACCTGTCGAAGTCGCACTACGACATGAACCTGGTCTACATCGACGCGCTGTTCCGGCATCTCCTCTGGACGGGCGATCTCGATTTTGCGCGGAAGGTATGGCCGGTGATCGAGCGGCACCTCGCATGGGAACGGCGGCTGTTCCGGCGCGAGTTCGGTCCAGAGAAACTTCCGCTCTACGAGGCGTATGCGTGCATCTGGGCGAGCGACGACCTGCAGTACCACGGCGGAGGGGTGACGCATGCCTCGGCCTACAACTGCTGGCACAACCTCATGGCCGCACGACTCGCGACTCTGCTCGGCCATGATCCCGCGCCTTACCAACATGAGGCGGATCTGATCAACCAGGCCATGCACCGGTATCTCTGGTTGGACGATCAAGGCACGTTCGCGGAGTACAAGGATTTCCTCGGCTTGCAGCTCGTGCACCCGAGCGCGGGCCTCTGGACCTTCTACCACACAATCGACTCCGGGATTGCGACGCCGGAAGAGGCCTGGCGGATGACGCTCGATATCGACCGGCGGATCCCGCACCTGCCCGTGCGCGGACCAGGCGTGCCGACGGACGCTGCCTACGAGGTGCTCTCGACGACGGACTGGATGCCCTACACGTGGTCGGCTAACAACGTCGTCATGGGCGAAAACGTCCATGCCGCGCTGGCGTATTGGCAGGCGGGCCGGGCCGACGAGGCGTTCCGCCTGACGAAGAGCGCGCTGCTCGCCAGCATGTTCATGGGCATCTGTCCGGGCAACGTCGGCTCGATGAACTACCTTGATGTCTACCGCCGCGAGGCGCAACGCGACTTTGCCGACGGCAGCGGCGTGCTCTCGCGGGCCATCGTCGAAGGCCTCTTCGGAGTGAAACCCGACCTGCTCGCCGGCGAATTACGAATCGCGCCGGGACTTCCCGCGACGTGGACGCACGCGAGCCTGCGGCATCCGGAAGTGGGCGTCGACTACCGGCATGCCGGCGTGACGGAGGTGTTCACCCTCGAGTCGCGCTTCGCGAAACCGGTAACGCTGCGCCTGGAAGTCGTGGCGCGGAGCGGCGACGCGGCCGTCGTGGTGGACAACCGGGCGGCGGAATGGCAGTGGCTGGGACGGGACGGTCCCCGTCCGCGCATCGAGGTCCGCTGCCCGCTGGGGCTGCGGACGGAAATCGTGATAACGTGGAAAGGCACGCCGTCTGCGCCAGCGGCTGACGATTTAGGGTTGGGTCACCGAACCCCGCCGACCGTCGGAACTGCGGCGGCATCCGGTGATGCCGCCCTACAAGCCGGCCAGGTCTCCACCAGCGAGATTCCCGGCGACGCCACCGATTGGCGCGCTCCACTGCCGGCGACGGCGAAACTCGAGACCGTCGATCTCAGGCCGTACTTCAACGACCGGATCACCCAGATCTTCCGGCACGAGTATCGCGCGCCGCGATCGCCGTTTGTCTCACTCGCGATTCCCAAACAGGGCATCGGCGGCTGGGCGGGAGAAATCAACGCTTCGGCCGACATTGATGATACGGGACTCCGAGCCGTGGCGGGTCGCCGCGGCGGACGGCTGGTGCTGCCGAACGGCGTGCCCTTCGCCACGCCCGGCCCGGGGACGGCGCCGAACGTCGTGTTCACTTCACAATGGGAAAACTTTCCGCACGAAGCGACTGTGCCACTGAGCGGGAAAGCCCGGCGGGCGTGTCTTTTGATGGCCGGTTCGACGAACTGGATGCAAAGCCGGCTCGACAACGGCGAGGTGATCGTGACTTACGTAGACGGCACGACCGGGCGGCTCGCGCTGCATAACCCGACCAACTGGTGGCCGATCAACGAGGACTATTTCATCGACGATTATCAGTTCCGCCGGCCGGGGGCGATCCCGCCACGGGTGGATCTGGGAACCGGGACGGTGCGGCTCCTCAACGTGGCCGAATTCAAGGGCCGGGGACGCCCAGTCCCCGGGGGCGCCGCCACCGTGCTCGATCTGCCGTTATCGCCGTACAAGGAACTGAAATCACTCACCGTTCGCGCGCTCGCGAACGAGGTTGTCATCGGCCTGATGGGGTTGACGCTGGAGCGCTGAGGCTGTCGGATGGAACCACGGATGACGGCGACGCGTACAGATTCACAGAAGGAAGCGGGACCGTCCGCGATCCGATGGATTCTTCAAATGAAAACCGTATCTTGGGTGATCGGGTCGTTGCTGACGGCGGCTGCCGGCTTGGCCCTGGCGCCCGCCAGTGCCGCGGAAGCCCAGCCGTACCGGTTTGACTTCGGCCCGGGCGATAAAGCGCCAGGGTATACCCAGGTTCTGCCCACGACCGTTTACACGCCGGAGCGCGGCTATGGTTTCGAACCGGGGACGGTTGTCACCGGCGTTGACCGGGGCGGCCGCGATCCGTTGCGCGGTGATTTCATCACCAGCGACCGGCCGTTCTTCTTTTCGGTCCAGGTTCCGGCCGAGGGCAACTACCGCGTGACGGTCACGCTGGGTGACGCCCAGGGTGAAACGACCACCACGATCAAGGCAGAATTGCGACGACTGATGGTGGAGAGAGTTCACACAAAGTCCGGAGAATTTGCGACGGCCGGCTTCATCGTGAATACCCGAACGCCGATGATCGCGGCCACGGACGACATCCCGGCTGGTGAAGTCAGATTGAAGGCCCCGCGTGAATCAATACAGGAAGGTTGGGCGTGGGACAACCGGATCACCCTGGAATTCAGCAACGAGCATCCCGCAGTCTGCGCCGTCGAGATTGCCGGAGTGGAAGTGCCGACGATCTTCTTGCTCGGCGACTCGACCGTCTGCGACCAGTCGCGTGAACCTTTTTGCAGCTGGGGGCAGATGCTGACCCGCTTTTTCAAGCCCGAGGTGGCGATCGCCAACCACGGGGAATCGGGCGAGACCTACCGCGATTCGATCGGCCGGCGGCGGCTCGACAAGATCCTGAGCGTGATGAAGCCCGGCGATTACCTGATCATGCAATTCGGGCATAACGACCAGAAGCAGGTCGCAGCCGGTACCGGCGGTCCGTTCACCACGTACAAGGCGGAGATCAGACAGCATGTGGACGCCGTCCGCCGGCAGGGCGGGATCCCCGTCGTCGTGTCGCCGATGGAGCGCCGCGGATTTGACGGAAACGGCCGGATCAAGCCGTCGCTGGCGGATTATGCCGAGGCATCACGCCAGGCTGCGCGGGAGCTGCAAGTCGCGTTCATCGATCTCAACGCCATGAGCATACCGTTCTACGAGGCGCTGGGGCCGGAAAAGTCCAAGCTGGCCTTTGCCCGGACGGGTCCCGACAAGGTGGACAACACCCACCATGACAATTACGGCGCCTACGAACTCGCCAAATGCATCGTCCAAGGAATCAAGGATACCCGGCTGGACATTTCAAAGTACATCGTGGACGACTTCAAAGCTTTCGATCCAGCTCATCCCGACTCGGTCGAAAGCTTCGATGTGCCGCCCAGTCCGGTAGTCGCGGTCGAGAAGCCATTCGGTAATTGATGCTGGGCCCAGGGCAAATCGGCGGTTTTGGGTCGCGCACGTTTACCTCAACACGCTGGGAGGGTCCAACGGCCAAGCCACTCCACCGCGTGGCTCGAGATTGTAGGAAGCCCGCTTGCGGGCGATTAGTGGTCGCAAGCGACGTTGCTACTGCAAGGTTGGCTTAGGGCTGGGGCTGAACGCGTAGGCGTTCGACCGAGCGTCATGTCGGGGACGAATGCCCACTCACGGCACGCTGCGAAGCCGGAACCCCGCCGGAATCGCGAAAACGGCTGCGCCGCGATTCAGGCGACCAGGCACTGTTCGATGCCGCCGATGTACATCCGATGGAAATCCTTGGCGGCATACGCCTCGGCGGGGATGTGGCTGTCGCAGAATGATGACTCCTCCAGGAAATGTGCGTAGAGCTTCCGGCACTCCAGCACCAGCCGCGCCTCGGCGAAATAAGGCGTGCCGGCTTCCGTGAAGGCCGGCGTCAGACCGGCGGCCTGCACCTTGTCGATGTCCCGGCCGCTCTGGCTGCCGCACAGGCTAAGGGCGTCGCGGTGCTGTTCCGTGAAGAAAGAAAGGGTGTAGCAGGCGCTTTTCTCCATGAACTCAAAGGTGTAACGCTGCGGGCGCACGAAACAGTAGCTGACAGGCTGATACCAGAGGTAGCCAAGCCCGGCCCAGTTCGCGGTCATCGTGTTGAATTTCGTGCGATCGCCCGCGGTGATGAGCATCCAGTCCTGGCTGATGAGCTTGAAGACATTGTCCTTGAGCGATTCTGGGGAGACGCTGTGCATGGGAGGGATCGGTGGAGGTTGGGGGAATCCGGGACAAGCGCGCGGTCCTGCCGGGTCGGAGCGGCCGCGGAACGCGCTCTGTCACGAGAACAGCCCAACGCCCGGCCCGCGACAAGCGCGAACCGGCCCCGCCCGGCGCACTCGGCAGTTGCCAGGAATCGCGAAGCGCCCACCCTCGAAACTGCGATGCCCAAATCCATGTTGCTTGCAGTGACCGCGGTTTTGATCGCCACTCCCACGTTCAATCGGGCCGACGAAGCCAGGCCCGCGGCCTCCGCTGACACCTGCTGCCTGTTCACGTCGTTCACCAAGAACGGCGAGGACGGCCTGCACCTGTCTTGGAGCCGCGACGGCTACACCTGGGAGGCGCTGAACGGCGGACGGAGTTATCTGGCGCCGGAGATTGGCAGCAAGGAGAAACTCATGCGCGATCCGTGCGTCACGCGCGGACCGGACGGCACCTATCACCTGGTGTGGACATCGGGCTGGAACGAAAACAACATCGGTCACGCCTCCACGCGGGACTTCATTCATTGGTCGGCGGAGCAGGAGATTCCCGTGATGGCCCACGAGCCGGCCGTGCGCAACAGCTGGGCCCCCGAAATCATCTACGACGCGAAACGTCAGCGGTACCTCATCTTTTGGGCGTCAGCAATCCGCGGAAAGTTTCCGGAAACCGAGGCGGCGACGGGCAAGGACTGCAACAACCGCATCTACTGCACGACGACGACTGATTTTGCCTCCTTCGCTCCCACCCGGCTGTTCTATGATCCCGGGTTCACGGTGATCGATGCCACGATCCTCCCGGCCAACGGGCGGTTCTACCTCATCGTGAAAGATGAGACGCTCCACCCGCCGAAGAAGCACCTGCGCATCGCCTCAAGCGACGACCTCGAGGGGCCGTACGCCGACCTCAGTCCGCCCTTCACGCCCGCGGGCCTGTGGGCCGAGGGGCCGACGGCCATCAAGATCGGCGATGAGTTCATCGTCTATTTCGACGCCTACATGCAGAAACACTATGGTGCGATGCGCTCGCGCGACCTCAAGACCTGGGAGGATGTTACCGATAAGATGACCTTGCCGTTCGAGAACACTCCGCTCCGCATGCGGCACGGCACGGTGATCGCCGTGCCGGCCGCGATCGTCGCTCGATTGCGCGAAGCGTCTGCCCCTTGATCCGGCCCCATGACTCCGGCTCCCCGCCGCCCTGCCCAGGCGGCCGTCCGGAAATGACCCGTAGCGAGCCAGGGACGGGGGAGTCTGTCGGTTCATCAACTTGTCAACTATTAGTTGACAAGTTACTTCTCCGGAAGCGCCGTTCGGTTGTTGGCAATCCGGCGGGCGGGAACCCGGCCTTCGCGGGAGGCTGCGGCGGGCAGGCTGCCGGTGGCCCCTGGAAGGGGAGTTTCGCCCCGGGCAGAACGGCGATGCCCCCGATCCCACTGGGCGCTACCGCCGAGGGGTGGCGATTTTTATCGCGGTCCGGTAGTTAGTGTAATGCACGTAGCCGCCAACGCACTGCATCCACAGAAGATCGGGCATGCCAGGCGGGGCGTTGGCTGCGACCACCGGACGCACGTTGTCCGCTAGGGAGCCGCTCGTCACCGCGGCCGAACTCCAGTGTTGGCCGCCGTCTGGCGTGCTCCAACGCTCGATTTCAAAAACGCCGTTGACTGGCCGGGAGAGGTAGACCGTGCCGGGATCGCGGTGGTCGAGCGCGCCGCCGCCGGAATAATGCGGCTCGGGCTCCTCTGCCCCGGCGGGGGTGCGGGGAAACCACCTGCTGGCGGCGACGAGTTGCCGGTCGAACCACCGGCTTCCGTCCCAACGCGCGTAATGATAGCGGTGGTCCCGTTCGGTCGGGAGCCGGGTATAGACAGCGACCGGCCGGCCTTCGCGATCCTCGGCCAGATCCCAGATCCAGGCGCGTCCCGCGGTTGCGCCATCGTAAATGCGGTCGCACTGCGCGGGATCGAACGGCAGGTCGGCCACCGTGCCGACGCGGGTGCCGTCGGCCTTGGTAAACGCCCCCCGTTCGTAGCGCAGGAAGTAAACGGAGTTGGCCGGCTCGTTGCGCGGATGGCCGTCAGTGAAGAGAATATCGATCCGCCCCTGGCCGTCGTTCCAGTATTTGACGTACGGGCGGACATCGTCGCTGCTGCCGACCCGGCGGATAAGCGTCCGCGGCTTGCCCCAGGTGGCACCAAGATCGGTCGAGACGGCGAACGTCGGCTTGTAGTCGGTGCCACGCCAGAAGACGTAGACGGCGTTGGCCTCGGAGGCGAGCAACACCGGATTGGAGTAGGTGACACCGCGCGGGCCGCCGCCCCGGTCGAAGCCCAGGGTGCGATCGCGCGTCCACTCGCCGAGCCCGCCCGGGTGGCCGGCGAGCCTGAGGTGGAGGTCACCGACTGCGTGCAGGGCGTAGAACACCGCCAGGCGCCCGTCAGGCAGGAAGAGCAGCGAGGGATGATCGTGATCGTCGACCTCGAAGCGCTCAGCGAGCGTGACGACCGTGGGCGCCCCGCCGCCTCGGGGATCGAACATGCCGACCTGGACGGAGCCGTTGGAGGTCATCCAGCCGGCGTAGAGTTTCCCGTCGTGGTAGACCGCCCGGGGATCGCTGAACCAGCACCAAGCGCCGTCGGCGGTGAAGGAAGCAAACTGCTCCGCGGGCACCGCGTGCGCCCGAGTGGCGGCGGCGAGGGCCGCGAACGAGCCGACCATGAGCAGGCTGGGGAGGGCGGCGACCACGGTTGGGGACAGGCATTGAAGGCAAACATCGCAAGGGTTCATGGATTCTGCGGGGAACGGGATGACAGGCGCGATCCAGGCATGGCGATAAATGAACGGCGTTACACCAGCGGAGCAAGCCTGTGCACGGGGGAGAGCCTGGTCACCGGCGCTCGGTTCGCTTCAGTCCGACATTGCAGTGGCCGCCGATTTCATGAGGATCTTCGCGCTCCTCCCTGACCGCTTTGGTGATCAGGGGACCCTGTAGAAACCCAGGCCAGATCCCGCCATGCAGAAAACCGTCACCCCAAAAATCGCGCACCGTTTTGCGATGCGTCTGCTCGCCGGACTCCCGCTGCTGGGGTTTGGCAGCTTCACCGCCATGCAATCATCCGCCGCAACGCCCAGTCCCGAATGGCAGAACGAAACCCTGCTGCACGAGGGCACCGAGGCGCCGTTCGCCACGATGGCCATTTTTCCGAGCGAACAGGCGGCGCACGCCCTGCGTCGTGAGGACTCGCCGTTCTCCGCCTCGCTGAACGGGGACTGGAAGATCGCTTATGTGACCAAGCCCGCCGACCGCATCCCGGGTTTCTGGAAACCTAGCTTTGACGACTCGGCCTGGAAGACGATTTGCGTGCCGTCAAACGTCGAGGTCCAGGGTTTCGGCATTCCGATCTACACGAATATCGTATATCCGTGGAAGCTCGCGAACCCGCCGGTCATTCCCGAGAACTACAACCCGGTCTCGGCCTTCCGGCGTACGTTTGCAGTGCCGCCCGCGTGGGAGGGCCGGGAGATCTTCCTGACGTTCGATGGCGTCAATTCCTTCTTCTATCTCTGGCTCAATGGCGAAAAGCTCGGCTTCAGCAAGGACAGTCGCACGCCCGCGACCTTTCGCGTCACGCCTCATCTGAAGCCGGGCGCAAACCTTCTCGCGGTGGAGGTCTTCCGGTGGAACGACGGCTCGTACCTCGAGGATCAGGACTTCTGGCGGCTGAGCGGCATCTTCCGCGATGTCTACCTCTGGTCGGCGCCGCCGGTGCATGTGCGCGACTTCGAGGTCAGAACGGGCCTGGACGCGGCCTATCGCGACGCAGAATTGGCGCTCACAGTGGAGGTGCGGAATTCCTCCAGTCAGTCGCAGGAAGTGGCGCTGGAGGCCACGCTGACCGATCCGGCCGGCCAGCAGGTTTTTAGTCTTCTGGTGGACCAGACGATGGTTGCAGCCGGGGCGTCAACCAAAGTGCAATTCTCGCAGAAGGTGGCGAACCCCCTCAAATGGTCTGCGGAGAAGCCGGATCTCTACACGCTGCTGCTCACCGCGAAGGATTCCGCCGGTCGGGTACTGGAGGTGATACCCTGGCGCGTAGGCTTCCGCTCGACGGAGACGAAGAACGGCCAGTTCCTGGTGAACGGCCAGCCGGTGCTCATCCGGGGAGTCAACCGCCACGAGTGGGATCCGGATCTCGGCCAGGTGGTGACGCGCGAACGGATGATCCAGGACATCCGGCTGATGAAACAGAACAATATCAACGCAGTGCGTACCTGCCACTACCCGAACGTGACCGCCTGGTACGATCTTTGCGACGAGTACGGGCTCTACGTCATCGACGAGGCCAACATCGAGTCGCACGGCATGGGCTTCGACGAGCGCTCCTTGGCCAAGCAGCCGTCCTGGGGGCCCGCCCATCTCGACCGCACGATGCGCATGGTCGAGCGCGACAAGAACCACGCCTGCATCATCGTGTGGTCGCTCGGCAACGAAGCGGGCTTCGGCGAGAACTTCGTCCGCGATTACCAGTGGGTCAAGCAGCGCGATCCGTCGCGCCCCGTGCAATACGAGGGCGACCGCAGCACCGAGGCCTCCGACGTCGTGTGTCCGATGTACCCCGGGATCCAGTCGGTGCGCAACTACGCCGCGCTGCCCCGCGAGAAGCCGTTCATCATGGTGGAATACGCGCATGCCATGGGTAACAGCACGGGCGATATCTGGGCGTACTGGCGCCCGATCTACGAGGGCGCGAATCACCTTCAGGGTGGCTGCATTTGGGACTGGGTGGACCAGGGCCTGCGCACCCCGGTGCCGCCCTCGCGCAAGATCGAATCGCTGGAGAATCCGAAGTCGCTGCCGCTCGATCCGAAACTCGGTACGTTCTTTGCCTACGGTGGCACCTTCGGCCCGCCCGATTTCGTCTCCGACGGCAACTTCTGCGCCAACGGCCTCGTCAACGCCGACCGCACCCCGCATCCCGGTCTCGCGGAGGTCAAGAAAGTCTACCAGCCGGTCCAAATGCGGGCCGGCGATCTCGCGAAGGCGGAGGTCGAGCTTCAGAACTGGAATGACTTCCTGCCCGCCGAGGCTTGGCTGGTCGCAGACTGGCGCGTCGTGGCCGACGGCCAGGTGCTGCAGCAGGGCGGCATCGACCATCTCACCCTGGCGCCGCGCGAGAAGAAACTGGTCGCCCTGCCGGTCAAGGCCGTGACACCTGCGCCGGGCACCGATTACTGGCTCGAAGTCAGCTTCAAGTTGAAAGCGGGCACGTTGTGGGCTGACGCCGGACACGAGGTGGCTTGGGAGCAGTTCCTGCTGCCATGGTCGGCGCCGGCGGTCGCGGCCGCCCCGGCGGTGCCTCCACCGCTGAGCCTCGCTCAATCCGTCGATCGTATTACCGTGTCGGGCGGCGGCTTCGGCGTCGCTATCGACCGCCGGACCGGTTTGCTGGTGTCGCTGAAGTCCGGTGACACCGAGCTGCTCGAGGCGCCGCTCCATCCGCATTTCTGGCGGGCACCGGTGGACAACGACCGGGGCAACAACATGCCGAGCTCCGACAAGGCGATTTCGTGGAACCCCGGCATGGGCATGTGGCGGCTCGCGCATGAGACTTGGGAACTGCATTCGGTCGCGGCCACCCAGAACGACCCCGGCCGCGTCACCGTCGCAGTGGAGGGAAGGATTCGCGAACCGGGCTGCGTGCAGCGCATCACCTGGACCATCCTGGGCAGCGGCGACGTGTTGGTCGCGACGACGCTGCGGCCGGGGGACGGACCGGTGCCGGAACTTCCGCGCTTTGGAATGCAAACGACGCTGCGGGCCGGCTTCGACCAGCTCACCTGGTACGGCAAGGGCCCGAAGGAAACCTACTGGGACCGGCAGGATGCGCGCGTCGGGATCTTTCGCGGTAAGGTGAGGGACCAGTATTTCGACTACATCAAGCCGCAGGAGACTGGGAACAAAGAGGGTGTCCGCTGGCTGGCGCTCACGAATTCCTCCGGCCGCGGCGTGCTGGCCATCGGCCAACCGCTGTTGAGCGCCAACGCGCTCCATTACACGACGGAGGATCTGTTCTGCGCCACGCAGAAGGAGAATTTCTACCGCTATCTGCTGCCGGAGCGGGACACGGTTACACTCGATCTCGACCTGAAGCAGCGCGGACTGGGCGGTGACAACTCCTGGGGCGCGATGCCCCACGAGGAGTTCCGCCTCAACGTCTGGCCGGTCAGCTTCCGCTATCGGCTCAAGGTGCTTCAAGGCGGCGAAAATCCCATCGCGTTGGCCAAGCAACCCGTCGAGTAGAATCATCCGCCTGCGAACAATGAAAAACGTCCTGCAATTTCTCGCCGTGGCAGTGCTATTGGCCGGCTGCCAGCACGACGCGGGCGTGGCATCGCCCAAGTGGACCTCCGCGGAGAAGTACTCGGAGTATCCCACCGGTGGCTACGTCGTGCGCAACAATGTCTGGGGCGAGGGCCCCGGCCCCCAGAGCATCTGGGCGAATTCGCACGCCCAGTGGGGCGTGCACGCCGACCATCCCGCGGTCGGGGGCATCAAGGCCTATCCGCATGCCGGCTGGGCGGTGCACCAACGCCTCAGCGCAGTGCCTCATTGCACCAGCCGTTTTGCGGTCACGGTACCGGATGCCGGCAGCTACAACACGGCTTACGACATCTGGTGCGAACGGCACGCCTATGAGATCATGCTCTGGATGAACTGGCGCGGGAAAATGGGCCCCATCGCCCGGTCTTGGGATGCGACCGGCAAGCCGGCAGTCGAGATTACCGGCGTCACCGTCGGCGGCCACACCTGGGATGTCTACAAGGGGACCAACGGCGCCAATGTCGTCTTCACCTTCATGGGCACCAGCCCTTCGACGGCCGGCGCGGTGGACATCAAGGCCGTCCTCGACTGGATCAAAGCCCGGGGCTGGTTCGAGAAGCCGGCCGGCGGCGACGTCTTGCTCGACGAAGTGCAGTTCGGTTGGGAAATCTCCGCTTCAGCTGGCGGGCTCGATTTCGCCGTCAACGATTTCTCAGTGGACCTGCAGTAAACTGGGTTCATGAGTTGAGGCTGGGCGTGTTATCCTTAACGTGCCGCGTTCCCGTGCCACGAATCCTTGAATCGCCAACCCCGTTTCCGTCGATGAATTCAACCCGCCGCAGTGTCGGTTTTATTTCCCTGGCCGGTCTGATCTGCCTCCCGGCCCTCCTGCTGACCGGCGGTATCTTGAGCGCGGCGCAGCCCGCCGTCGCCCGGGCCGATGGCTCGCCGCGCGAACGGGTGTCCTTTAACAACGGCTGGCGGTTTCAGAAGGGCGATCCCGCCGGAGTCGGTGAACGGCTGGCCTACGCGAAGATCAAGCCCTGGATCATGGCGACGGGCAACGATCTGCTGAGTCCCGCGGCCCCGGCGCCGGTGCGCCCGGCGGGAAATCCAGGCGGGGACGTGTCGTATGCGCAGGCCGGCTTTGACGACCGTGGTTGGCGGCTGCTCAACCTGCCGCATGACTGGGGCATCGAAGGGCCGTTCAAGCAGGAATATCCTGGCGACACGGGCAAGCTCCCGTGGTGGGGCGTCGGCTGGTACCGGAAGCATTTCTCGGTCGATGCGGCGGACGAAGGCAAACAGATCAGTCTCGATATCGATGGCGCCATGGCCTATGCCGCCGTCTGGCTCAACGGGCAGTTCGTCGGCGGCTGGCCCTACGGCTACGCCTCGTTCCGGCTCGACCTCACGCCCTTCGTCAAGGCCGGTGCGGAGAACGTCATCGCAATCCGGCTCGACAATCCGCCCGACTCGTCCCGCTGGTATCCCGGCGGAGGCATCTATCGCAACGTTTGGCTGGTGAAGACCGGACCTGTCCATCTGGCCCACTGGGGCGGGTACGTCACCACCCCGCAGATCTCCCAGGACGCCGCCCTGGTGAATCTCGATTTCGTGCTCGAAAACGATTCGGACGCGAAAGTCGCTGCGGCCGTTACCACGCAGGTATTTGAACTGGAGGCCAGCGGCCAGCGCGGCATGCCGATCGCAACTTCTGATACGGTCACCGTGGAGATTGACCCCGCGAAAGGCCGCGAACGCGCCCGCTCCAATTCACTGACGGTGAACCACCCCAAGCTCTGGGACCTGCCGCATCCGCATCGTTACGTCGCGGTCATAACAGTCGAGGAGGGCGGGAAAGTTTTGGATCGATTCGAGACGCCCTTCGGCATCCGCACGATCCGGTTCGATCCGGACCGGGGATTCCTGCTCAACGGCGAGCTCGTGCGGATCAACGGGGTCTGTGACCACCACGATCTCGGCGCGCTCGGCGCGGCGATCAACCCGCGGGCGCTGGAGCGGCAGATTGAGCTGCTGCAGGAGATGGGCGGCAACGCTATCCGCACCAGCCACAATCCGCCCGCCCCGGAGCTGCTCGAGCTCTGCGACCGGATGGGCATGCTGGTGATGGACGAGGCTTTTGATTGCTGGCGGCGCGGCAAGCGGCCCAACGATTACAACCTGCTCTTCGACGACTGGCACGAGAAGGATCTGCGCGCCCTGGTCCGCCGCGATCGCAACCACCCGAGCGTGATTCTTTGGAGCATTGGCAATGAGATCCCTGAGCAGGGACAGTCGGGTGGCTGGCGGCTGGCCGCCCACCTCGCCGGCCTCGTGCGCGAGGAGGATCGCTCGCGTTTCATCATTTCGGGCTGCGATAATATTGATTCGGGCTACAACGGATTCGCGACGGCCCTCGACGTCCTGGGCTACAACTACAAGCCCGGCGAGTACCCCCGGTTCCACGCCAAGCACCCGACGGTGCCGGTGCTGGGCAGCGAAACCGCCTCCTGCGTCGGCTCGCGCGGCGAGTACTTCTTTCCGGTCAGCAACGACAAGGCGGACGGTCGGGCCGACTTCCAAGTCAGCTCGTACGATCTCTACGCGCCCCGCTGGGCCCTGCCGCCGGACGTGGAGTTCAAGGGACTGGACGAGTTTCCGCCGGCCGCGGGCGAGTTTGTCTGGACGGGATTCGACTACCTCGGCGAGCCAACGCCCTACAACGCCGACACGACCAACCTCCTGAACTTCTCCGATCCGGCCGCACAGGCGCGCATGGCGAAGGAACTCAAGGATCTCGGCAAGATCGTGGTGCCGTCACGCAGCTCCTATTTCGGCATTCTTGACCTCGCCGGTTTCAAGAAGGACCGGTTCTTCCTCTATCAGGCGCGCTGGCGGCCGGATTTTCCAATGGCGCATATCCTGCCGCACTGGAACTGGCCGGAGCGTGCCGGCCAGGTGACGCCCGTGTTTGTCTACACCTCGGGCGATGAGGCCGAGCTTTTCCTCAACGGCCAGTCGCTCGGGCGCCGCCAGCGCGGCCCGCTCGAATACCGGTTGCGCTGGGACGACGTGAAATATCAGCCCGGCGAGCTGCATGTCGTGGCCTACAAGCACGGCCGGCATTGGGCGGAAGACGTGGTGAAGACCACCGGACCTGCGGCCAGAGTGACGCTCGCAGCCGACCGCGCTGCTCTCAAGGCCGACGGCGAGGATCTCTCATTCGTCACGGTGACCGTTGCCGATAAGGAAGGCCGGCCCGTGCCGCGAGCTAGGAACCTGGTGAGGTTCGAACTCACCGGTCCGGGCGGGATTGTGGCGGTCGACAGCGGCGACGCCACCAGCTTCGAGCCCTTCCAGGCGAAGGAGCGCAAGGCCTACAACGGACTTGCCCTCGTGATCATCCGCACCCAAGAGGGCGTGCCGGGCGCCATCACGCTCAAGGCGCAGTCGGACGGGCTCGCCCCGGCCGAAATCACGCTCAGGAGCAGCTCCGAGTAGCCGGACCTTTTCCTCCCCCATCCGGCTTCCGGGCTCGGGAAGGGCCGAACCTTCCGGCGGGCCGACGGTGGGTTGGCGCGAGACCGGTCGCGGCCTGGGAAACTTGTCAACTAATAGTTGACAAGTTGCCGAAGCGGATCGGTGGATCACGGCGCCACCCGCAGCGGCGGGCTCCTCGCAATGGCAGCTCAGGTCACTGTTTTCCCGGAGCGGCGATTGACGCCGCACGGGTTCATGATGGGATGGCGTCCATGCGAACGATGCCCGCGATCATGGAGCGTAACGTTGCCTTCATCGCCTTCGGTCTTTTGCTGACCGCGTCCGTTCGGGGACAGAGTCCGGGCGGCGATGTCTCCGTGCCTCCGCCGCCATCCGAGCGCGCGGTGGCGCCGGTCCCGCTCGATCCCAGGTTGCCGACGCTTTTTGTCGTCGGTGACTCCACGGCCGCCAGCAACGACGGAGTCGCGGTCGGCTGGGCGGTGCCGGTGCCCACTTTTTTCGATCCGGCAAAGCTCAACGTTGCCAACCGGGCGCGCCCCGGCCGCAGCAGCCGGACGTTCCTGATGGAAGAGTTGTGGGACAAGGTTCTGGCCGACTTGAAACCGGGGGATTTCGTTCTGATCCAGTTCGGCCACAACGACGGAGGGGCGATCAACGAGGAACCGCCAGGCTCGAAGAGCCCGCTGCGCGCCCGCGGTTCCCTGCCCGGTCTCGGCGACGAAAGCAGGGAGATCGACAACGTTGTCACGAAGCAGCACGAGGTCGTGCACACTTTCGGCTGGTACATGCGGAAATTCGTCAACGAGGCGCGGGCAAAGGGCGCCACCCCCATCGTGCTGTCCCTCACGGTGCGCAATATCTGGAAGGACGGAAAGGTGGAGCGCGGCCCGGGCGATTACGGAAAATGGTCCGCCGAAATCGCCCGAACCGAGGGGGCAGCCTTTGTCGACGTCACCACGATCATCGCCGATCAGTACGAGAAGATGGGAGCGGACACGGTGAAGAAATTCTTCCCGCGCGACCACACGCACACGAATGCGGAAGGGGCGGAACTCAACGCGGCCTCCGTCGTGGCCGGTCTGAAGGCGCTCGCCAGCTACCCGCTCGACCGCTTCATGTCCGCCAAGGGCCTGGAGGTGCCGGTCGCCGCGTCCGGCACGGCCCGCACGCCGGGTTTTCTCGCCTGGTTGCACCTGCCCGAACCGGCGAACCCCAAGCTGCCGACGCTTTTTCTCATTGGCGACTCGACTGTCCGGAACGGCCGGGGCGACGGTGTCAACGGCCAGTGGGGGTGGGGCGAGCCCATCGCCGCCTATTTCGACGCGGCCCGGATCAACGTGGTGAACCGCGCCGTGGGCGGCCTGAGCAGCCGCACGTATCTGACTTTGGGACACTGGGAGCGCGTGCTGGCGATGCTAAAGCCGGGCGACTTTGTCATGATGCAGTTTGGCCACAACGACAATGGAGCCCTGAACGACACCTCGCGCGCCCGCGGCACCAAGGCCGGGATGGGCGAGGAGTGCGAGGAGATCGACAACCTGCTCACCCACAAGCATGAGGTGGTTCATACCTACGGCTGGTACCTGCGAAAACTCATCGCCGACACGCGGGCGAGGGGGGCGACGCCGATTGTCTGCTCGCTGGTACCGCGCAAAACCTGGAAGGACGGAAAGATCCTCCGCAGCAAAGACAGTTATGCCGGCTGGGCCGAGCAGGTGGCCGCGACCGAGGGGGTGGCCTTTGTCGATCTCAATGAGATCATCGCGCGCCGGTACGACGAGCTCGGCCCGGAGAAGGTGGAGCCGATGTTCGCCGACCCGCACACGCACACGAGCGCAGCGGGGGCCGAGTTGAATGCCGCCTGCGTGATCGCCGGACTAAAGGCGCTCAAGGACAATCCGCTCGCAGACTTTTTCTCAGCGAAAAGCGCCACCGTCGGCGCTTATTCACCTTAGCGCTTGGGTACTTGGTTTTGCGGTTGCCCCCGGCCACCCACGATTTCCGAATCGCAAGCAACGTCATCCAACTCGGACCTTTCCATGAACCAGCCCCCAGCTAGCGTGTCCTCCGTAGATGATTCGCGACGGGATTTCCTGAAAAAGGCTGCGCTGGCCACGGCTGCATTGGCGAGCCCACGGCTCGCAGCGCTGGCGTCGGGGGAAATGCGGGACGCGTCCGCGGCTCAACGTGTGCTACCATGGCACCGTCGCGCGCTGCGGTGGGGCCAGACCAACATCACCGAGCTGGATCCCACGCGCTACGACATCGCCTGGTGGCGCCAGCAGTGGCAACGCACCCGCCTCCAGGGCGTCATTATCAACGCCGGTGGCATCGTGGCGTATTATCCGACCGAGGTGCTCGGGCACCGCCGCGCCCGGTTCCTCGGCGACCGCGATTTGTTCGGCGAACTGTGCCGCGCCGCCCACGAGGACGGCCTGGCAGTGTTTGCCCGGATGGATTCCAACGGCGCGCACGAGGAGTTTTACCGGGCTCATCCCGACTGGTTCACCGTCGATGCCGCCGGCACGCCCTACCAATCGCGCGAACTCTACGTCAGCTGCGTCAATGGCCCGTATTACGACGAACACATTCCGGCCATCCTGCGCGAAATCATCGAGCGCTACCGTCCGGAGGGGTTCACGGACAACAGCTGGAGCGGACTCGGACGCAACAGCATCTGTTTCTGCACAAACTGCCAGGCGAAATTCCGCGCGCGCACCGGTAGCAGCCTGCCGGCGCGCAAGGATTGGAACGACCCAACTTACCGGGAATGGATTCGGTGGGGCTATGAACGCCGGCTCGAAATCTGGGATCAGAACAATCGCGTCACGCGTTCGGCGGGCGGGCCCGACTGCCTGTGGGTGGGCATGAACGGCGGCGACATCACCTACCAGGCGGAGCAATTTCGCGATCTAAGGGCGATCTGCCGGCGCGCGGAGATCATCATGCTCGACGACCAGCGCCGGGCAAACGCCTCGGGCTTCCAGCGCAATGGCGAGGTCGGCAAGCTTGTGCACGGGCTGCTGGGGTGGGACAAACTCATCCCGGAGAGCATGGCGATGTATCAGACGACGAGTCCGACGTTTCGTTTTGCGAGCAAGCCGGAAGCCGAGGTCCGCTTGTGGATGGTCGATGGGTTTGCGGGCGGTATCCAGCCGTGGTGGCATCATGTGGGCGCCTACGACGAGGACCGGCGCATGTACCGCACGGCTGTGGCCCTCTGTCAGTGGCATCAAGCCAACGAGGCGCTGTTGGTCAACCGCCAGCCAATTGCCACGGTGGGAGTGGTGTGGTCGCAGCAGAACACGGATTACTTCGGCCGCGACGAGCCCGAGTTGCAGGTCGAGCTTCCGTGGGACGGCATCCGCCAGGCATTGGTCCGGGCGCGCATCCCCTATCTGCCGGTGCATATCGACGACTTGGAGCGCGACGCGGCCCAGTTTCGTTTGCTGATCCTGCCCAATCTCGGCGCAATGTCGGACGAGCAAGCGGCCAGTGTTCGCCGCTTCGTGGAACGCGGCGGCGGCCTGCTGGCCACCGGCCAGAGCAGCCTCGGCGATGCCTGGGGCGATCCGCGGCCGGATTTTGCGCTGGCGGATTTGTTTGGCGTCCACCTGCCCGCGGCGCACGGCGCGCGACGGGAGGCCACCCGCCGGCAGTGGGCGGCGGACACCGCGCACAGCTACCTGCGGTTGACGCCCGAATTGCGGGCGCGCACTGACGGGCCGCATGCCGCCGGCGAGCCGCCACCCCTGGGTGAACGTCACCCGGCCCTGCGCGGCTTCGACGAAACCGACCTCCTGCCGTTCGGCGGCATCCTGGAACCGCTGCGCCTCGACCCCTCGGCCCAGGTGTTGCTGACGTTTGTGCCGCCGCTTCCGGTCATGCCACCGGAAGCAGTCTGGATGCGCGAGCCGCGAACCGACATTCCGGGACTGATCCTGAACGCGCGGGCAGGCGGCGCGCGGGTGGCGTTTCTCCCGGCCGACCTCGACCGGCGCTATGGCCGGGACCATCTGCCCGACCACGCCAATTTGCTGGCCAATCTCGTGCGCTGGATGGCAAAGGACGACCTGCCCCTCGCGGTGGAGGGACCGGGCCTGATCGACTGCCATCTGTACCGCCAGAACAGCCGGGCGATTCTCCATGTGGTCAACCTGACCAACGCCGGAACCTGGCGGGCGCCGGTGGACGAGTTGATCCCGGTTGGTCCGTTACAGGTGAGCATGAGACTGCCGGAGGAGGTGCGAGGGCTTAGCCTTCGCCTGCTCGTTTCCGGTCGGACGGCTGCGGTCACGAAGAGCGGCGGCTGGTGCCGGTTTGAACTTCCGACTCTCCTTGACCACGAGGTGGCGGTGATCGAGTGACATCAGAGCCGGAAGATTAAGGGCGCCAGACGCTGGCGAGTCTTCGCAAAGAAATGCTTGGCGGGGTTGGCGGAGCTGGCACAAGCTGCCGGTCTTTCCCCGAACATGCACGCCTCTGCCATCCGCCCCTCCATCATCGCCGCTACTGCGGTGCTCGCCTTCCTCCTCGCCGCGCCCCAGACCGCGGCACAGGAATTGGAGAAACTCCCCGACGGGATAATGGTCCCGGTCGGCGACGCCTTTCTCAAGGTCGCGATCCGGGCGGACGGCATTGTCCGCGTCGCCTATGCGAGGGACCGGGCGGTGTTCGAGCGCCCGAGCCTAGTTGTTCAACCGAGGAGTTACAGGCCGCCGCCGTGGAAGCTGACGACGGAACCAGGCGTGGCAATGCTGGCCACGGCGAAGCTCAAAGTGAGGGTCGACCTCGGCACGGGGGCGGTGTCGTTTCTCGATTCCTCCGGGCAGTCGATTCTCACTGAGAAAACGGGCGGCCGGACCCTGATCCCAGCGGAAGTGCAGGGTGTGCAGACCACGCACGCTCGGCAGGAGTGGGAACCGAACGCTGACGAATCGCTCTACGGCCTGGGCCAGAATCAGCTTGGGTTGGTTGACATCAGGGGCTATGATCTCGACCTCTGGCAGCATAATGGTTCGGTCGCCGTGCCGTTTCTCGTATCGAGCCGGGGGTACGGCCTTCTCTGGGATAATCCGTCCTACACGCGATTCGGAAATCTGCGGCCGTTCGAGGCGATTCCCGCCGCGCAGCTGAGGGACACAACCGGCCGCCCCGGCGGTCTCACCGGAACTTACTACGCTGACGGCGCGTTTGGACGGCGGGTCGCGGAGCGGGTGGACGGACAGATCGACATCTTGCCGGCCGGCCGGTTCATGACCAACGCCGCCATCCATCCCGCGTTGCTGGAGCGGGGTCCGATCAGCGTGCGCTGGGAGGGCAGCGTCGCACCGGAAGTGAGCGGCGACTATCAATTTCAAACCTACTCCGATGGCGGACTCAAAATGTGGGTCGACGGCAAGCTGGTCGCCGACCACTGGCGGCAAGGCTGGCTCCCTTGGTATGACCTGGCGCGCGTGCGGCTCGAGGCGGGCCAACGGTATGCGATCAAGCTCGAGTGGACGTGCGACGATCGCCCGCCGGTGGTGCAACTGCGCTGGAAGACGCCGGCGGTCGGCACCGCCACTTCGCTCTGGTCTGAAGTGGGCGAGACGGTTGACTACTATTTTGTCTACGGGCCTGCTCTCGACCAGGTCGTGGCCGGCTACCGCCGCATCACCGGGGAGGCGCCGATGATGCCGCAATGGGCCTTCGGCCTGTGGCAGAGCCGGCAGCGCTACAAGACCGCGCAGGAGAGCCTCGATGTCGTCAAGGGATTCCGTTCGCGCGGCATCCCGTTCGACAATATCGTGCAGGATTGGTTCTATTGGAAAGAAGACGCCTGGGGCTCGCACCAGTTCGACCCGGCGCGGTTCCCGGATCCTGCGGGCTGGATCCAGGCGATCCACGAACAGCACGCCCGCCTGATGATCTCTGTCTGGCCGAAATTCTATCCCGGCACGGAAAACTTCGAGGCGATGCATGCGCGCGGCTTTCTCTATGAGCGAAATCTGAAGGACGGTATCCGCGACTGGGTACGATTCCCCTACACGTTTTACGACGCCTTCAATTCCGAGGCCCGGCAGCTGTTCTGGTCACAGATGAACCGCGAACTTTTCAGCAAGAAAGTGGACGCGTGGTGGCTGGATGCCACCGAGCCGGATCTCACTCGAGCGCCGACTCTCGACGGACAGCGCGATTACATGAATCCGACGGCGCTCGGGCCCGGCTCGCGCGTGCTGAATGCCTTTCCCCTCGAGAATTCCCAGGCGGTGTACGATGGGCAGCGCGCCGCCGCGCCGGATCAGCGCGTCTTCATCCTGACCCGCTCGGGTTTTGCCGGACAACAGCGCTATGCCGCCGCCGTGTGGTCCGGCGACACTAGTTCGACCTGGACCGCTCTCGCCAAGCAGGTCCAGGCAGGCCTGAGTTTTTCGCTCTCAGGACTGCCGTATTGGACCATGGATATCGGTGGGTTCTCGGTGCCGGGCCGCTTTGCGCCGGTCCGGGACCACACCTCCACCGGAGAACCGATCTTTGCGGAGCCGTCGGCCAAGGATATGGAGGACTGGCGGGAGCTGAACACGCGCTGGTTCCAGTTCGGCACCTTCACCCCCCTGCTGCGGGTGCACGGCGAATATCCGAATCGGGAGATGTGGCAGTTTGGAGGCGAGAAATCGCCGGCCTACCAGGCGCTGCTCAAGTACGACCGGCTGCGCTACCGGATGCTGCCCTACATCTATTCGCTGGCTGGCGCGGTCACCCAGGAAGGCGGCACGATCATGCGCGCACTCGTCATGGATTTCCGGGCCGACGCCACTGCCCGCAAGATTACCGATCAGTACATGTTCGGGCCCGCGCTGCTGGTCAATCCGGTGACGATACCCCAGGCGCGCAGCCGGCAGGTTTACCTCCCGCCGGCGGCGGCGTGGTACGATTTTTGGACTGGGGCAGCGATGCCGGGTGGCCAGACGGTTGAGGCGCTGGCGCCGTACGATTCGATTCCCGTTTTTGCACGGGCCGGCTCAATCATTCCGGTCGGCCCGGAACTCCAGTATACGGGGGAGAAGCCGGCCGATCCGATCACCCTCTATGTCTATGCTGGCGCAGACGGCGCGTTCACTCTCTACGAAGACGATGGCCTGACCTATGGTTACGAAAAGGGCGCCTTCGCACGTATCCCGATCCACTGGAATGACACCAAGCGGGTCCTGACGGTCGGGCAGCGCGAGGGTTCATTTCCGGGCATGCTCACAGAGCGGACGATTGAGGTGATATTGGTTTCGAAGCAGAAACCAGTCGGATTCAGCCTTGCGCCGCCGCCGGATCGCTCCGTGCGGTATCGGGGAGAGGCGATCGATCTGTCCTTCAGGTAGACATCGCAGCCGGGGCAGCCTGCCGTCATGAGACCATCTCGCCTCCGATTCATCAACGCGTTGATTTTCGGCTTGCCGGCGTTCGCCGTCGCGTTGCTGGCGGTTCCTGCGGAGGCGCAGGAGCGCCCGCTTTACCTGGACGCGGCTCAGCCGCTTGAAGCGCGGGTCGACGACCTGTTGTCGCGGCTCACGCTCGATGAGAAGGTCTCCCTCGTGCATGGCGACACGCTCTTTACCACGCCGGCCATCGACCGCCTCGGCCTGCCCCGGCGTTGGATGTCTGACGGGCCTCACGGTGTGCGTGAGGACGTCGGGGCGAATACGTTCAATCCGGCAGGCCGGACGGACGATTTCGCAACGTGCCTGCCGGTGGGGATCGCCCTGGCGGCGACGTGGAATCCCGCGGCCGCGCAAGCCTATGGCGACGTGATCGGCGAGGAGGCCCGGAAGCGTGGGAAAGACATCATGCTCGGGCCCAGCGTGAACATCATGCGCACGCCGCTCAACGGCCGGAATGCCGAATACCTGGGCGAGGACCCGTTTCTCGCCTCGCGCCTGACGGTGAGCTACATCCGGGCGGTGCAGGCGCACAACGTGGCGTCATGCGTGAAACATTTCGCGGCCAACAACCAGGAAACCCGGCGCGGTTCGATCAACGTCGAGATGAACGAGCGCACCCTGCGGGAGATCTACCTGCCGGCGTTCCGAGCCGCTGTGCAGGAGGGTGGCGTATGGGCGGTCATGGGCGCCTACAATAAACTCCGCGGCCAGTATTGCTGCGAGAATGACTATCTGCTCAACCACGTCTTGAAAGGGGAGTGGGGTTTTCCCGGCCTGGTCATGTCCGACTGGGGTGGCACGCATGACACCAGGGAGGCGGTGCTCAACGGCCTCGACCTCGAAATGGGCTCAAGAAAGCCTCATCTGGCCGAAGCGTTTCGCGATGGTCTGCAAAAGGGCGAGTATCCGATGGCGGTGCTCGACGACAAGGTCCGCCGCAATCTCCGCGTCATGTTCGCCACGCATGCGTTCGAGGTTCGCCCGGAAGGCTCAATCAACACTTCGGCTCACCAGCAAGCGGCCCGCCGCGTCGCCGAGGAGTCGGTGGTCCTGCTCAAGAACGCAAGCGGTGCGCTCCCGCTCGATCCAGTCAAGCTCACCTCGATCGCGGTGATCGGCGACGATGCCGTGCGCCTGCAGGCCTACGGAGGGGACAGCGCCCGCATCAAGGCGTTTTACGAGATTTCCCCGCTCGAAGGCATTCTGCGCCGCGTCGGCGGCAATGTGAATGTGACGTTTTCCGAGGGCTGGCGGAAAGATGGTGACGCCACCGCGCTCGCAGCGCGTGCCGTCCTGGCGGCGAAGGCCGCGGATGTGACCATCGTGGTCGCGGGCCTCAACCGCCAGCGACCGTTCGATTGCGAAGGCACCGACCGGAAGGACCTGAAGCTGCCCTATGGCCAGGATGCGCTGATCCAACAGGTGGTGCAGGCCAACCCGCGGACGATCGTGGTCCTGGTGTCCGGCGGGCCGGTGGAAATGGATGCCTGGCTCGCGCAGGTTCCGGCGGTGGTGCAGGCGTGGTACGGCGGCATGGAAGCGGGTACGGCGATTGCCGGCGTTCTCTTTGGCGACGTGAACCCATCGGGCCGGTTGCCGTGTACGTTCCCGAAGAAGCTCGAGGATACGCCGGCGTTTTCCGGCGGCGCGCGTGCCTACCCCGGTGAAAACGGCGTCGAGCACTACGACGAGGGCTTGCTCGTCGGTTATCGCTGGTACGACACAAAAGCCGTCGAACCGCTCTTCCCCTTCGGCTTCGGGCTCTCCTACACGAGCTTCACGTATTCGGGCCTTAAGCTCACCGCCGGATCGGGTCCGCAGGGTCCGGTCGTGTCTGTGGAATTCGAGGTGACCAACACCGGCGAGCGCGCGGGAGCCGAGGTGGCGCAGGTGTACGTGCATCAGGCGAAGCCCGGGCTGCCCCGGCCGCTCCGGGAGCTTAAGGGATTCCGCAAGGTGTTCCTAAAGCCCGGGGAGAAGCAGACAGTCTCTGTTCCACTCGGACGCGAGGCGTTTGCCTATTACAGCCCGGACCAGGATGGGTGGGTGGCGGAGAAGGACGATTTCACGATCTCGGTCGGCGGCTCATCACGCGATCTCCGGCTGGAGGGCAGTTTTCCACTGCCGCAGACCACGCTCGAGAAATAGTACTGACGTGGGTCGTCAGAAACGAGAAGCCACCCGCTTCCGCACAGGGCAACAGCGAAGCGGGGAGGCCGGACAACCGATGCCGGAGAGCGCTTGCCCCATGCACACGCTCGAGGAGTTCTACACGCCCGGCGCCGGCAGGCATTTGGCCGACGAAGTCCCCGGCATTCTCCAGGCGATCGCTGATGCTGCGGCTGCAGGATGGCTAGGGCACCGATCGCGGGTTGGAGGCGCTCGGTGGTCCTATTTATCAACAGGCGGCGGACGACCGATCCTCAGCCGGAACCATCTCGAACTATTAGTCACTTTTCATGAACACCCCAAATCCTGCCTGCTCACGGACCACGAGCCGGAGCACATCCTTATTCGCACCGGTGTTGATCGCACTCGGTCTTTTTGCCGTCTCGGCCCTGTCGCTGGGCGCCGCGGAGCCGGTGCGGTCCGGCCAATGGTGGGCCACGTTTGAGCTCGGCGCCGGCCAGCTCGATCGGACGATGCCCGAATTTTCCGATAACAGCACGCGCTTTTATCTCGGTCTCGGGGGCGGCCTGGCCGTCGACCCCCACCTGCTGCTCGGCATCGAAGCCAGCGGCTGGCTGATCCAGGCGGAAAATGCCAATGACCCGACGAAGGGAGCCGGAATCAGCCGGGTGTTCGCCGTGGCGAGGATCTACCCGCAGGCGACGTCCAATCTCCACCTGCAGCTCGGCGCCGGCTCGATCACCGGCTGGGACAATTCGCCATGGAGTTTGAACCACACGGGTCACCGTCTGGCTCAAGCCGAAATGGGTCCGGCTGGGAAGCCGGCATCGGTTATGACGCGATGTTCAGCACCCCCGCGGCCATCACCCCTTTTCTCTGCTATTCCAGCGGCACGGCCGGGAATCTGAAAATAAGCGCTGTGACGATCGGCGCCGGCCTCACCTGGCGATAGCGGGTGACGTTCTGACGGGGATGGCCGCCGGCGGGTCTTAATTTCCAGTAGCGGGTTAGCCGCGCTGGACTGTCATTGTCCTTAACTGGCCATGAGCTGTGGATTCCCCCCTTTGGTTGTTCCGCCCCTGCGTCGGACGCCTGTCTCGCGTGTCGCCCGAATGGGCGTTGATCATCCAAAAAGCCGGCGTCTGCGATATATCATACTGGGGGTGAAACGGTTGAAGCGACGACTAGCGGTGCATTTCTGTCGACTGTCCGTAAGCGGGCTTGGACTGATGCCCGCGCTCGCCTTCGGCCAGACCGATTACCCTCCCTACACGTTCACTACTATGGCGGGTGAAGCACAAGCGGTCGGCTGCACCGATGGCAACGGCAGCACCGCGCGCTTCAACAGTCCTGCGGGAGTGGCGGTGGATTCCGTCGGCAACCTCTACGTTGCTGACACCGGGAACAGCACGATCCGCAAGGTTACTCCAGCTGGCGCAGTCACGACGCTGGCCGGCCTCGCCGGTGTCACTGGCTCTGCTGACGGCATCGGGAGTGCGGCGAGATTCAATCATCCGCAGGGTGTGGCGGTGGACATCAGGGGTGATCTCTACGTGGGCGACACAAACAATTCTACGATTCGCAGGATTGCGTCGGACGGCATGGTGACGACGTTCGCGGGCCAGGCAGGTGCCAACGGAAACGTGGACGGCGCAGGCAGTGTCGCCCGTTTTTGCGGTCCACTGAGCATGGCGGTGGACCAGTCGGGAATCGTGTATGTTGCGGATCGCGGAAACTACACGATCAGGAAGATCACACCAGATGGTGTTGTGTCCACGGTGGCAACAAGCTTGGCGGCAACCTTTGGGCTTAGCAACCCGGGCGACGGTCCAGAGTCGGTGGCGGTAGACGCTGCGGGCAATGTATATGCGGCCGATTACGTTCACTGGATCGGAGGACTCAGGAAAATCGCTCTGGACGGTATTGTTACGACGCTGGCAACTTTTTATGGGAGTTTTGTATTGGCGGTAGATAGGTCCGGGAACATCTATGAGGCCAATCAGATTGCTCCCTGGGAACGTCTTAAGAGAATCACCCCTGAGGGAGTCGTGTCGACATTGACGGGAATTGGTGCGGACAGCGTGGACGGCACAGGTTTCGTCACACCATTCGTCGACCCCGGAGGCATCGCGGTGGATGCAGTCGGCAATATCTATGTAACGGAAAGGGGCAACAACACGATCCGCAAGGGGCAGGCCGATGCTTTTGCCCCAACTGTCACAAACCAGCCGGCGGATCAGACGATTACGGCGGGATGGAATGCGGTCTACTCGGTTACGGCAGAGTATTCCCTCCCGATTACCCATCAATGGCAATGGAAAGCTGGCGGCAGCACCACGTGGTCCGACTTGAACAACGACGCCACCTTCAGCGGAACAACCACTGCCACCCTGTTGGTGACGGCGGTCACGGAGGCGATGAATGGAGGTTCCTTTCGCTGCGTGATCGCAAACGCCATTGGCAGCGTCATTTCGGCGCCGGCCGGTCTCACGGTACTTGTCAGCCCTCTGCTCACCGTGAGCACACTCGCGGGAAAGGCTGGAGTCTTCGGCAGCGACGATGGCAAAGGAGGCTCCGCCAGGTTTAGTGCTCCCACCGACTTGGCTGTCGATCACATCGGTAACATCTACGTCGCAGACACCAACAACCACACGATCCGGAAGATCACCCCTGCCGGGGTGGTGACGACGCTGGCCGGACGGGCGGGGTTTTCGGGGGGCCTGGATGGCACGGGCACCGTCGCCCAATTCCACTCCCCTGCAGGTGTGGCGATCGACGCCAGCGACAATGTTTACGTCGCAGACACCGATAATGACGCAATCCGAAAGATCGCCCCGACCGGCATGGTGACAACGTTGGCTGGGACTGGTTGGGGTAGTTCCGATGCAACGGGCACGGCGGCCCGCTTCCATTATCCCTCGGGCATTGTGACCGATACCGCAGGCAACCTTTATGTTGCCGACACTTTGAACGACACAATCCGCAGGATTACTCCTGACGGTGTTGTGACTACCCTGGCGGGTCAGGCCGGGTCCCTCGGCAACGCCGATGGTGTTGGGTCCGCCGCCAGATTCGACGGGCCGCAGGGATTGGCCTTGGACGGCGCGGGCAATCTCTATGTGGCCGACTCCGACAATCTCGCCATCCGCAAGTTGACGCTTTCGAGCGGAGCGGTGACTAAAGTAGCCGGGTGGGACCGCGCTACCCTCGGATTCGCGCCCAACGACGGCCCCGTTGCTCGGGCGCAGTTCAACTTTCCTTGCGGCGTCGCGGTGGACGGTGCTGGCAACCTCTACGTCGCGGACACCGACAACCACACTATCCGGCAAATCACGCCTGCCGGAATCGTGACCACAATAGCCGGCTTGCCCGGAACGTTTGGCAGTGCGGACGGTGTAGGTGCAGCTGCCCGGTTCAATTACCCCTCCGGTATCGCAGTGGACGACGCGGGAAACCTCTATATCGCCGACACGAATAATCACACTATCCGTCTGGCGTATTTCGCCGCCGCACCTGCGATCACAGCACAGCCGCAGAGTCAGACAGTGACAGTCGGCTCCGCTGTCCAGTTCTCAGTGACGGCGTCAGGCCAGCCGACGCCGACCTATCAGTGGTTTCTCGACAGCGCGGTCATCAGCGGTGCCACCAGCAGCACGCTCGGCCTGACGAAGGTTCAGTCGTCCCAGGCCGGGAACTACACCGTCACGGTGACCAACTCCTCCGGCAGTGCGACGAGCAATGCCGCCACTCTCACCGTCAATCCAGCTACGTCCGCTCCCTCCGGCGGAGGGAGTGCTGGATCCTCTGGCGGCGGCGCGCTGGACGCATGGTTTGTCGGACTGCTGGCGCTTTTAGTAGTGGGGCGGGTCCGGGCACGAGAAGGACCAGATTGATTCTTTCTTTATCGGAGCGGAACGTCATGAAAACTCTCCCGTCACCTCTCGTTCATTGTCTGTCGGTGCTACCGGTCCTCATGCTGGGCCTGCTTCCGGCGCCGACGATCGGGCAAACGAACGGTCCAGTCTACACCTTCACGACGCTCACCAACCGCGCAAGCATCGGATCGGATGACGGTACCGGCAGCGCCGCGCGTTTCAGTTCGCCGCAAGGCGTCGCTGTAGACAGCGCTGGCAATCTTTTTGTCGCAGATACGGGCAACCACACGATCCGCCGGATCACACCGGCGCGCGTGGTCACGACGATTGCCGGCAGTGCGGGTCAGCCCGGCAGCGCGGACGGCGCCGGCGCCACAGCTCGGTTTGACCGGCCGAACGACGTCGTGGTGGATGGCGGGGAAAATCTCTATGTCGCGGATACGGGCAATCACACCATCCGCAGAATTTCACCGTCCGGCGTGGTGACCACATTGGCGGGCGATCCAGGGCATACGGGATTTGCCGACGGTACGGGCAGCGCAGCGCTATTCAGCAAGCCGGCTGCTCTAGCGCTCAGTACGACCGGGGACCTCTTTGTTGCGGACTATGGCAACAACGCCGTCCGCAAAATCATGCTTTCCGGCGTGGTGACCACGTTGATTGACAGCTCATCCGGCGTTTCTGGCCCGCGGTGCATTGTGGTCGATGCCGCGGGCAACGTGATCGTAGGCACGGCCAGCCGGCTCTATAGAATCGCGCCCACCGGTGGGCTGACGCCTCTGGCGGGGGGCGGATATGGTGTGGACGACGGGGTCGGTTCGGCCGCCGGCTTCGAACACCTGACCGGCTTGGCGATCGACGGGACCGGTGTTCTCTGGGCGGCCGATGCATCCAATATCCGCAGGATCACGCCGGATGGTGTTGTCACGACCACTGCCTATTCCGACCAGAACTTCGGCCGACTAGGCGACGCGCGGAGCGACCCGCAGTTTGGCCCGCCCGTCGGACTCGCGATCGACACCTCCGGAAACCTCTATTTCGCCGACATCGCCAACACGGTCCACCGAATGCAGGCCGGCAGCCTTGCGGCCACGATGCTGGCGGGTTGTCCCGGGCAGGGAAACTACGTCTTCCAGCACCTCACGTTGGATAGGCCGGGTAATCTCTATGTGTCCGTCGGAGGGCCGCCGAGCGCCGGGCTCCAGTCGATCTCGCCGACCGGCGTGGTGTCGCCAGTGGCGGGGGGAGGGCCGTTTCCGTACGCCAACGGCACGGGAAGTGCGGCGTCATTCTATGAAATCGACGGCATCGCCGCGGGCCCCGAGGGCAATCTCTATGTCACGGACTCGTTCTACCATCAGGTCAGGAAGATCACGACCCCGGGGGGCGTGGTAACGACCCTGGCGACCAATGTTGGCGCTTTGAACTGGATCCTCGGCGGCTCGATGAGCGTCGCCGCGGACGATTCGGGCAATGTCTACGTCGCGGTCTGGCAACACCACATCATCCAAAAGATCACGGCCACGGGCGTGGTTTCGACCTTTGCGGGCAGTTACGACCAGTCGGGGGCCGCCGACGGCACGGGCGGCGGCGCGCGTTTCAATAACCCCTATGCGCTCACCGCTGACCTCGCCGACAATCTCTATGTGCTTGATCAAGGCAATGCGGGCTCGGTCCGCAAAATCTCGCCGGCGGGAGTGGTTACCACCGTGGCGACCGGCCTCACGTTGACCATCGAACCAGCGTTGTTGCCCCCGCTTTCCTCGTATGCGCAGATCACCGTGGACAGCCCTCGGAGCATTGCGCTCGATCGCGCCGGCAGCATCTACCTCACGTACTACTATTCCCATGTCATCCGTCGACTTTCGCCAAGCGGGACGATAACGACGATCGGCGGTGCGGTGGGCGAGCCTGGAAGTGCGGACGGAACCGGCGGCGCGGCGCGTTTTGACGGCCCTGGGGACATTGCCCTGGATTACAATGGCACCATCTATGTGATCGACGAGCCGCAGGGCACGATCCGCCTTGGCTGGCCGAGCTCGGCCCCGATCATCACCATGCCGCCAGCCAACCAGACCGTGACAGGGGGTCAGTCGGCGGTTTTTGCCGTAAACGCCGGTTCGAGTCTCCCCACCTCCTTCCAATGGCAGCGCCTTCCGGCCGGCTCGGCCACCTGGGAGAATTTGAACGAGAGCGGCAGCTACCGCGGCACGACCAGCGCCACGCTTGTGGTGAACCCCACGACGGCGGTGATGAGCGGGGATTCCCTCCGCTGCCTGGTGACGAACGTTGCGGGCAGCGTCACTTCGCCAACGGCCGTGCTCACAGTTTTGGCAGGAACGCCGCTCGCCATAAGCACCTTCGCGGGCCAGGCCGGCGCCAGCGGCAGCGCTGACGGCAGCCGCAGCAGCGCCCGCTTTCTGGCTCCCTCCGACGTTGCGGTCGACGGCGCGGGAAATCTCTATGTCGCAGATACGGGGAACCAGACCATCCGAAAGGTCACCTCAACAGGGGTGACCACTCTTGCGGGCCTGACGGGCGCGAGCGGCGTCGTCGATGGAACGGGAACCGCCGCGCGGTTCTTCAATCCCAGCGGCGTGGCGGTCGACGGCAGGGGATCGGTCTATGTCGCCGACACGGACAATGACACCATACGAAGAATAGCGCCGGGCGGAGTCGTGACCACGCTAGCCGGGCAGGCCGGCTCGCCGGGCATGGTGGATGGGATCGGGAGCGCGGCTCATTTCAATGGTCCCTCAGGAATCGTCGCCGACTCGACGGGCAATCTCTTTGTCGCCGACACCCTGAATCACCTGATCCGGAAGATCGCGCCCGATGGCACGGTGACCACGCTGGCCGGGAAGGCGGGGAACTGGGGCCACAGCGACGGCACCGGTTCCGCCGCGCGATTCTTGGGGCCGCAGGGGCTGGCCCTGGACGCCGCCGGCAATCTTTACGTTGCGGACACGAACGACGGGACGATTCGCAAGATCGTCCTCTCAACGGCCGCCGTGACAACCGTGGCCGGACAGTCTGGATACTCGCATCTGGGTTATGCGGATGGCCCTGCCGCACAGGCACAATTCAACTTTTCGTCAGGGATCGCGGCGGACGGCGCTGGCAACCTCTACGTCGCGGACACCGACAATAACGCCATCCGGCAGATCAGTCCCGCCGGGGTGAGCACTATCGCCGGTCTGGCCGGCGTCGCTGGAAGTGCCGATGGCGTGGGAACTGCCGCCCGTTTCAACTACCCCTCCGGCATCGCGGCAGACTCCGCCGGAAACCTCTACATCGCCGACACAAACAACCACACCATTCGGCTGGCCTATTTCGCCGCCGCACCCGCGATCACGGCGCAGCCGCAGGGCCAGACGGTGACGGTTGGTTTCAATGCTCAGTTTTCAGTGGCGGCTTCGGGGCGGCCGGCGCCGACGTACCAATGGTCATTCAATGGCGCGGTCATCAGCGGTGCCACCAGCAGCACGCTCGGCCTGACGAAGGTTCAATCGTCCCAGGTCGGGAACTACACCGTCACGGTGACGAACGCTTCCGGCAGCGCGACAAGTGCCGCTGCCACGCTCACCGTCAATGCGCTCTCGACCGGTTCGTCTTCGTCGGGCGGCGCTGGCGGCGGTGTAATGGATGCCTGGTTTGTCGGCCTGCTGGTCGTGGCCGGTGCGGTTCGGTGTGCGGGAATACGCGGCGGCTCAAGACTTCGCGAAGGGATGTGCCGCCAGGCGGGGTTTAGCAGCCGCAGGGCCAACGGTCGCGCCGCATCCTGCGCCCCAACCAATCCTCATAGTGCTCCGCCAAACACTCATTCGACTTTTCCTCGCCTTCGGCCCCTGGCTTTTCGCAGCCGCGCCGTCGGCCGCCGCACTGCAGCGTCAAACGGCCGAGTACTTGGCGGTCCCCAATCTTTACGCGTTTCAATACCTCCTCTACCGGCCTCCCGGGTACGGCGCCGAGGCCCGAGGCGGCTGGCCGCTGATGGTGTTCCTCCATGGTTCGGGTCAGCGCGGTACAAATGTGGAGATCGTCGCCGCCAACGGCCCCCCGATGTTGATTGAGCGAGGGCGCGATTTTCCCTGTGTCGTTATCTCGCCACAGTGCAGCGGCTATTCCTGGGACGCTGCGGCTTTGGAGGCGTTCATCCGCGACCTCATGACGCGGTACCGGATCGATCCATTCCGAGTATATGTGACCGGTCTAAGCATGGGCGGATTCGGAACCTGGGATCTGGCGGTGCGCACTCCGGCCTTGTATGCCGCGGTGGTGCCGATCTGTGGCGGCGGTAACCCAACGCTGGCCTACCGGTTGCGCGATCTGCCCTTGTGGGCCTTTCACGGTGCTCTCGACGCAACGGTGCCGGTCAGCCGCACGCAGGAGATGATCAACGCCATCCAGGCGGCCGGCGGCAGCCCACGTGTCACGATTTATCCCGATGGCGGCCACGATGTCTGGACGGTCACCTACGCCAACAACGATTTGTACACGTGGCTGTTCGCGCAAAGCCGGCCCGCAGTTCCCATCTCACCAATCGTGACGACGCCGCCGTCGAATCAGACGACGAATTCAGGGCAGAGCGTGGCGTTCGTGGTGGAGGCCGGGGGCAATCCGGCTCCGGCTTGCCGATGGCAACGCCTGCCGGCTGGTTCGTCGGTGTGGGAAGATTTGAATGAGGGCGGTAGCTACTACGGAGTGAGGAGCGCCACGCTCGACATCTTCAGCGTCACCGTCGCGATGTCGGGCGATCAGTTTCGCTGCGTGCTCACCAATGCTGCCGGCAGCGCTGCGAGCAGTGCCGTGGTCCTCACCGTGGCCGGCACCAGCGCCGCTCTGCTGCAGTATCCCGTCGGCATTGCCGGCGATGCGGTCGGCAATCTTTATGTCGCCGACTCCTCTAGCAACACCATCCGCAAGATCACATCTGCGGGTCTGGTGAGCACGCTCGCGGGCACGGCGGGCGTCGCCGGCAGCCAGGATGGCCTCGGCAGTGGAGCTTTGTTCAACCAACCCGGCGGGTTGACCGTCGACGCCAACGGTAACGTTTTTGTCGCCGACACCGGCAACGCCACCATCCGCAGAATCACTCCGGGCGGTTCCGTCACAACCGTGGCTGGATCACCAGCACGCCGGGGAAGCCTCGACGGTCCCGGCGCTGCTGCCGCGTTCAACTCCCCTGGTGGAATTGCGGTGGACGGCTCCGGTGCTCTCTACGTGGCGGATGCTTTCAATGCCACGATCCGCCGGATTGCCCTGGACAACACGGTAAGCACTTTGGCCGGTTCGGCGGGCCTGCGCGGTGACGCGGACGGCACCGGCAGCAACGCGCGGTTCAATTTCCCCGGCGGGTTGGCGGTGGATCATGCGGGCAATCTTTACGTGGCCGATACCTACAACGACACCCTTCGCCGGATTGCAGCCAATGGCACGGTCA
>Ga0182019_10000068_pt1 | contig 47832 bp, 81 predicted proteins | sample 812E2MmetaG_FD_120483 | JGI IMG/M metagenome (GOLD analysis project Ga0182019, IMG submission 120483) | Permafrost microbial communities from Stordalen Mire, Sweden - 812E2M metaG | ecosystem: Environmental > Terrestrial > Soil > Wetlands > Permafrost | place: Sweden: Stordalen | collected...
CCTAACTTCTCGCACATGTTCACAGATAGAGGTAATCAGTGTTTCATTGGGTTGGTGTTGTTTCATTGAGCGCCTTGAATATTCTTGTGTTACATACAGAAAAGCCCTCGACTTGGAGGGCTTTAGTGTTGGGAGAGGTTGTGAGGAGAGTTTAGGTTTATTAGTACCTCCTATTCCTTATATTCATCCGTTTGTATACTTCCACAATCACATTCAGCTAAAGCATGTTTTCTCAACGATTTTTTGATACATTCAACACCTTTATCTAATTCTTTATGTATGACATTGAATGCACATTCTGCTGAACAGGTATAGAACAGTGCAATGTCAATATTTGAGAAGCGTGCGAACGTTCTATGTGGAGCAGGTTGTTTTCCACAAGCTTTACAGGTATTATGGGTAGTCATTGGTATCTCTAAACATCTATTATACCATCTTTCCTCATTATGTCAATTCTTATTCCATAGAATAGACATAAAAAAGCCCTCAATACGAGGGCAAGTTATTTATATTGTGTATGAAAACGTTTTCACATTAGGTTTTATTCGTAAAGTCTACCTTCTTGTACAGCTTCACGGAATATTCTATCGTACAATATCTTGTTCTGATGTGTATTTGACCAAAGGTAATCATAAGTAGTATCTCTTATTGGTTTACAGGAACATTTCTTCCCATTGGTTATACATTGTTCACATATTACATCTTTACATGTTGAACAATGGATTATACTCCTATTTTTCTCGCATATTGAACATGTTGGTATTTTGTTGTGGGTGTATCTAACTTTTATCAATTTCCCCATTCTTTATCATAGTGTTCGGTTATTATTTTGTCAATAGATTCGCAATTTATATTATGTTTTCGCAATTTGCGAAAGTGTTATATTCTATAGAATATTTTTTATCGCAGTTCAACTTTTATAAATCCGCTATTCCCGCTTTTAGCTGTTTTGCTATTTCCGTCGCTAAAAGGGAAAGCGTTCCATAATGGAGATTCTTTTGGTTTTCTGTAAAGATATTTAAGTCCTAATACTTCTCGAATCGAGTCAATTAGGTATTGTTCAATAGAGTAAGAATTTCTTCTTTTTATTTCCTTAACGTCAGACATTGTAAATATGTTCCCCAATGTGTCCAATTCTCATATTGGTATTGACGTACATTTGTCCTCCCATTTCACGCCAGATTCTACAGAAGTGGACGTCTTCACCTTCGAACCCTGTCAAAATTTCATCTTCGTTTTCTCCACATAATGCTCTGAAGTATTCGGTGTCACGAAACCCTTGATCGAAGATGAATTGATGTTTAGTGTAGAGCTGTTCAAATACTCTTCTTCGAATCATCATAATGCCAGTTGGCATAAATGCACATTCTTGTAATGCACTTTTACTTTCTACATTAATTGGTTTACCGTTGGTATTACGGAAGCTGTGGTTAGGAATGTTTTCTGGAACATGTATTCTACATCTATAGAACCCACTAATGATGTCAACGTCAGCTCCTAATAATGTTAGTACATCTCTTGCTGTGAATACCATGTCAGAGTCAATGAATACTAAAAATTGACAGTTGGTTTTTAGGAATCGTCTGACTAGTTTTTCTCTATTGATTGCAATTTGTGTACCTAGTTCGAATGCGTATTCTAATGACATTTTGTGTCTATTGAGTGCGCTAGAGGTTTGCATTATCCCATCTAGGTATTGGGATGAAATCTTGTTTTCGCGTAGTGGGGTTGCAACGAATAGCATTTAGTCTCTTTCAACCACAACTTCATCTGCTATCAGATTATCTTCTGCTAATGCTTCTAGTATGTCATCATCTGATAGTCTAGGATTGACAGTTTTTCTTATCTTTTTTCTAGAATCAAGAGTGATTATGGTTTTACCATCTTTTTTGATGTACACCCATGTAATTTCTTCCATTGTAATCATTTCTTGTTAGTGTTCCACCAGTTGTAGAACTAACACGGTAGCTAATCGTGTTTTACATGTCTGCCATCATGGTCCTTCGACCATTCTCTAAGGGTCATAATTGCTGGTGGGCCCAATTATGATCTGTTACGCGTCGGTAACTGGCGGATTGTACTTTTCAGTTTTTATGTCGAAGATAACCGGCTAATACTTTTAGTGATACCAGAGGAGGAACCGGGGGAGAACACTCTTTTTTCACTTTGCGTGTATGACTTAGCCTTTAGTTTGCATAACTAAAGGTACCGGAGTAATGTTATTTACAGTTTGATTCCAATTGAAATTGATGCACCGTTGAATTGTCCAAGCGGTCCTAACGGTTGTGCTGTTAGAAATGCGTTTTCATAGCTTAGTTTGAAACTTGGACTTTCATGTTGTACTAGTTTATTTAAGTCATCAACTTCAGCGAGTAGAGGATGTGACAGTCCAAGTGCTGGACCTAGGTCTATATGAGGTGAATTTACCTCAGATAGTAGGTCCAATAGTTTAGAGTGTGATAGGTTAGTCAAGTAGGTTTTTCTTTTCTGTTTCTTTAGTTCCTCCTGTTACATCAAAGTCTTTACTAAGTACCCCTAGTACCATGATGGCAGCTCCGAATGCCACTTGATACCAGTTGACTGTTGTATGTGTTTGGTAGGCGTTAGCAATAGTTTGCAAGATTGTGATAGTTCCTGCAATGAGTCCTGCTACAGTTGTTTTCCAGTTCATAGTTTGTTCTTCTATTGGTTCGGACCGGATTCATTTTTCTGAAGTAGGCCAGTTTTTCGACAACGACTTCTTGACGATTGATTCAGCTTGAGGTCGGGTGATGAGGAATGGAGATTTTTTAAAACCTTCATTTGCCCATTGTGTAGCTTGTGCGAGAGTTACCCCTGTTGAAGGTGTGGGGGTTGGTGTTGGCGGGTCTACAGGAGTTGGTACTGGTACGTTTCCGCCGAGCGCGTCGAAGTCACCAATGAGGTCAGACCATGAAACGCCATTGGGTGCGATTGTTTGACCTTTGGTAACCTGGTCTGGGGTGAGTAGTACGTATAATTCACCGTAGTTTTTGGATGAACAGTACTCAGCAAGTGCAGCCCATGTGATGATTCCCAGCATACCCCATGTATCAATGATGAGACCTGCTGCTGTATATCCAGCAATTGTTACTCCAGTTCCTACATATCCTGCTCCAATGATACAATGACCATTTTCAGGGTCAGGTGAACCAGCGACATCCCATGTAAATCCATTGGTACTAGGAAATGGGTTAATCCAAGCATCAGGTAGTTCGAGGCCTAACATTAGGTTTTCGAACAAGTATAATGCTTGTTGTACTTCAGTTACGTTGGTTGGGTCAATTGCGAGGTGACCAAGTAACTTAGTACCATTAGCAAAGCCATGCGTTGTCCAGTATCCAAGTGCTGTAGGTAGTTGACATCCATTGTCTGTCTTTGGGTTTCCTGGTACGTATCCACCGATAGCTGAGTAGTCTGTGATGATTTGATCTTTTGTGACAATGAATTCGTTACCTGCATTGCCCGTTTCGACTCCGACAATGTGATAGCCACCAGCGATAACACAGTCACCTAGATTTTCATTTTCATCAATGTCAGCTAGTTCTTGTGACGCTTTGCTTGTGTAATCTATTGAAGTTGGAGGTGTAGGTAATGAAGAGCGTAGGTAGTTATGTAAGTGGAGGCATTGGGAACCGGCGTTTGGCCGACGCCGACCGAATACGATGTTCCGATTTAATTTTGGAAGAAATGCTGTTTTCATTGTGATACCGTGGTATTAGTAGTAATCGGTTTAGTATTTGTAGTTGACGTTGTTATTTGACTCATTGTGGTTAAGCGGAGTTTAGTTTTAGCTTGAGCTTGTTCACTTGGTAGTCCTTCAAAGTCTGAGATTACTGATGGGATAGCACAGATGATGGCGACAACCGTTTCAACATCTGGACCCCAGGCTGGTATAAGTGTTGATATGATTGGGTCTGCAGTTTCAGCGGCTATACATGCTTTATTTGCTATTTCCCAAGCTGAATTGATTTGAGCTTGAGTACAGCTCGTAATGAGGGTTAGTGATGCGAGAGCTAGTAGTTTTTTCATGTTATACTTTCTTATTCCATAGAATAGTTATTTGTTACTTGGTTATGTTTATCCCAATTTTACTAATAGGTTTTGGTGGTTGTTCAGCCATAAATTTTCGTAATGCCCTATCAGAACCTTTATTACTTGCTTCTTCAGCAATGTCTCCCATAGATTTGAGATATTTTGGCATCTCAATGGCTAACGTAGTCTTAGTTCCGTCAACGGCAGCAGAACTTGCTTTTGCACTGCTGTAGTTAGTAAGCAAGATTCCAACAATGGTTACTGTTACTGGCATGACAACTGTTAGCACTGCGATTGCCCATTTTTGCCAGGTAAGTCTTCTTTCCAATCTTTGTACTCCTTCTAGTGCAGTACATTTATCTATTGGTTTTGTACAGGGAATAGTACCATTGAATAGATATGCATGTATTTCTGATAGTTTACCGTATGTTGATATGGATAAACGATATTGATGGTTTGCGTGTTCAATAATTTCTTGTAATGTTGCATGGGGTGGCAATGTATGAAACACGTGACCATCTGGCGGGGTTATTTTGTCGTAGTATTCATCATCTTGCATGATTACTTTTCATTTCTTCCAATTAAAATTCAATTGGCAGGTAGTGTCGATTTTTAGTCGAGTTTTCACAAGGCCACTGGTTGATAATTTACCAGTAACGCCGCAATGCTTACACATTTCTTTCCCCATCATATCTCTATATTCACTAGCTGCCCCGTAAAGTGTGATGTGAGATGTTCTCATACAAGAGACACAGATAGCTTTGACAGTTCGATGTCTCTTTTCCCAAGGTTGTTGCCATCTTTTATCCATATAGTTATCAATGTTTGTGTTTATCTTTATGAACTGTCCCTATGTATCCTACTGTTTTTGCACAGTTTTCACAGATGAAAAGTATATGCCCCTTATTATTACTGAATAGCCAGTGTTTTGGAATGATTATTTTGAATACCCCTGGTATAACTTCTTTTAGACCGACGTCGATTATTTCACCACATTCTCTTGAACAATGGACTGGTAGTGAGTATGTGGCGGTATCCATAATTACCAGTTTATCTTTTCAACTCTTGGCAGTTCAACAGCCCAATTTTGGTCTACTGCGCCAGCAATATTTTTATATTGAAATGCGTTCCAAAGTGGTGATACACGTCCTTGCCAAATGGACGCAGGTTTTTTACATGGACAATATATATTGTTGATTGGAGGTGGCGGTGGCATTACACCATCATAAACATATCGTGGTACCCATAGTGGATAGTTTGCCACCCATGTAGGTTTTCCCATTAGTTCCCATGTATTGATTCCCATGTAAAGTAATGGTTTACCATAGTATGTAGTAAATGTTTCGGCAAGCGCTTGTATAGGTGCTGACCATAATGGAGTAACACCATGAGTTGTACCGAAGGATTCAATGTCTATAGCTGGAGTTATGTCTCCAACTGCTATTACACTTGACGTTTGTCGCCAAAAGTTTTCAAATTGCTTTTTAATTTCAATTTCAGGATGAAAGAAGCAATAAAGTCCTACAGTTTTATTAGATTTGCGTATAGCTTCAACATGTTTTATACAGTTGCTATCAATGCCTAGTCCGTCTGTACATTTTACAATACCAAAGTCGATACGCTCATCATCCCAAGGTACTAGCGTTGTTGATTGATAGCGACTGACGTCACATCCGAAGAGTTGATCATTGAGAGTCATGTGTGTACCAATCCTAGTTGTTTTCTAAACAAGAACACTCCTAATGCAGCTAGTCCCCATAGTGCGAGTGTACCCCCAGCTACTTTGGTAGCTAGACTTGTAGTAATCCCATTTTTATCGAGAACCTTAGGCCATCCAATGTTAGCTAGGATAGCGTCGTAGTTTTTTACAACTTGTGTGAGATAAGACTCAGGCGGCAGTTCAAAGTATCCGTTTGCATGTTGTGCATAGACAGCATCTTTGAGATTGCCTTTTGCGATTGCATCTTTTATCTCTTTAGCACCAACAGCTTTACGGGTGCCGCCACTAAGGATTGTATGAGCTACATCTTTGAAAGCATCTGCATTTGTAGAGTACTTTTTATAGTTCGCTACGTATGACCCCCACACTTTAGGTCCTTTACCGTTCCAATGGGTTTTAGTAGCCTTTCCACTAGAGTCAGGTACCATCCACCCATGGTCTACGTGTGGAAAGCTTCCAGCGCTTCCAGTGCCTTGTATAGCCCCCCAATTGTTAGAGTCTTTTCCTTCATACCCTGTAATGCCAAACCCTTTAGATTCTTCTACTAGTTTAGCTCCAGGGTTCCCCCAACCACTACCGTAACTCCCTTCTCCACGGGCAACAGATACCACGTATTGAACTTCAGGTTCAGTAAGCCCCATTTCTGAACCAGCTTGCTTGCCAGCGGCATAGGCTTGAGCATCACTATTGTGACTTGCGGGCGCAGCATGCCCTTTAGTAGACGGTACTATTCCAGATGGCGCAATACCCAATGCTCCTAAGGTTTTACTACCAGGAACACCATCAGTCACTAGTCCTTTAGACTTTTGAAAAGCAACACAAGTTTTTTTACTTTTATCCCCCCATTTGCCATCTACAATCAATGGCGGGTTAGCCCCAAGGTCATTTAGCTTCTGTTGTACAGCCATGTAGTAAGATGGGTCGTAGCCAAAACCCCACCCTTGTATTCCATAGAATACCTGAACCCTTTCAATCAACCCATTAGCCTTATCAACTTCCCCCAGGTCGTTGAACGCATAGGCTACTCTAAGAATAGCTTCAGGGTTGTTACTCAGAAGTGCTTTGTTGAATATCATGTCTTGTTCATACATGGGGAGTTCCATTCAATGCTAGTTTGAGAAGTAAGCTTGTGTTTTTATTGTGTATTGAATGTAATACGATATCTGAACAATCGCTTATGCCCCTAAGTCTTGCATTGATTGATTGTGCTCTTTTGATGAATTCACAGTCTTCCCCTAAATTGATATCTGGAAATCTAATTTTTTCACACAGATTCCTACGGTACATGTATGAGAATCCGTATCCCCATTTTGTAGGTAGTCTAGTGAACATTGAGATTACATTCAATCCTTGAGTTTGTGTATCCCATGTATACTTTTTATGACTGTTTTCATCAAGGACATTGAATACAGTTAGTTTCACAAGGTCAACATCCCATAGATGGTAGATTATCGTTTTAGTGTATTCAGGCGCATACCAATCATCATCATCAAGATGCTGTATGATTTCCCCTTGCGCTTTTCGAATCATTTCATTTCGTTTTTTACCAATGCTCAATCGGTTTTTATAATGTCGATATGACACACGAGAATCGTTGAGCTTTGAAAAGAATTTGCTAATTATTGGAGAATCGTCGTAAACAAGCAACTCTTTATGTGGATAGTCTAAGTCATTGAACGTATTGAATATCGAAGGGTGATATTCCATTCGATTATACGTTGGACAGATACAAGAAACCAGTGGCAACATTGGTGTTTAGAATGACTGAGGTTTGGATTGTATCTTATGAAAGAATAGTCCTATGACGACTAGTCCAGCAGCTTTCAAGAGTAGCGTTAGAGCCGCTTTAGTCAGAAAGAGTTTAGGATTCATTGAGGTCCTCTATATGAACCATACGGCGACCTACCCTTACCTCGAAGGTTAGTGAATACGAAAAGCGCTAGACCTATGAAACTGATGGTCATTAGAAGGTTGACTGGTAGGAATGTAGTGTATTTCATAGGCCCTTTAGACTTTATTGTCTTAAATTATTTCATCTTCATGCCGTGAGTATTTAATAGCTGTTTGTTCTATCATTTTAGCGCCTTCTTCATCACCATTCATTCTAAGCCAGTCTCTAAGACAGATTATTAAAGTTGTTGTATATGGGAATTCACTAATTAGCCGATCAAATTTAGTTTCTAATGTAGAGTCGTATTCAGTTTCTAGAATTTCTTTTGATGGCATGGTATTTCCTATTAATTCATTCCCCACCGTGCATTTCCATGCGGCTCTGAGACACATGAAGGCACATTGCGGGGCGTTGATTGTTGATTAACTTTATTGATATGTCTAAGAAGTTCGCTAGGGTCTTCACATGCATCGAACTGTTCACAGGTTGGTAAGCCATGAACCATACATGGGCGGTTTTCTTTATCATATCCAAAATAGACTCGTTTACCACACACACAATTGATGTCTAGGAGGACTCGCATTTTTACTTGGTTAGACAATGAAGTTCTCCTAGTTGGATAGTGGTTGACTATTTCTAACTGTTATAGGTGTTTCGTCTTCAACCTTAGGTATAAAGTCAATGATGTCGCCTACTTTATACTTGCCGAAGAGCTCAGGATTGTTGATAAGAAGTCTTGCGGTACTACCTACGAGGTAACCGTCACCAGCGACATTGGCTAGTTGGATAGTTGGTTTCTCTTCGTAGACAATGGCGAATTCGATTTCTTCCCAGACTGCTCCAGCGGTTTTGGTGCGCAAAGTTTCCCCATCTTCTTTATAGGTATAATGGGTGGTATACATTTCAGAGGATTCACGTTTGGAGACTGAGATAATGCGAAATTGTATCATGATTACCTTGGGTATAGTTTATTGAGATGTTGTATCTCGTGTATCAGTGATTGGCAGATGCTATCGTCTTCACGGTTTGATATGAGCTTGAGAACTTCTCGAGCTAATGTGATAGCAGTGTTGCCACATGGGTCTTGAATGGTGAATGCAAGGTCAAGTGGAATGATTAGACCGACGTCTTTTTGACTAATAGGTTTTTCACACTTGAGAAAGTCAGGGGGAATGTCGTTAGCCATTTATATCTCTTATGGTAAAAACCTGATTACTCTACATGTAAGTGTAATCAGGGTTTGCATTGTGTATCTAATTCCCTCTATAGGGATTTCCAATACCCCTTCGGGCACTTCCCTGGGTCGGCGGTCACTTTCCTAGGCGTCGCACATGTGAACGTCACCCGTAACTACCTCTTTACCACACAATGTGCAAGGATGACTTGTTTTTGCACCTTCTGTGGGAGGCATCATTGCAGCTTCTAGTGCACCTTCGATGGTACCTGGCTTAGCAGGTTCTTTCAAAGTAGATTTTCGGTATATTTGTGCTGGGTCGGCTTGAACAGGTAACGCAGGAGGTTGTGTTACGATGTTTTCATTAGCCAATGGCCCAGGACCTAGTTTGAATTCACCAGTGGCTTGAGGTTGAACCTGAATTTGAATTGGAGTAACAGCAGGTACGAATGCAGACACAATCTCTACTTCAGCTCTAGCAGCTTCAAAGATTGATTGCTGGCGTTCGTGAAGATGAGCCGTTTGCTGATGATAAGCCGCAAGTCGTTGAGCTTCTTCTTCAGCGACTTTCTCAATCTCAATGCGCCGTTCTTCTTGTCGGTCAATGACCTGAAGAATGTTCATGTGTCGTTCACAGATACGTGGAACGGTTGTGGCACGACTAGCGACCCAGTATCCAACAATCAATGCCCCTTCAGTTTCTTGGGCGGTAGTTGGGGTTGTAGGTCGTAATGCATAGGGCATTCGCGCCCAGAGGTTACAGAGTAAACATTCCATGGAATAACCTTTATCTTAGCGATATGGGAATTTATTTGGTTCACGTTCAGAAAGTGAGTATCCACTAGAGCCTAGAGGTCCTCCGCGAATAATAGAGGCCTCTTCTTCACTAACCCATTTAGCATGAACAATATGTGCTACTCGGATAGCACCATTGTCCGTATCAATCCAATCATCATTGAGTGCAAGAATTTTTCCTTGCACACTTCTGCCCGTAGAAAGCTCAAAGATTGCAATGCGACCAATCCACTTGTTAGGCGGATTGGTCGATAGTGGAATGACCTTAGCTAGTTTATCGTGGTCCTTCGACCATTCAGATGCATCATCAGTCATTGAGTACTATTATAGCATGATTGGAAGAAATTACAAGTGTTACGAAGTTGGGTTTTGTCCACTTTGAATTATTAAATCATCAAAATATGACGTGCCTCTGATAATAGCTGGACAGTAACATGAGACCTTAACCTGACCGTTAGCTGGTGCGATAAACGACACACAGAATACTTCATATTCAGTGCTAGCTGTTAATGTTGTTGGACAAGTTATGAGGTCAACTGATGTACTATTTTGTACGCGGATACGACCTGCATTAGTACCATCTCCACGACTATAACCGGTTAGTTTATATGAGCGTCCAGGTGGCAATCCAATTACAAGTTGAGAAATATTCGTGTCGTGGTCATTGTTTTTATTCCGTGGAATAACTATCATGCTAGTTTAAGTAATTAGTTCAAGTTGCTGATGTAACTTCTGCAAATAGAATATCCCACGATCCTGGATAGGGTATGTATTGAGTACCTATGCCCCATCGAGTAGGAATTAGAGCAAGACTTAGATCAGATGTTGGTTGTAGTATACCGGTACCACCGTTTGTGGTAGTTGTCCATGTTATACCGTTAAGTGACCATTGTGTAGTATAAACAGTACCAACTTTAGTGACACGTAAAAAGTATAAATTCAATGATGGGGCTAGTTGCCACATTTCATTTGAATTTAATACTGAAAAGTAATTTCTATTGTAGCTGGTATATCCACTACAAGATGCTAAAGTGTAAAATTGTTCAGCCAGCTCAGCAGCGAGTAGAAATGTGTATGGAGTTGTATCGTCACCTAACACTATTCCTGCACTAGCATAATTCCATGCTGCACTGGTATAAATAGCACCTCCAGTCCATCGTATACAAGTAGTAATAGTCCAATCTCCTACAGGTAATGGTATTGGCGACCAAAAGCCTTTCATTGTTGTTGGACCGCCAATATCTGGAGTAGGAGTATAAAGAGTAGTTATAGGTCCACGTGAAACGAGACTGACAGTTTGTGGTAGTCCACCATCATAGACAAAACTACTAAGAGATGGCCCTGTTTGAACTAATCCATAGTTAGGTACTTGAGTTAACCAGTTAGTAGCATTACTGATAAAAGTGTAAGGGGCATCTGTTGGATAATAGAGTGAACCATTTGTAACTGTGTCAGCTGCTGGAATTAAATCTATTACACCTAATCCAGCAGAACCACCGCCACTAGGACCTGTACTCCCTGTAGCCCCCGTAGCTCCTGTAGCTCCCGTAGCCCCTGCAGTTCCCGTACTCCCTGTAGCCCCCGTAGCTCCTGTAGCACCTGTAGCACCTGTAGCACCTGTAGCGCCAGTAGCACCTGTAGCACCTGTAGCGCCTGTAGCTCCCGTAGCCCCTGCAGTTCCCGTACTCCCTGTAGCCCCCGTAGCTCCTGTAGCTCCTGTAGCACCTGTAGCACCTGTAGCACCTGTAGCGCCAGTAGCACCTGTAGCACCTGTAGCGCCTGTACTTCCATGGGGTGTTCCTGGGTCAATACTTTGATTGGTAAAGAAGATATCACTTTCAAGAATAAGTGCTATACAAGCTCCTGCTGCAACTTTCCAATTGTTAGGATCTTGAAATTTTAAGTTATTGAAGGGTCCAGGTCCACGACCATTGAAATCTGTTTGAGTTATTGATGTGATAGTTGCTATTTCAAGATTATTGAGTTGAGTAGCATTATTCCATAGTTGGTCAAAAGCTTGAGCAAACGCACCTGTAATGAGTGTAACGTTTGTATAGTCAGTAGAGTTTTGGTCTGTAATCCAACCAGATACAGCCATACCAGCCACGGCACCAGAGAAAGCTGCTGTGTATGCTGCTACATTGATAGGAGAGTAGGTCATTGAGTTCTTTTCAGTGGTTATATTCCGTGGAATATAATTGTTGGTTTATGAAAAATGTTAGCAATGATTATAAAAAATATTGCTAACATTATCATAATTAGTTTTACTGTCCGAAAAGTTTCAATCGAATGTCATTAGTAGATGTCACTTTTCCTGACACTACTGTTGTGAGCATTTTGGTGATTGTATCTTTAGAAAGCACTTCCCATGCTTCTTCACCAATTTTGACTTGTAGGGTAAGGTTCTTATCGCGTATTCCTTTGAGTAATGCCATTAGGTCGAGTAATGAGATATCGTCGCCAAACATTATGTGTACTCCTAATCTATCAATGTGGTTTTCTGAATAAACCTAAAGCGTATCGTTTCCAACCTGGTAGTATTCGGGTGCTTCCCGCCTCAACTATCATGCTGCCCATACCCATTACTAGAGCACCTGGTATACCAGCACCAAGAAATAGAGCTATGAGACCACTAACCATTCCACCATGTATAAGTTCTTTTGGAGTAAAGCCTGCTCCAAAGGTTACTGTACCATTGTAGAATGGTTCTGAGAAGTGTTGCCATTCTTCATCGCAGTAGTTATCAACGTATTGGTTGACACTGTTCTCTGGAATTAATTGACCATTATGGTCAATGTAATAACCGGGAGGTCCTGGACGGAGGTACATAATTATTCCGTAGAATAAGAATTTAGTTCGATGGCCAAAACGTGACAGGTATGCCTATCATCCCATGATGAAGACCATTATTCACACCTGGAACAGAAGGTGGAGTTCCAGAAGGCATTCCAACGGCTGGTGAAGCGTGAATATGAACAGTTGTTGCGCCTGCACCTGCTCCACCAGTTACAGTTGAGGTAAAGTTTCCTCGTGTGTATGCTTCGGTGCTAGTTGAGGTTGGTGAACGAACTTCTGTTCTAGTTGAGGTTGGTGAACGAACTTCAGTTCTAGTTGAGGTTGGTGAACGAACATCGCTATAAGAAGGAACTACGTCTTCTCCAAAGTAATCACCTTCTTGATATTCTTCGTTATACATACTGGTTGCTGGAGGTGGTTCAAGAGCTTCAAATTCTCCAGAGGGGTGTAGTGATCTACCACTGGAAGCAATGACTGCCCCTCGTTCACTAGTTCTCCCTTCACCAAAACCATAACTATAGTCGTAGGTTGTTGTAGCCCTTAAACGATAGGCACGTTCACGGAGTAGTCTGGCTCTACGAGAATTTCCTAATTCGTAGAAAATCTGAGCAATCTCAAGGATAGCTTCAGGGTTTTGAGAAACTAATGCTCTTTTGAAGATTGCTTCGTTCATGATTGTTTTCCCTGATATTACTTATGAAGACCTAAAGCTCTTAGTAGTCTAACAAACCAATTATCAACACCAACTTCTTTTACAGCAAGAGTTGCTCCCACAGTGGCACTAGGGTTTTGCTGAATAGTTCGCATCATACCAACTTTTTCATTTGGACTATGAGATCTCATCCCAAGGGAAATGGCATACCCAGCGTGTCCAGCTGGTGATAGTGTTTGAGGTTTTGGATTGGCGACGGTTCCAATTCGAGTTGATGCCGCTAAATCAAATCCATGTTGTTGGTTTGAGTCTAAGCTATTGCGGGTGGTAATTACGTCAAACATTCCTACTTTATGTTGTAGTAGTCCATTTGCGTAATCAAAACCGTGTGTAGAATTTCTTGTAGCTGCAAGTTTTCGCGATTCACTAAAAACAGGATGGTGTTTAGATTGTTGTACACCACTTTCAACAAGATTTCCTGTTATTTTTGCTAAAGCTGTTTTCTTATGCTCTTGATATACAATCCCTGAACCCAAAGCATTTCCTGACTTGATTCCTTTTTGAACCTCAGGTGGTAAATGTTGAGCGCCCATACTTACCAATGTGTCACCAAGTCCTGAGTGTAAAGCAGCTTGCATAATGCTTTGACTTTTCTCAGGATGTTTTTGCATCAATTCGAGACCTATTGTGATATTATTATGCAAAGGATTAGTTGACGGAAGTGCTGTAGTTATTGCGGCAATGCGAGCATGCTGTGCAGCACTAATCACATTACCACCATGAGCTAGTTCTAAGCTTAATGATGAGGCTTCTGTCATAGCTCTTTTCGTTGAATCAGAAACTGGCAATGCTGAAATGGCTCCATCAGTAAGCGCTTTATCAATCGGTCTGCCTTTTGCGATTTGACCAGTGATTGCTATGCCGGCAATTAGAGCATTTTTTGCTGAAGGTGGAAGTCCAAGAGCAGTGCTTGTAGCCCCGATAGCACTCTGTTCAAGAGTATTGAAGTTTAGTCGTTCTCCTTTAGCTACATGTTGAATGACTCCAACGCCTGTTTCTATTGCAGCTTGAACTAATGGTCCTCCAGGGATAGCTCCTATAAGTCCAGCTTTGAGAATTCCAGATATAGGTTGACCTTCTGATAGTGCAACACCAGCTGCAATTGCGGCACCAATCCCTTGTCCAACGCCAGGAACAAGGCTGACAATCATTTCTGCATAAGGAGCTAACTGTTGAAATTCTTTTACTTGCTCCTTTAGAGAATTTAGAACTGCACGGTCAATTCGACTATCCCCTTCTGCGATAGCTACTACCATGTTAGAAGGAGCCATTGCTAAGTGAAAAGTCTTATCAAGAATTGAATGAATTGGACCTCCAATAACAGGAACATGTTTGATAACTCCACTAACAGCCCCTTCTACATCTTGAAGGCTGTGTGTCACATGTCCAATTTCATGTCCTGCAGTTTTTACGATATTTGAAGCAAAGTGTCCTATTGAATGAGTAATTTTTGAACCGAACCAACCAAACCCAACTTTGAAATCGGGCATGTAAAGGCTAACGCCCATATGATAGAAGTCTGGACCTTCCATTGGACCATAACCTTGAGCAGGTCTTGGAAGATGATTATCGAGATGCCATTCAATTTGAGCTAGTATAGGAGTATTTTCAACAATACCTGTAATGCGTTTACCAATCACATGTGATTGTGGTAGTCTTTCTGGATTGCTAATCTTTAGAACTTGATTAGCAAATGCTAGTGCTGGTTTAGTAATTTCACGAACTTTAGCTCGATGATAACCAATAGGTTGTGGAACTTGAGTGCCAGGGGTTTTATACTTACCTGGCACCCAATTGTCATTTTGCCCAAACGTTAGAATTCTAGGGTTCTCAAGCCATTCTTCATGACTTTCTTCGTACATAGGACTCAAATCATCATCGCCAGCAAGACTAACGGTAATCCTAGGGTTCTCAAGCCATTCTTCATGACTCTCTTCGTACATAGGACTTAAGTCTTCAGGCTTATCATTAGAGTCAGGTTTGGCCATTGAGTTCCTTTATTCCGTGGAATACGATGTGTTACTCGCCAGCAGCTTCACGCCGGTCGATGATGTTCTCAAGTCTACCGAGGTTACGGGTCATTTTGCTGTGATAGAGCTTGAGCAATGCCAATGGCTTATGATTTCGCTGTTTAGCAAGTGAAACCTTTTTACCACTGAGATGCCACTTAGCCTTAGCTTTGCGAGCTCGTTTACGTTTTGCCATAATCCTATTCTTTCAAGTGAGAGTTATTGGTTAGATATATCTCGAGAGAAGTGAATCCCTCGAGAAATATCAAGTTGTTACACTTCGCGTTTGATACTTTGCAAAGTGTTGATAACGTGTTCAAGCTGTGATTTGACACCTGAAGAACTGACAATTTTCTTAGAAGCCTTCTTATGACGCTTCTTACGATGAACTACAGTTTTAGTAACAGTAGTAGTTTTTGAGGCCTTCTTACGACGACGTTTCTTAGCAGCCATTAACGTTTCCTTTCAAGAAAATGAGTGGAGAATTATTCGTATAAAGAGCCGTCTTGTGCAGCTTCACGAAAAATCTCATCTAGTGATTTTTTATAATCATAGATGAGATTATCTGAACTATGCACTTCATACTCTTTAATGATTTGTAACATCAGTATTTCTCCTAGATAACTTGTATGAATTCTAATAGTGAAATGATTACTCAGCAGTAATACCTTCTCGTTCACCCTCTTCAAAGGCATTTCTAAATGCTGCGCGTCGTTGAGCATGTTTAGCTTTACGCGCAAGGTGAAAACCTGCATTCACTGTTTGGTCAATGCGGTCTACCTTGTGATTGATTTTGTTGAGAAGACTAAGTTCAGTAGATAGAGAAGTCTTTGGCACTGCTATCGCACCAATAGTCCTTTTTACTCGCTTCTTTCGTCGTTTAGTTGTTGAAGTGACAGCGACTCTCTTTGAAGTCTTTTTGTTCTTAGAACCCTTTGGACGACCGCGTTTCTTAGATGCCATTGTTCTTCTCCTAAAGGCGATTATGCCATGGAATATCAATAGTGTGATGTTTGTGGATTAGCGTAAAAACTTGTAGTTGCAGTAGGTGTTGCTGTAGTTGCCAGATGTAATGCCGTCTTAGTTTTTGGACCAGCAACACCATCAGGTGTTAGACCATGAATCGTTTGAAAACTTTTGATGGCTGCAACAGTTTTAGGTCCCATTTTACCATCTTCAGTCAGAGCTGGTGAAGTTCCTAGAACATTCAAAGCATGTTGAACATCTTTTGAACCTAAATTCAAGGCAGGAGCTGTACTGATTACAGCACCTGAAGGGTGTGTTACAACTCCTGATTCAGGTTTGCTGTTATGGACCATTGTTCCAATGACGCTTGCTCCTCCAGCAGTATGTGCTAATGCGGCAGACAAAGCTGCTTTGGTAGCACCACTAGCGTTACCATCAACTACAAGTCCATTTCGACCTTGAAATGTTTTGATAGAATTGATAGTTTTAGGTCCAAGTTTTCCATCTTCAACTAGTGGCGGATTAGCATGTCCTAATGTGTTTAATGCATGTTGAACGTTTTTTATTGTGCCAACAGCAACACTTGCTGATCCATGTTTAGTAATAACAATTGGAGCAGGTTGATAAATACCACCACGTTCTGCAACAGTAATTGTTCCAGGTGGCGCGTAGAACACACCTTGACGAGGAACAGTTGTTGGCACAGGGTGATAGATAGTACGCTGAATAACGTGAGTGCGCTGACGTGGAGGGTAATATCCAGGTGGATAAGGATGCATTACCTGCACTCCACTAGGAGTTCCTGTTTGCTGTGCAGGAGTAACTGATTCAGAAATAGGAGTTGCAACCTTTACAGGAGCTCCTCCTGAATCTGTACCATTCATTGATTGAAATACAGGTTCTGATTGAGTTTTTGAATTTTTATAAATTACGTAACCAATACCTGCAATTCCTGTTGCCATTATAGCTAAATTCATTGTAGTCCGCCATTTCCTTTTGAAGTCAGTTTTTGACTGACTACTTCTTCACTAGGCACTTTATTTAGAGCTTCACGTTCTTTACGTTTTTCTTCGGCAATGGCTGCAAATTGAGCGGAAAGTACAAGTGCCTGTTCTTTCGTTATTTTACCCATTGCGACGAATAATTCTAAATCTTGAGGATTTATCTTTTCAGCAATCATCTCAAACATTTCAGCACGATTAGATTTCTCATCGATTATCTCACGACCTGTAAGTCGATTAGCGATTTTTGGAATAAAGTCTATAACAGCTTTCTTCATTTCTAGATCTTGAACCGCTTTAGATTCTTCAATGATGAGTTCTTTACGTTGTCGATGCATATCAAGCATCGCGTCTTTTACAACTGCAACTGCTTCAAGTTGTGACTGGATAGATTCACGAACTAACCCTGACGGACCAAAACACATAGTGATAATAGCATTGGCTGTAGTCATGTTAGCCGTTACTAATTGATTGTTCTGAGCAATAAGCGCTTCAATATGCTTCATTTGTTGCCCTAGAACACCTGTTGGTGTGGGTTCATGAGCAGACATCACAGTCTCAGAACGTGACATGAGACTTCCGTCAGATGTTGTAAAATGAAACGGATTGTGAGCTTCATTACTTCCATAGAACGCAATAAGCTTAAATGTGTTGAGACCCGGTAAATCTTGACTGAATCCTTCTGCTCGTCCAATAAGATTTTCAGCAAGGTCATGAGGATTAACAGTCCCCTCAATTGGCTTGCTCATTACTTCTTCACTAGCTCCACCTATACCTTTTAGATGTAGTAGAGAAATTAATGAACAGCCTTTGCCATTAATCACTTCACTGATGGTTGATTCAACCCAACTATCTACTGTATGTCGTTTTTTACTGGCCATTGTATACCTTGGTATCTTGTATAATTACTTTGCTAAATGTGAGGCTATTGCTAATGGAGAAGACATTCTAGCAAGTAAGAATAGACTTGCTAATGTTGCAACTCCTATTAGAATGACGTTAGTCGTTGAGATGCCTAAACCTTCTCCAGCACCTTTAACTGCTGAACCTATTGCTTTACCAGCAGTATCAGCAATATATTCTACGGAATGACTTAGTCCTTTAGGAACTTTTGTAATAACTTCTTTTGATGCTTCCATATAAGTCATAGGAGCAGGTCGTTGTACAGTGTCTGGTTTACTCTGTACCGAATAAGGACTATTTGCAGGCCCTGCAATCGTAGGGAATCCAAGAACTTGTGTTGGAAAAAATACGCCTGGGTGACCAAAGTTATTTGCTGTTGGTGGTATACTAAAAATGACCGTCATCATTACTTGATTGGGGTCCTTTAGATTGTCAGCACTGTACTCACTCTTTTCAATGGTCACTTCAGGTTTACTAACACTCCAATCAATCCATGCTTTACGCTTAGCGTCACCAATCACATCAATCCAATAACGACCTGGAGGAACTACAGCCCCATTAGTATTAGGAACTGGAATCCCACGAGCCATTGCACCAAAAGAGATTGCATTAGCATATATGTGTTTATAAAGCATTTTAGCTTTATGTGATTCACCCATTTCTTCAAAGGCATCACTGACTGCAAGAATTGCTTTTGTATTATTTGAGCGTAACGCCTTTTGAAAGATACTTTCTGTGTCAATACCTCCAAAAGCAACTGAAACGCCACTAATAGGTTTAGAATTGTATTCAGGAATAACTGTTAAAAGAGTACCTTTGATTTGATAGTATGTTCCTGAATAAATTTGCATTGCGACCAAGTCAGTCGGTCTTATAAAGTCTGGATCAAGTGTTGAGGGGAGCACTCCCACTTGTTGAAGTGCTGCCCCTGCTAGTTCACTACAAAACCAGTTAGCAATTGGTTTTGCATTTTCGACTGTTGGTGCAACAGGAGTAGAAGTCTGAGGTGAATAAAGACTGGTAATTTTACGCCAGTAATTCATTCCTTCTTTTTCTAGTTCTGTACTTACACTAGCAATCTTTTTCCAGTATTCTGATTGCTCCCATTGAAGCAATGCGCTTTCTATAGCACCCCAAGTATCATATTGTTTACCTTTTTGTTGAAGTAACCAATATTCAAGTTTCTTAGGGTCAATTTTCTTTTGTAAGTCAAGTCGAAGTGGTAAGTACCAAATGAATCCAGGATAATACGTTGCACGCATTATCAAGTCAGTAACTGTTACACCCTGAAAACCGCCAAGTGACGTTGACTCAATGATTTTAGGTTGAACGGGTTTACCATCAATAGATGATTGAGAATTAAGAACTATGCCAACATGTGAAACAATAGAACCTGTTGCACTACGAACTAAGTCAGATACAATATTCCCTTGACCTGAAAATGCTAGAATGTCTCCCGGTTGAACCATGGAGACAATATCTAAAACTTTCATGGATTCTAAAGGCATGTGGATAATCCTACAATTATTCTATGGAATGAATCGTACTATTTAAGCAATTTGAGTGCTTCAACAGTTTTATTCCAATCATCAGGATAAGTTTTTGCTATTACGAATAAAAATTCAGCTCGTTGATTAGGCTCTATCATTATTTCGATGAATTGGCCAGCAGCAAATCCAATGGAATAGCCATACAAGAACTTTGCAAGACCTTCATCGTTGGATGCATTGAGAGCCGCACGAAGATTTATAGTAGCTGGATTTACAACTGGTTCAGTACTCATGTGTCATCTACTACACTTTCTTGTATCTCGGTATCTTCAACTGGAACGAATGGCTTTGCTGTACCAGCGCCATTGCTCTTCTTAACGGGTTTAGTTTCTAGACTCTCTTGGTATGCCTTTTCTTCAGCTTCAGCCGCTTCAGCAGCCTTTTGAGCTACTTCAGCCATCATCTTTTCTTGAATGACACGAACGTGTTCACGAAGAGCTGACGCTTTCTTAGTAGCTGTCCACCCCTCAAATGCAAAGGCTACTTCTAATATAGCTTCTATATTTTCACTCTTGAGAGCTTTTTGATAAACTTCTTCATGAGCTTGTTTCAGCTCAGGAGCTCTACCACGCCATTCTGCTCGACGTTTGAGCATTGCTGCTTGAGCTTTCAATCCGTATTCAGTGAAAAGACGCGCCTCTTCAATGAGCGCGTCTGGCTGGTGACAATACTCCATAGCATTGCGGTAACGTTCATCTCGGGAAGGGGTTAGAATGCCGTAGTCTTTCTTATTCATCTCACGAAAGACGAGTGCGCCGGTACCAACGAGCAGTATTGTTAGTGGGTCCATATGTATCACACGACCAGTATACGGTCATCCTTAGGGTTAGGAACGAAGAAACCGATAGCAGGTGCTATACCTGCAACATGTATTACACTTTGATTGTTCATCACTTCTGGGTGTTGAGCCCAAAAGAATTTTCTAGCTTCAAATTCATCTTCGGCATGAAGATAATCTTTATGGGTTGTAACTTTAGTACCAACGATTGTTTCGTAGCAAATACAATAGAGTCTCCTTTTATCCCAATTCTTTAGAACAGAACGACAACCAAATTGGCATTTGCAACAATGCAATTCTGGTAGTGGTTTAGTGTCACCATGCTCTTTTGGAGGATTAAAATCACTTCCAATGAAGCCGATATTGTTGCATCGAGGGCAGGCAAACATAGCCTTGACGTCAAGACCCTTCTCAGCAAATCTTCGTTGGTCTTCTCCGCTGACTAGTGTCCACGTACCAGCAATAGGACGGATTGATACTATCTCACCTTCAGGGGTGCGAGTAACCAACCATTCCTCACAAGGGAATTCGATGGTTTCAACTGTTTGCGACGCGGCTGTAGAAGAGTTATTGGTTGTCATGGTATGATTATTCCACGGAATGTATCGTTAACCGTCAATGCCCCAGGTGACTGAGAAGTCAATACTTACTCCCCCAATAGCAGCAGTAAGATTATGAAAAGTAATGTAAGTTGCTTGTGGTGAAAGAGGAACGAAATTGTAAAGTGTTGGATTATATCGTTTTAGTTCTCCACTACCGTTTGATTGAGTAAAAGCAAAATCAGTATCAGTAAGTATAGTTCCAGATGAACCTGCTGTAACCATTACAGAGGTAACACCTGCATTTTGAGGAATTACGAGTACTAATTGTTTAGTTGGTGCTAGAGTAAACGTTCCGAATTCAACATCTCCAGTATTATTATTCTCAATATATGTTTGATAAACGGGTGGTAACGCTGTTGAACCGCGTACACCACCGGCAGCAGTAATGGTTACGTCATACATTGTTTGATTAGTTGTATCGCTTAGATCTGTAGCATCAGTAGCGTTGATTGCAAAGTGTTCAGCAACACCTGTAATTACTGCCCCATCGTAAATTGAAATTAACCTACGCTGGGTATTTCCACCAATTGACCAAAGAATTTCCCCTACAGGCGTAATGTTACCTATTGCAATTGGAGGTGGGATGATGGGATTTGCTGGAACCGAAGGTGGAATATAACCTATACGATTGCTAACAAAAAACTGTGCGGTAAAGTTTTGAGCTTTACCATCAAAGTCATCTTGCATCTGTATGCTAAGACCTGCCTTTGAAAGTAGTTTACCTGTAGCAGACTTAGCAAATGACATATCATCTCCGTTATCTAATTCTGATGACGCACAACCAATAAAGAGTAAAAATAAGGAAGTTGTGAGTAATTGAGTTATTCTGTGGAATATCTTTAACATGTATCTTCTCCACGTATCTGACCTAAAAGGTCGTTGTATCTAACCCAAACAGTATATCACGCCGCGTGTGGAATTGCAACAGGTGGAACTGGCGCTACTGCCATTGCAGGAGGTGGCTGGTCATAGTAGGATTCATCGAGATTTGGATACGCTTTGGTATATTCGTCGATGAAAAATGCTGACAACTGAGCCCTCTGATTACCAGCTCGTGACTGCTCACCAATACCCTTTGCCATTGCCATTGCATGCTGGTCACCAGCACGACAACGTTCGACAATAGACCTAGCACCATGCATCATTTCATGTATCTCTTGAGCTTTACGGAAAAGGCTCTCTGCATGATACGTAAGACCTTCAGCTCCAAATAAAGCTGCCCCTCGTTGTAGTTTCTGAGGGTCGATACAGTTGTCCATTAAGTCTCCATGAATTGCTGCATGGACAGGCGTTATCTTTCCAGAAGCTTTAGTAGAGCTATGTGCAAAATGCGTTATCAATGCTCCACCTAAAGCACCTCCAAGAGCCCAAATAAATCGTGTCATGATTTTATATTCCTGACGTTGAGTAAGGGCTTTTTTTAGATCAGTTTAGTAAGGGCTTCTTTGCTAGCAGCATAAATTTGCTTGCCATAAGCCACATAATCACCTGGAGTCTGACTTACAGCTCCAGAATTATAAATGGTTGCGGCAGCAACTTCCATTACTACAGAACCTATCTGTGCATTGTCAGCATCAGCGATAGGAGAACCTACTGCATTTTGAACAATGAATTCGTCTGCAATCGCTCGTGCGGTAAGGGCAATATTTGCATAATCGGTTGCTGTAAATGAACCAACATATTTGCTTGCCATCAAGCCAAACATTACACCAGCGACACATGAATTCTGAATAACTGATACAGCCATGATGATATTACCTTTCGTAAATAAAGTTGAGAAGTTCTAGTTCAATGTGACGGCATTAAAGTTTACAGCTGTCTGTGATAGACATTGGCCAAACATTACAGCATTTGCACCTAAAGTAATATCTGTAGCACAGAGAATAATGCCATAAAAATTTGAAGCTGCGCCAATAGCTGTATTACCAGCTACCTGCCAGAATACATTTTGGGGTAATACACCTCCAGATAGAATGATGCTTTGTGCTGCCGCAAGACTCAATACACCAGCAATTTCAAAAATGAATACAGAAGAAGAATTACCTAGTAAAGTGATACTACCTGAAATAGCAACTCCTGTGCTCCATTTGTAGACACCAGGTGTCAATACATCGCCATTAAGCAATCCAGCATGGTATTCTGTAAAGTTAGGAGCACGTCCAGCTGCATTAGTATATGCTGCTTGCATATCAAGTACAGCTTGTGTGAGCGTTGCTGGTGTTGGTGCAGTATAATCGGCTGCATATATTTTACCGCCCCCATGAACTTGAGCACTGGTTGCAAATGTTCCTCCACTGTCAAGTGAAAGTGCAAAGCCAGTAATAGCAGTTGACGCAATTGGACTAACTCCCAAATTACCTGGACTAACTACACTACCAATATTTGAAGTGCCAGTATTCGTAATACCAGATTTTGCAAGTACTGCATAGTTTGCTGATGTAAGCAAAGGAACAACTGGTACAGTAAAACCGACTAATTTTGTCAACGCTTGTTTACTAGCAGCGTATATTTGTTTGCCGTAAGATGCATAATCAGCCGGAGTTATACTTGTTGCCCCAGATTCAAAGATAGTTGCAGCAGCAACTTGTATCACTAGAGGCCCTATCTGCGGATTATCCTCATCAGCTATTGCAGCACCGCTTGCAGTATTTTCAACAATAAATTCATTTGCAATAGCTTGTGCAGTAGCAGTAATATTCGCATAATCAGTTGTTGTGAATGAACCAACGTACTTACTCGCCATTAGGGCCTTCATTACCCCTGCGACACATGAATTTTGAATAACCGATGTAGTCATGATTAATTTCTTTCTATTCCACGGAATATGTTTTGAGAGCTAGTTCAACGTATCACTATTGAGGTTAACAGCTGTCTGTGAAAGACATTTGCCATGCAGTGTAGCACCTGCACCTAAAGTGATATCCGTGAAACCAAGAATAATACCATTAAAGGTTGCAGCAGCTCCAATAGCTGTATTAGTAGCTGTTTGCCAGAAAACATTGGATGCTAATACACCACCAGTCAGCAAGATACTCTGTGCTGCTGCTAACGTTAATGCACCAGTCATCTGGAAAATAAATACTGAAGAATTATCACCATGCAAAGTAATACTAGTTGAAATGCTTACAGCTGTATTCCACTTATAAACACCAGGTGTTAGTGTTTCACCACCAAGCAATCCAGCATGAAAATCTACATAATCAGGAGTGCGACTAGCTGCATTGGTATAAGCTGCTTGCATGTCAAGAACAGCTTGTGTCAATGTTGCTGGTGTTGGTGCTGAATAGTTAGCTGCATACACATGTCCTGTAACTTGTGCACTTGTTGAAAATTGACCACTACCATCAAGAGTGAGAGCAAACCCGGTAATAGCTGTCGCTGCAATAGGACTTACACCCATATTACCAGTGATATGCGAAGTAGCAATATTAGTAATGCCAGATTTCGCAAGCACCTCATAGTTTGCTGCTGTAAGTAAAGGGACTGCAGTTGGATGTGGAGTAGGAGAATTGATATTGTTCGGCAAAAATGCATAGAACAAAAACGGTAAGGCGGCAGTTAGTGTTACTGGAGAATCATTAGGATTATCAAATACAATATGAACTTCTGAAGTTGTGCCATTCTGCACAACATATGAACTCCAAATACACCTAGCACCTACAACTTGAGTTCCCCATACAGCACCTTGTGGGGTTATTGTACATGACATTTGTTCAATGTTTGACGAACCAAGGATACTTGTTAGAAGAGGAAATACTACATCAACAGTGTCAAGTGCTGGAAGTACAGTTCCACTAGGAACGCTAAGTCCAATAGACACTCTCATCTGCCTACTAAGAGCAACTGCTGTAGAACCCTGAAGCACTGGATTTTCTGATAGGGCACCATAAGTGCCATCAATCGTAGGAACATTGCTACCAGCTGCAATAATAGTACAAGTGCCACTTCGCGCTTGACTGTTCTCCATTGTAATAGTAACAACTTCGCCAGAAGTTGAATTTCCATGTTGGTCAGCAGTAATACTACCTTCCCAAGTAGAATTGAACATCTGTAGGTTAGCACCAGTATCTGTACCTGCCCACACACTAAGTGCTGCTCCTGAATTAATTCCAGCAGTATTTTCCCAAATTGCTCCACCACCTTTTTGAAGGTATTCATCAATAAGTGTGCATCCGTGCAATTCAACATTGTCACTTGATGCCATGATTACTGATAAAGCAGTAGTAAGTTGGCAATTTGTAAATGAAAATGAATTACTGATAGCAGAACTAGAACCAGTAAAATCTATATTAACAGTATTACCACTAAGTTCACAATTAGTAATCCATGCAACTTGATTTGCTCCTAGAAAACTAGTTCCAAGGCTTATATTACCAGAAAGATTTGCTGGATAAGTAGAGTTGAGTGCTGATTGTGTTGGATCAAAACCTACTATCTTAGTAAAAGCTTTGATAGCAACATCTTCAGTATATTCTCCAGGATAGAGAATAATTTCATAAATCTTTGAAGCTGACGCGTCAGTAATTACTGACTGAGTATGAAGTATTGTTTGAAAGGGATTAAAAATACTTCCGTCACCCGTTGTATCAGAACCCCACGTAGCAGCAACCCATAACTCTTGAGTTATAGTGAATGAAGGACCCGTACCTCCTAAGGGTGGAAATACAATACCACCAGCGGTAGCTGTCGAATCACCTTTTTTTATCATAGCAACTAATGCTACAGCTACGATAGTCCAGTTAGCTTGAGTGATAACAGCACCTTCAATAGGCCAACCTGCTCCTCGAGCAAAAAGGTTGTCAGCTGCATCGGTAATAGCTTCAATGTCATAAGTATTTGCCGAGTTTGCACCCCATGCCGTATCAACAGCTTGAGCAAATACTGTAGCTACACTAATAGGCAGTCCATAATCATCAGATACTGGGTCTGTAATGAAAGCTCCCGTTGGAATTCCAGTACCAGCTACGGCACCTGCGAATGCGGCTGTATAAACATTGATATTGAGTGGTGAATACGTCATTGTTCCTCTTTATGCCGTGGAATACCTAGGCAGTTCTTGTGCGCTGCCCATACCTAAAATTCTACTTGGACATTCCCATTTACCATTTCCGTGTAGAATGAGAATGTGAAACATTGTCCCCCACCCATCAGTGATGTTACGAAACACTGGCATAGCAGCTTTGCCATTCAGACGTAGTTCGGCGATTCTAGCAGCGACTAAACTCTTACAGTCGGTGAACCCGCGCTCAACCATTGTCGGAATAGTATCCCAAGCTGCCTTGGAGGGCATCAATTTATAAGTAATACCTGAAGAATATAAGAAAGGTAACGTTGGATCGAAATTCAAACAAATAATATCTAAGTCAATAAGACAATCGAGAAGCGCCCGTAAAGCAATAGCGTTACTATCTTTCGACGCACGCGGGTGGAACGCGTTGTCAATACCAAACACTATACCTTGCGGGCGCATCTTTGCACGCCCTACTTCTAATGCGCATTTGCGAATGCACTCTCTAGCTAATTGTCCCTCTTTTGAACCTGGGTCCACGAGAAACTGAGGAAGTCCAAACGCAATGTTCATTAATTACTCCAAAGTAGGTCTTCTACAACAATTCTTACTGACCGTATCCACCAGCGAGAGTAGACGGACCTTGCAGAGTAATGATGAACTGGAAACTATTACCAGAGGTATATCCAGGAGGCAATACACCCGTGTAAGCACCAGCTGACGTAGCGCGATTCTGGGGATCAAGTCGCGGCAGATCGAGCATAACGCCCTGTGCTCCAGCGCTATACGTATAGGCATCTTCAGTGCCACCAACCAACACATTGACGTTAGCAACCTGCAACGATGAAACCAGAACGAAACCAGGAACCGGCGCGTTCATGATGACACGTTGACCCTTGATTGACGTTGACGGCTGCTGCGTAAACGGCGTAATATTGCTTGCTGTACCGAGAACAAGATTCGGTGACGGCGAAAATGAGAAGCTATAGCGCTCTACTTTCACAATCGAATCACGGTTCGGGTCTAGAAGCAACGTACGCGACATCGTACTCGACGGATTCTGCATCTCCCAATGTCGAGCAACATGATGACCGTGATGCATACCATGATGTACGCCAGGATGTCCTGAATGTGCAGCAGGATGTGATATAGCGGTATGCGGTGCCATTGGTGCAGGAGGTGCCGCAGGAGCGCCAAACCCGTAGCCATAACCATAACCAGCTTCAAGTTCATCATCATATTGCTGTTCTTGAGGAGGAGGTGCCGGCGGAGCATAGGCATATGGCACATACGGTCGATGATAGTAACGATGTGGCTCAAAAGGCCTTGAACTATGCTGTGCATAATGAGGACCCCAACCGACTCCAAGATTCATTGATGGATCAAAAGCCGAAAAGCCGTAGCCGTAATCGTCTCCAAATCCAACATTTGAACCCTGTTCATCTAATGCGCCCATGACAAGAGCCAATGCAGGCTCACGCATAAGCAATTCTTGATTTCTCATTTGTGTTTCCACCTTTCTTTAGAGGTTATTAGACCTCAGACACCCCAAAAGCTCGCCCCAGCGTTACCTGGGTTCGAGCATTTGAGTATTCTATGGAATACTTTTTAGTACCAACGAGAATTACGATAAAATCTATATCCAAGAGCACCAACAGCCATTGGAATAGCCCAATGCATTCCAAAACCAATATCACTACTACCATCATCTACTACTTGTTCTGAACCATCATAAACATTTTGGTCTGATGAGTCATCATACACTCCTTGGTCTGAAGTGTCATATACAGGAGCAGTTTGCGCTTGTTGTGCATAATTCATGTCCACATTAGCATCATAAGATGGTTGAGTTGCTATTTGAGCTTCATCATAGGGTATATGCGGATGATGATGATGGTGATGATGTGGATAAGAGCTATAATCAGGAGCAGTCATATCTGATTGTGACGCTGAATAATCAGAAGACTGTGGGAGTGGTGCTACAGGTCTATTAAACCACGAATGCGACCCTTGTTGAGGAGGTGGAGGTGGAGGTGCTGTAGAGAATCTACCAGTAGGCGCTGACGGTATTTGACTATGATGGAAAGCTAAAGGCGTAGTTCCCAATCGTCCATAAAACCGCCCAGTAGGAGCTGATGGCACTGAATAAGACCTGCCAGTAGGAGCTGATGGCACTGAATAAGACCTGCCAGTAGGAGCTGATGGCACTGAATAAGACCTATTAGTTGGCGAATGTATAATACTCGAATGCACAATTGGAGACGTTGAATGAGTTGCATTCGGATGTGAAACACTCAAGTGTGCAGTACTAGGAGATGTTGAATGTACAGCATTAGGAGCTGTTATAGTGCTAGTCTTAGACTTAGATTTAGATTTAGTAGCACTAGGAGGTTCTATTGTTGCTCCCCATCCATAACATCTACTTTGCGGTGTAGCCCCCATAACCGTAGCCAATGCATGCTCACGCATGTACATCTCTTCTGGCGTTAGCATTATTTTCACCCTTTCTAATGACGCTAAGGATTTTCAAAATTATCCTTAGCGTCATTATATTCTACAGAATATTACTGACCGTATCCACCAGCGAGAGTAGACGGACCTTGGAGAGTAATGATGAACTGAAAGCTATTACCAGAGGTATACCCAGGAGGCAATACGCCTGTATAAGCACCAGCCGACGTAGCGCGGTTCTGTGGGTCGAGTCGCGGCAAATCTAGCATAACGCCCTGTGCTCCAGCACTGTACGTGAAGGCGTCTTCAGTACCACCGACCAACACATTGACGTTAGCAACCTGCAACGATGAAACCAGAACGAAACCGGGAACCGGCGCATTCATGATAACACGTTGACCCTTGATTGACGTTGAGGGCTGCTGTGTAAACGGCGTAATATTGCTTGCAGTACCGAGAACAAGATTCGTTGACGGTGAAAATGAGAAGCTATAACGCTCCACTTTCACAATCGAATCACGGTTCGGGTCGAGAAGCAACGTGCGCGACATTGTACTCGAGGGATTCTGCATCTCCCAATGGCGAGCCATGTGATGCGCATGTTGGGGATGTTGACCTTGATAGTTTATCCCCTGATGATGCAATCCTATTGACCCAGGATAATTCTCAGAAGGATGAGTGCCATAATGGGCTCCTGAATGCGCACCGTGATACACACTATGATGCACGCCAGAATTTATGACAGGATAATAACCAAAGCCATACCCATAACCATCTTCACTATCATCATCTTGTGATGAAGGTGGAGGGGGAGGGGGAGGCTGTTGTCGCTGTTGCTGATGATAATGAGGATGATAACGATGGCCACCGCCGCGATGACCATAACCAAACCCAAAATTCTCGCCCTGTGGTAGTGCGCCCATGAGCATAGCCATTGCAGGCTCACGCATGAGTAATTCCTGTGCTCTTGCCATTTTACTATTCACCTTTCAAAACATTTATTCCGCAGAATAGGTTAGAACACGATGTGAAGAAAATACACACCGTAATAACTTGTATCCGCAAATAAATGCGATAGTGATATCTAGTAAAATGGGTAGCAGAGAAAGCTACCTATGTAACTTTTATCAAGAAACCGTTAAAGATAGCGTGATGCTTCAACCAATCTATCTTGTGCAGAAGCTCCATAACCATAGCCAGGTCCAACTTGGTTATAAGCAGGAACACCATGGAAACGATGTCCAGATACGCCGTACTGACCAATTCCACTTCTCCCCAGATCTTCAAACTCGCCCTTGATACCAAGGACACCATGCATGTTAGTCTTGAAGAACTTCTCAAAAGTACGCACAGCAGCTGAACCGCCAGCAGCAATGCTAGCAACCTTCAACATCTGGCTATACTTGTGATTAGCGACAGAAAGACCGAGAAGTCCAAAACCTACCGACATAAGACCGTCAATAGGAACATCAAATCCACCAATCTTCTTATCGAGGCCTCCCATGGTTGCTGACACCAACCCAACTGCAGCGCCAGCAGCAGCTGTAACCATTAGGTCTTCACCCATCTGAGTTGCATCATGAGGGTTAATTCGATGAAAATCACCCTTTAGTCTTGAATAATAATGTGTCAAAGCAGCCATTGTATTTTCCTTTTCCTTTATAACATCAGAACGTAGACTTCAATTTTAGAACAGGGTCTCCACTCAATTGAGGTGTATTCTGTGGAATACCCTTCTTAGATTCTCGCCACTTGTGAACAGTACGATACATCGCAATACTAGAGCATGATTGCCCCATAGCGCGATAATCGAGAGATAAACCTTCCGGTTTATTCGAACCCTGCACACTCAAGACATAAAAAAGAGCCGCACCCGCCCAATCAAGGGGAATACGACCGCCTAAATCAAGACCTCCAAGGTCTGTATCAATAAATGCGAGTAGCGCTCCAATGGCTGCCCCTTCAGCATTTTGCCGCAAACCTACTACAGCAGACTGTACTGGAGTAGAGGGTTCAACAGCTTGAACACCCTGTATCTCACGCCACCAATCACGAAGTGACCCACGAGATGTATTCTGTGGAATAGCAAGATTGCTACTAGGTTGTTGATAGGGTACTAACGATGTAAATGCATTACCCGCACGCGCGTAAGGTACTAGTCCACTCATGTGATTATGAGTATACCATGTGTAAAACACAATGTCAAGCGATTATTCCATAGAATATTACTAATTATCATCTTCATCTTCTTCGTCTTCATTATCCTCTTCTACTTGTGATTTTGGTTTAGGAGAACCATCTAAACGACCCATTGCCTCGTCTTCTGTAATCTCAAACAATCCAGATTCAACCATTTCAAAATACTGTGAAATAGGTGCTGGACCATTACGATTTTTTTCAATATGAAGGCGTCTTGGATCTGTAGGACCATCTCCTAATATTTCAAACATTGCTGTAGCATCTACAGCATGTTTCATTTTATTCAATCCAGCATGGTCACCACTCTTCGTTACTTGATTGATAACGATAGTGGGCGCATTAAGTCTTACTGTGTAATCTTTGAAGCGTTGACAAATAGTGACCGCTTCATTCATATCTTCACCAGACCATTTAGTTACAGAATCAAGAATTGTGAGACATGGTTTATAGTGAAGTAACATCTCGCCAATGTCATGTTGAACACCGCCCATAGCTTTGACGATATGAATCAATGGCATATGTTTCAACTGTAATCGTGTTGCTGTATCATTCAATTCTGAATAGTGTTGCTCATTTGCAATGTACAACACTAACTGATTGAATATTCCAGCAAATATATCAGACAATTGTAAACACAATGTAGTCTTGCCTGCACCTGGATCACCAGCAAGAAGTATGACTGCTGTTTTAGCAATACCTTTACCACCACCAAAACATTTATCAACGATTCCTGTCAACACACGTTCAACCGGCACAGCATCTTTACCGCCCAACGGTTGAATACAATCACTCATGCTCATTCCTGAAGCTGATGCAACATTCCACATTCTACACTTAGGATTTACACACCGATACTTTCCTTCTAATAACATATGGTTACAATGAATACATTTCATCGGAATAATTCCGTGGAATATGATTCTGAAGAATGCTCTTGCCAATCTTCACTTATCCGTAAATCCATTTTTATATAGACTAAAGGACCTTCTTGATTGCCATTGTCTTCTGGCATGTTTGCAATGATAAAAACTGCAAGAGGGCCTAAGCGAAATCCAAAAGTCAAAGCACGACCTTTACTTGTTTCAATGACTTTTGAACGTGTTCGTAACTGCATTTCTTTACGTTTCATTTTATTAGTATCCTTTTATGACTAATTTGATACAATTCTTATTTTGCGGAATATTATTCACATTTTGCAAATATGAGAGTTGACACCCGCTAAATATTATGATATGATTGTAATCTGCGAATGGGGAGGATTATCTTCTCATTCACATATTCCGCGGAATGAACCGCAATTGAAAGAATAGATACACATGTCAAAGAAAAAGACTGGCGACACAAGCAACAGCGAAATGACACTTGAAGCTGATGATGATAACATTGTAAATCCAAACCTTGAACCGCAAGCTGATGATTTTGAAGAAGAAGCTGGTTTCGAATTCGACTCTAGTTTGCTCCTAGAGGGCATCAAGCTTGTTGATCTTGCGCCAGATTTCGTACGGCCTGAAGGATTCCTTATGGTTCCACGGCTCAACAAAAAGACTGGTGAAGTTTCTCCAATGACCACAACGTTCGTTGGCATCCTTCACGACATTATTCCGTGGAAAGACAACCGTGGCAAGGAACGTTTATGGTTTGCATTTGAAGCTACAGCCGCCGTTCCCGGAACATTTCTAACCGGGAAAGACGAAAAGAACGTTGAATTCAAGAAGCCTGTAGAAAAAGGTGCTCGTGTTGGTATTTCAGGTTCAGGTGCTATCAACGCACTAAAGACCAAACGTGGACATTTCGTTGCTTTGCATTGGACGGGTAACAAGGTCACTGTGAAAAATGGTGACATGTGGGAAGTCAAGGCTAAAATTAGCGAAAAGCCAGTCATAGAAATCAACGAATCATAGAATTCAAAAAAGGACGGCCCCACGTGTTTTGCACTTGGGGCCGTCTGACGTCTGAGGAGATAGCGGCTCACCCAATACGCCATTTCATATGGTAAGGATAGCAAAAAAATCGCGTTCTGTCAAGGGGGTAAAAGGACAGAACAAGCCTAAAAGCCCGCCGCGATATACTATCCGAAAAGACTCGCTAGACCGACGCTATGCAATAGACAAGCGTACTGGTCGGCGAGTTTCTGTTTTAGTAGCAGACGCTGAACGAGCCAAACGTAAGAAAACAGCTCAAAAGACTAAACCTTCTCAGCGTACCACTAAAAAAGACTTAGACCAGCGCTATGAAATCATTGATAAGCGTACTGGCAAGCGGGTAAAAGCTGATAAGATATTCCGTGGAATAACGCCTTCAAAACCTGCTAAAGCTAAGAAACAACGTAAAACTACTAAGAGTAGGTCTTCCACTTCAAAGCGTCGTGAAGCAGCTAAAAAAGGATGGGAGACTCGGCGCAACAAGAAATACCTCCAATCATATCTTGAAAAAGTCTCTAAAGTTCCAATCAAGCCAATTATACAAGAGCCTGAAGTTGAATGGAGACCGCCAACATTTGAGGAATTGATTGGGCCACTCATCCCTGAAGGGGTGAGAATGGAAAGTCTTGAAGAAGGCATTGCAGAACGTGCTGCTAAATATCCAAAGGTTGCAGAAGTTGCAATGTTAGCTTTTCTAAGACTAACTGCTGAAATCAATGATAGAAGATATGCAATTATGATGGGGCAACCAACATCTCCAATCCCTACACCACGATTCGACCGTTTATACGGTTCAGGACATGGCGAATTTGTTCGTACTAATTACTTTGCGCAAGCTAAAAATCTAGTAGAATTAGATGCTATAAACCAAACATTGGCTGAAGATGAGGATAATGATTATAACATGCGTGAACTTTATACATTATACTTTAGTCCAGATGTAATGTAACATGTCCGCTAATGTTCATAACATACATTGTAAAGAAAGAGTACTAAACATCAAATTAGTACACTTCTACATATTCTTACTGTCAAGACCTTTAATGCCAGAAATTCGACGGGAAATAATACGTCGGTGTTCTAACATGAAATGTAATGGGTGTGGAACTTTAGTGCTTGATCATCAGTACGATGACAATCGAGATATAGCGCTAAATTGGGCTAGTAATTGTGCAATAGTCCCCTCAGAGAAAATTATTAAAACCATACTAAGTGAGGCTAAAAAGAAATGGCCAAAGTTGAAAATCGTCCAATGAAAAGATACCTGATACTCGTTCAACACGAGGTGATTATGTACGGTGAAGACGAAAAGGCTGCTACGAGCAGCCTTTTGCACAACAAGTTCATGCGAGATCGGACTAACCTCAAGTGTGTCTATGTACAAGAACTACCACTACATGATAAACAAGAACCAATAATTGATGTGAGAACGGCACCAGGATCATGACATTAAATGAATTAGGTAAATTAGCCAATGAAAACGCTAAAGCTCATGGATTCTATGACCTACCAGAAGCAATTAAAACCCTTCCAAGTTGGGTAAGAAAAATTCTTGAATCAGTAGGATTCAGTATAAATCCAGTACCTCAACAAATAGCATTAATGCATTCTGAATTATCTGAAGCTCTTGAATGCTATCGAGACGGTGAAATGCAACTAACATTTGATGATAAAGGTAAACCATTAGGATACCCATCTGAACTAGCTGATGTTATTATTCGCATTGTTGACCAAGCTTATGAATTAAACATAGACCTAGATAAAGCTGTTACAGCAAAAATGGCTTATAATGCTACACGACCCTATAAACATGGTCGTAAAGTATTATAAAGATAAACCATTCCGTGGAATAATCTAAACCTATGAAGATAGATCACACCTTCAAAGGCAACGAGCAATACTGTGAACAATGTAAAGCTCCACGTAACATGCATCGAGGAAAGCATGCATACGTTCGTAGACCTAAAGATACCATCCCTATAACATTCGTTGGCATCGACGGTGAAGGCACCACAGACCACTTTGGACCATGGCCTGGGAAACATCGCTATACAATGCTCTGTGCAGCCGATGAATTTGGTCGTAAATATAGTGTCAAGAATCCTAAAGGTTTGACAACCCAAGAATGTTTTAAATTCATTCTCGCATTACCTCATAAAAATACGAAGATATTTGCCTATTCATTTGGTTATGACCTAACAAAGATTCTAGAGAATGTTGACGACGCAACTCTATACAAGCTGGTTCGTCCAGAATTACGACGTCGGGTTCAAAAGAATGGTCAAAAGGTTCAAGTTCCCGTATATTGTCCACCTTCAAAACCTAAATACTGTCTTGATTGGATGAATGGACGATTCGCTATCAAGAAATTAGAAGGAATTGAGATTGTTGCAGACCAAAACACTGGACAACCCATAACAGCATTCAAATGGAGCCCAGCTAACATCATTCACGATGTGTGGAAATTCTTTCAAGGGAAATTCACAGCAGCCCTTGAAGACTGGAGAGTACCCGACAACGTTTCTAAAGACGAACGTAAAGTCATTCTTGACCGCATGCGTGAAATGAAGGACCAACGTTCAAATTTTGACCAATTAACTGAAGAGGAGATTGAAGAATATTGTTTTGGCGAATGCCGATACATGGCAAATCTTGCTAGAAAGCTAACTGAAGCACATATAAAAGCTGGAATACCGCTCAAGAATTACTTTGGCGCCGGATCAAGCGCTGAAGCAATGATGCTTGTAATGAAAATCAAAGACCATGTCAAGCAAGCACGAGCTGATAATCCAACACCCGATTCCGTGGAATATGTGCAACGATGTGCATTCTTTGGCGGTCGTTTTGAAATAGGACGCATCGGTCCTGTACATGGCGAAATATTCAACTATGACATATCTTCCGCATATCCATTCCAACTAACATTTTTACCATGTCTTATTCATGGTCGATGGGAACACACTACTGACCGTAAAGCAATTGAAGGTTGTCGAACCGCTATTGTTCATTACACACTTGGCGAACCTACAATCAAACGACCATGGGCTCCGTTTCCCTTTCGTCTTAAAAATGGTAGTATTGCCTTTCCAGAAACAAGTGGCGGCGGGTGGGTATGGCGAGAAGAATATCTAGCTGGTGAAAAACTGTTTGAGAACGTTGGTTTTCAAGAAGCTTGGCTCTATCATTGTGACTGTGACTGCCAACCATTCAAAGATATTCCTAAGTATTACTCATATCGCATCTTCATTGGTAAAGAAGGTCCTGGCATCGTAGTAAAATTAGGAGTCAATTCAAACTATGGCAAAACAGCTCAAACAATTGGAGGTGAGCCAGGTACTTTTCATTCTTGGATGTGGGCCGGCCTTATTACTAGCGGATGCCGTGCACAGGTCTTGGAATCCATGGCACTTCATAAGAACCTTGATAATCTTCTCATGGTTGCTACAGATGGCATTGCAAGCCTAGAACAATTGAAATTACCTAAACCACGTGACACTGGTACAGACTGGTTACCTTGCCCCGACCCAGACCCTAAAGATGTTGCAGAAGCTCCTGAACTATTCAGAAAAGAAGGTTCACAATGGTTAGTCAATAAGCCGCTAGGTGGTTGGGAAGAAAAGATAATACGTAATGGTATGTTTCTCGCCAGGCCTGGTATATACTTTCCTCTCAACCCGACCAAAGCAGATATAAAACGCATTAGAGCACGTGGGTTAGGTCGTGCTGCTGTGTGGAATAACTGGGAAAAGATAGTTGAGGCCTTTAACGATAAACAGCCTGGCATACGTATACAGAACCTCAGTCTATTCCACGGAATAAAAACCAGCATAACCCGTAGCGGCAAACCAGGTGAATACAAGTATAATAGGTCTGACGAATACGGACGCTGGTCAACTAGACCTATTGATATGACGTTTAGCCCAATGCCAAAACGAGAACCAAAGATATTAGAAGGGGGTCGATTAGCACTTAGGCGATTAGACAACCTTGAAAGTGCACCGTATGATAAAGGGATTCTCTCGCCAGAGGCTATACTACTACTACAGCAAGCACTAGAAGAATCTGAACAGCCGGATGGTGGAGACTTATCCGACTGTGACGCATGGGATGAGTAAAAGTTATGAAAACAACTATATGTAAGTTATGTAAAGGAGCCGGCCGGATACCGGCCAAGGGATACAACAACAAGACCGTCTGTACGGCCTGTTCTGGTGTAGGTAAGATAACTACAGCAGACACTAGCGAGCCAACCGGCCAAAACGACTCTAAACCACAAGAACCTACATCTACCCACCCAGACCTACATCTACCTACTAATAGAGGGCACATATACCCACAGATACCTACATGTAGGTGTGACGTAACCTGTTACGTAACCTGTTACGCACCCGACCCACCGACCAAACCCTAGCAGTTTCGCACACTTAGCCCAAACCGCGTAGCGTCCTTCACACTTAGGTGCGTAGAGCGCTTCGCATATTCTACGGCATAACACGTGGTTTCGGGCACTTAGGGGTTGGCATGAGGGTTGCAACTAGTCCTGATGTAACGCGAAAGGAACCGGACCATGATAAGCCACGAAAAGTTCACGTATGACCTAGGCGACCTACGCCTAACCCTACTCGACGCTGATTCAGACGATAAAACTGAACGGACAATCTGTCAAACCACTTGTGTCGAATGTGGAGCAATGGTAGACTGGCCAAACGCTCACATGGCCTATCCACTATGCCCAGACTGTGACTGCGTTGAGACATTACCCCCAAGCTCAATAATTCCGCCTAGTGCTCACAATACAGAACCAATTCAACCGGCCAGCACTATTACACTGGTTCCAAAGTCTAACTAATTCTCATATTCTACGGAATATTTTAAACGGTTCAACCGTATATAAATGAAAGGAACTCAAACAATGTCAAAAACCGTTATTGAATCAACTAACCGGCAAAGTAACTCAGGCTACCATCGTACAGGTGGAAAAAACTGGTGGCTCAAAGGACCAAACGGATTCATAAACAACATCCCGACCATCCGTGGCGATAAAGTATTCAAGTGTGAACTTGAGTTAACTCCAGGTCAATACACACTAGGTGTAGGACCGAACAACCGCGATGGCATACGTCAACAGATTACCGTTGTTTGATACTTTGAGGCCGGCTAAACCAATTAGCCGCCCGAATAAGACTCAAACTATGGTCCTACTAGAAAGGATACTACAATGTACGCTAAAGTTACAGATCTAACCCCCTCAATACAGTCAGCCTTGAATACCCTAGGCTACCACAAGGCCGACATACAAGTCGAAGGTAAGGAAACCGTTGACATTAGCGGCTGTGCAAACGACGGTATGCGATGCTACTACGCTCTAGTAGCCCTCGACGGTTCAATTGACACTACAATCAGTTACGGCTCGTGGGGCGGCCAGAACATGTTTGAGGTCAAGCGACCTGACGTTGACCAAAGTCAACACACCATGCTACCTGGCGTGGCAGTCATTGTCGGAACATCTGGCGGTCGTGGTAATTTCGCACACATAGTGCTGCACCCGTCCAATATTGCAGCACTACTGCCAGCCTTAGCCGAAATTACGCCTGAGCAGAAAAGCGTGCTGGAAAGCTACGCGACACTAAAACCAGCCTATCGACCTAGATACGCGCCGTCAGTCATTCAAGAGCTTGTAGGTCTAGGCCTGCTCAAGCAGAACAAGGCAGACGCAACTCAGATAACAATGGCCGGGAAGAATGCATACAAGGGCTAATTCCACGGAATAATTTCGACACTTCAGACGTATAGATAACGACAGTTGAAAGGGATACAATCATGGCAAAACAATCATTACAAGACATGTTCGCACTGTACACGGTAGAGAATGATAAAGTTATCGCGGCTAGGAAAGCCTTACAAGACGCTATGCTCGACCGCGGCAAGACCGTCGAAGCCATCAAAACTGAATACGGCGCCGGCCCGTTCGACTTAGACGGGGACGTGCTCTCAATTCGCAAGCGCGGTATCAAGAATGAAGATGATGTGGTTATCGGCTCAACATTCTTCATGGTCAAGGCCGGCGGCAAGTTACAGAAGGTTTGATACTTTGGGGGGCTACCAAGCCTAATTGGTGGCCCCATTAAGACTCAAACCAGAAAGGATAGGATAACTATATGAATGAAGCTACGTCTAACTACCTACATACAGCTGAACTAGCAAAAACCGACCCGCTACTAATGAGCCATGCAATCGGGCTGTTTAACGGATTGACAGCCGATGAAAAGGAACAAGTCAGGCTAGTACAATTGCGCCATAAAACATGGCGCTGGGCTATCCGTATCCTTGAAGCAGCCAAGAATGATTCTAGCAATACGGCCAAAAACTCAACTGATTGGCAAGTCAGAAGTGCATTAGAAGACATACAACTGCATGTTGGCTATGCTGAACCTGGTTACAGCGACCCTGAATGCGGGATAGTAGCAACTGGCAACTGGAATGAAATTACTAAGTGGGATGGTAACGAACGCCATATCATTAGTGACGTTCCAGCTAGAATTGCCCGGCTATTCGAAAAACTGGGTATTGAAACTGAATGGTCGGACGAATGGTGTTCATGTTCACACTGTGATAAGATAGTCCGCACTGAACCAGATTCGTACAGCTGGAAACCATCGTATACGGTAGGTGACGGCGAACTATGGTGTCATGAATGCGAAGAGCCTAAAGAGGAAACTAAAACAGACGATTGACCCATTATTCCACAGAATACTCATACGAGGATACAATGAACAAGATACAACCCAATACCGCTAGCGACAGCCTGATAAAACTAAAGGTGGTCCTGACTGAGGTGACCAGATCACTCAAGGAGCGCAATGACGCACTTGAGTCACACCTGAAACAATCTGGCTGGACTATCCGTCGAATGACTCCTGAGAACCATGAAACTAAAACCGAAAGAAAGTAACAATGGAACGTGTAGCTAAGGTAGGTAAGTTTCTAATTGAAACTAACGGTAGCGGGGAAGTCTTCATAACTGTTGGCAAAACCGGATTACGAATTTCTGATATTCGCGATTGTATCATGGTAACTTTTACTGGTAATGGTAAATTCATACCACACAATGTAAACGGACTGCCGGCAATGGTTTTTCGTGGCATAGAAAAAAAGCTTTCAATCCAAAAAGAGAATAACAGTCGGCCTAAGAGCCGATAAACATCACACTCTCAATTCTGTAGAATAACTCGACTTTGATACGCATCTAACCCTTGACTCATTCACAATCCCGTGGAATACTACATTCTCCGGGGTAAGATAGAAGGATACCCCATGGCAACCAACGCAATAAAAGGTAAAGTTACAACTATGGCAACATCCAATGCAGCAACCAATGCAGCACTAACCCATGCCGCTCAGCCAGTCGAGATTAAGAGCATACATGCCGATTACGGCTGGAATTCTCGAGCTGAAAAGAACGTGCAAGATATGGCCGACACTGAATCGGCCGGCTTTGATGGCTTTGAAGGAAACATCCGAACATCCGGTCAGATTACCGCAATTATTCTACGGAATACCAACGGTAAAACACTGTCCGGAGCTAAGACCGACAAGCCCTATGAAGTTGTGTGCGGCTTTCGACGGTTCCGAGCAATATCAGACCTGAACAGCAAGAAAGCTGGCAAGCCTTGTGTTCCCAATCTGCCTGACGGTTTTATCCTCGCCGAAGTTCGCGACGTCAAGACGGAAACCGAAGCACGTATCCTGAACGGTCAAGAAAACACGGCCCGCAAGAACCTGAAAGCTCCTGACATGGTATTCTTGGCTGGTGGACTCGCCAAATCTGGCATGAACCAAGTTGCCATTGCGGAAGCCCTAGGCATTACGCAAGGGTGGGTATCCAAGCTACTCAAGGTCGCCTCACTACCGCCGGCAGTACTAGCAAATTGGAGGGACAGCAAGCCTATCCCGCCAGTTCAGACTAAGGACGGAGTGTTTGAACTTCCTGCCAATGGTCCAGACGGTAAGACTGTTGTACCAGAAAAGACTGAGCCAGAAATGCGTGCTCTAGCTGAGCTGAAGGGAACTCCGGAGGAGATTACAGCACGTTACATCCGATTAGTCAAGCCAGCGCCGTCAGCATCCGATAGTGACACTGGTCCAAGTGAAAAAGATAAGGTGCTCGAGAACGTTCAGGAAGTTGCAGCCCTCATGGGTTGTATGGTACGCGCCGGCGTATTGAACAACGGTTCACTCGACTGGACCCGAGTCATTGGCCCGAAAAAGAAGGGTTACCCAATTGATAGTGGTAAAGATGACTCTCAAGAGCGCATGATTGAACTAGGTGACGCGGCAGAAGACGCTTTTGAACGCGAAGTCACCAAGGGCGCCAAAGGGGCAGAATCGAAGCTTGCGAGCTAACCGTTCCGTCAGATTAGCGGACCGCGCCGTTTGATAGATAACACTTTTATCTTTACTTTCAACACAGGATAAACCCTATGTCAGATCTAGAAAAATCCCTGAAAAGGATGAAAATCACACTCAAAACAGTAGAACAACTTACTACACCAGGACGCGGATTCACACCTACCACACGTAGCTGGCGAGTCATACTAAGCAAAAATGTGGGAGAAGAAAAGGCCCTCAAACTCTCGTTCGTAATGCTTTCAGCAAAAGAACCAGACGTAGTTAGTGTTCTGACATGTCTAGCAAAGGACATTGAAGACGCTGAAATGACACTGTGGGACTTTGCGCAAGCCTACAATAGGGGTAAGACTGATGAGGGAACTGAACGTATGCACAAGTCATGCAAACGAACTGGCCCTCGAGTAAACCGGTTCTTTGGTAACTCTTGGAATCTGTTGAGCAATAAGGCCCTGGCCGAAGCGGCTTGATAGTTGTTAGGGTACCTTATTCTGTAGAATAAGATACCCACTAGAACCATCAAACCATGATACACATAAGGATACCAAATACCATGTCAAATACACTGATACCTCCGTCATTCAATACACCCAATATCCAAGTAGACTACAGAGTATCTCCAATCATCATTGATGATGGCAAACTATGTGGAATCTACATGAAAAAATTCAAGGCGCCAATTGTACGTGAAGTACTTTTTGCTGCTGCATTATCAGCGTGTTCAGTACATACTGTAGCCAAAATTGGCAATGAAGTCATAGCAGAAACTGTTGAAACCGACCTACAAGCAGCACTAACCAACGTGGTACAACCCCTCCAAGGGGCTGCAGCCATCGAATCTAAAGTAGAATCCGTACCATCATACTGGTACAATGAAGATGCGGCTATTGTGTGTCAAGTAGGAGATTATTGCATTAAAATAGCCCTCAATAACTGACACTATTAAAAAAGGGAAATCCAATGTCAGACAACATGATTGAGTACGGAGTAACCCGTCTCCACATGGGCAGACGACCAATTCGCCCAATGGCTTATTGAACACTGTTCACCAGAGAACGCTGCTCCTGTACTCATGCCAAAACAGCTTTGCATCAATGGTGCAGTGTGGATACGCGAACAATTCAGAAATCAATGCATGATAGAACCCAACGAAGAAACAGCGCGAGAAATGTTCGCTGCCATTGTAGCTGTTCACTTCACCGATGGTATTGCCCAACAAGATATCTTTCAACAGATATTTGAAGCATACCTGCGCACTGTACCAGCGAAAGCTTGAATGCCACTCGGGCATTTATTCTACAGAATAAATGTCCCATGAGGCAGTCAAACAACAACCTGATACCAAGGGGAATACCAAAAAGGAAATTACCATGTGTAAATGTAGCCACACTAGTTCAGAACATGAAAAACTGTGGACACTACTTGAAGACGAACAAGAAGCAAGAAACCAACTGTTGCAAAACATTGACACTCTACTCGGATCAAACAATCAAGGCTATCTAGAAGCATGTCAAGACGTACTTATAGCCGTCAAAGACTACATGCTAGGTGTACAAATACTCACTGATGGTATGAGACTTCAATTCACACTTCCACCAACCCGCAACAATGACACTGAACCATACCATATGAACTTTGAAAAAACCTGTAAAGCGCCAGAAACATTACGATGTATAACTCCCGAAAAAAGTTGATGTATCATGCACTTTCCAATCATACGGGACTTCAAAGGAACTACACAACAACAAGTCGATAGTGTCACAAAAGCACTTAGACATCTAATAAAAATGGGCGATATGAGTCAAATGGCATTAACTGTTGGACTGTGTAACGCCCTTTCTTTATGCCTAGAAGCTACAATAAGAGAAATTGAGACTAGAGAACATTGGAAATCAATGCAACTAATTGAATGGCATATAGAAAACATATTCAATACACTCAACCATCTACGTAGACACCCTGAAGATATTCCACGGAATGTGCTATGAAACCGAAGAACTTTTCAGGGCGTAAAAACCTCAGACGATTCGGGAAAACAGTGTGTTCAATGTGCCAACTATCACTGACGTAAAATTCCGAATTGGACGCAAACATCGGAGTTCAACTGGACTGCCACTATGAGCACTACATACAATATTCTACAGAATAAACAAAAGATACCACAATGAAACATGAAGGCTTCCCGGTCAAAGACTTTGAATTTATGAACGAGCCTGCAACCGATGAACAGAAGAAAATGATTCTTGACATCTGTGCAGAACGTCAGATACCTGTTGACCCTGACGGACCATGGCCTGACCCATTCACTAAATGGGATGCCGCAATAATGATTGAAACACTCAAGGGAAAGTAAAACCTCTGTCAGGACCAAAGTGTCAACATTGTGGCAATCCAATGGAAAGTGCTAAGACTAAATTTTCACCATCAGATGAAAAAAATTTTTCTACATGCAAAACACCTGACTGTCAAGCTAACATGGTTAAAACCCGTATTATAGTGGATTAACTAAAATGAACCTTAAAAAACTATGGGTTCAACTAGTGAACAATATAGTACAACCTGCACCACCCGACATTTCAGAATGTATTGATTGTCGAGAATGTAATTGTACTGTTGAAGCTAGACGCAATTGCAAGCGGCGCATTGCTGAACAAGAAGTAATTGAAAAACTGTCTAACTATTCTACGGAATAACAGATACCATACGAGATACCAATGACAACCTTCCTAAAAAAAGAAGCTGATACCGAGCGATACACCCCTCCAGAAGTTGTCGCTGCCATCAAAGATACCCTAGGTCAAATTGACCTCGACCCTGCTACCACACAACTAGTCAACAGTACATTCATCCGCGCCAAGAAGTACTACACAGAGAAAGACAACGGACTCAACCGAGAAAACTGTCCATGGGATGGTAAAGTCTACATCAATCCACCCAACAATCTATGTGTGGGAGCCAGCTCAGATAGACCTCGCATGTTCTGGGAAAGACTCATAGTCGAATACCAAGAAAAACGGGTGTCGGCAGCCGTGTTCCTAGCGTTCAATATTGAATTCCTGCAACGAAGTCAAAATTGGAATCACGCTATGGTACAATGGCCATTCTGCATACCTTCAAAGCAACTTATCTTCTATAGAGAGAAGAATGGTATATTAAAACCTGGAGACTATCCAGAATTCGCCAGTGCAATAGTATACATTGGAAACAATGTAACACGGTTTGCTAGAGCATTCGCAAACATTGGGGCAATCATTATTCCACGGCATATCTCACAGACTACGGGGAAACAACTCTAACCCATGTCAACCAAGACTAAACAAGAGCTTGAAGAACTATTCGCTACATCAGCCAAAATAGGAGAATTACTACAACAAAACATTGAAAGTCCAACTGACGGTTGTATAGTGTTACTCATTACACTAGGCCGATTACTAGCTCGCGAAGGCTGGTCGGACATTACAGCTGAACAAGCATGGGAATATATAACAAACGAAAAATCTAAAGCCTTCTTTGACTGGGGGCATCAAGAAGAAAGAGACCTCGGACATAACGGGCCTTCTCGGGTAAACTAAGGGCTACTCATCTATCACCATGCAACGCAGTGCGGGATAGAGATACATAACGATACATAGGGAGGATACAATGACAACCATACAACCAGAAGAACAATCACACATTCAAACCATACCATGCCCTGCTTGTGACCCTAAACATCCTACAATACCCTGTCCGGGCATAAACATATTGCGACGCAACAAGACAATACTGGCTGATGAAGTCATGAGACTTGAACAAGAATATGCAAGAGCACTCAGGCAACAAGACCCATTATCTAAACGTATAGGGCTGTGGGCGGACATAGTGATAGCCAAATCACTGTTGTATGGGTTGAGAATGTATTCTAACGAATAAGAATAATGTCGCCAATACAACTAGCTTTTTACTTTTCTGCCACAGTAATACATATTACAGGTATCTTTGCTGGATGGTATTATCATAAATCATATACTAAAAGAAAGATGCCTGGACGTCTTGCAGGTAAAGCAAAAATGCTATTTCCACCAGACGATGCTCCAGAATGTATGAAAGAAGCATTTTGGGCAGGGTGTACAAGTGATTACATAGATACGTATTATGCACACAAGTATTGGAAAAACGCTTGTATCGCATATAAAAAGGGGTGAGACTATTATGGATAAAGAAACCGCATTACGTGAAATACATCGACGCTTCCAACACTGGTTAGATGGTCAGATTATGAACTGGGATGGTAAAATAAAAGAAAGACTAGATACACTAACTGATGTTTCACAAGCATATTCAGAAATAACCCATCATCTAGTGCTTGAAATGCGTGAAGACTCAAAACGGGAACTGCAAAAAACCTGCTAAATGTCTCTGTATCACCCACAACAACGAACGATATCACCATCCACAATGTACAGCATTCCACGATGTCACATCTGTAGGATATGTCGGAGGAAAAACTAATAAAACTACATTATTCAAAGGCGATTGGCCATGTGGAACACTCGTAGAAACATACGACGACCGCTGTTCACAATGCAAAGAGTTTGACAACGACGGCTGTCCTAGTTGTGGGCCTAACACAATCAAAAAAGTGTTTGACCCGGCATAAAAGATACCATGCAACCACGTAACCCATACAATGTAAATGGTTTATACTGGCTTACAGATACAATATTACCTTCTGAGAAAGGGGTAGGAGGTAAAGCAACACCAACAAAGCGTCAGTTCACTAATGCATTATACGGTAAAAACTTTGAATTTAAATGTCCAAAACTTGGTGACAACTGTACTGCTAAACGTGGTCACAACCCTATACTAGATAACCATCATCACTGTCCACACTGCGGAGCTATTGCAAACCTTCACTTCAGAGGTGTAATATGCATCGGGTGTGACTTGTGTAGATTTGGTTATCATTATCCAGCCATATGTGACTATTCTACGGAATAACCAATGACAGACATTAAATACGGCATTAGAAGGATTTCAACAGAATGGTGTTGTCAAGGAGGAAAAAACTATACGGGTAACAAAGAAGACCTAACTAAACTAGTCAACTCTTGGAAAAAAGGAGGTATACCTTCAAACGTGCGATATACAGTTATACCTTACAACGGAGAAAACGGCACTCCACCAGCATTCCCAAGTCAACCTGAAAACCCACGTAACTCGAGAATGAAACGATAACTCATGATTAGTAAAATCATCGTCCTACATATGGCAATGGCAATAGCTCCTGGTGCTGAACACACACAAGACGCTCACATTATCATTCAAACTATCGCAAACATGTCTCAATCAAAACATGAGGCAGCAATACTTCTCATTCAAGCGTGGCGTGAGAGTCGATTCAACAAGAATGCTATCGGTGATAAGGGTAAAGCCCTTGGACCATGGCAACTGCATAGAGTACCTAACGAGGTACTAACGAACCTACCGCTGGCAACGCGCATTACTCTCGCAAGACTACGTGAGAGTAATACACTATGCCCAGCACACCCGCTAGCTACATACGCCAAAGGTAATTGTCATAATAAAGAAGGGATAGCAATCAGTGACTCGCGGATGAAAGAGGTTGAGAGGATTGAAGATTCTAAGGAATAAATACCATGAAAATAATTCTACCTTCGTTCGAAATTCTAACAATATCTCCAGAAAACCCACTAAGACTATTGGAATTAGCGGGAAGAACATGTTACAAATCTGAAGATAGAATGACCTCTGAAAGCTCTGAAAAATTCTGTGGTAAAATGTTAGAAAATCAACATGAATCAGTTATTGAACATGCTTCAATGACCGTAAAATTCATATGTGATAGAGGGGTAAGCCACGAACTAGTGAGACATAGGTTGGCATCATTCTCACAGGAATCAACACGTTACTGTAACTACTCAAAAGACAAGTTTGATAACGAGATAACCGTTATACTACCATGCTTTTGGTCTAAAAATTATAAAGACCCTGTCATGTGTAGTAACGAATTTCTCGTTTGGAAAAACTATGTGAAATATCAGAACAAGCATACTTTGAACTGCTTAGCTACGGCACTTCACCACAACAAGCTAGATCAGTACTTCCTAATTCACTAAAGACTGAAATAGTAGTCACTGCAAACTTGAGAGAATGGCGACACATATTCAAACTGAGGTGCTCGTCAAAAGCTCATCCGCAAATGCGTGAGTTAACTGTGCCATTACTGATAGAAACGAGAAGACTGATTCCTGTGCTATTTGATGAACTGTGGGAGAATAGTTGAATATTCTGTGGAATAAAACTATGAGTAAAACACAAGCTACACCAATACTACATAAACTACACCAAGTACCAAGTCCACTAATCTTCACACCGATACACCCATTCAAACTCTCAAACATACTCATCTGGTACTCAAAACCAATCATAATCCAACAGATTAAGATTGGAAACATGAACCAACTGATATATCCCGTATACGAACAACAACTAACAGCACCTGGTACACTTAAAGTTGTTGAAGAATGGTATAAAAATGGTATACTACCTAGAATGCTTCGTGATAATCACGCGTATCACTTAGACTTTATGATAGCAGACAGTAAACACCCAATGACAATAGAGTTTGAAGGTGACTTTGATGTAATGGCGCTATACGGGACAGAGCTAAGACAATAATGAGAACCCGCAAACCTTATGAAGTAACCGTCAACTTGGAATATCCAACCACTGAAAGATTGGATATACCTAAAGAATGGGTGAAAAACAAATGTGCCAAGTGTGGAGTTCCAATACTCATTGATAAGAAAAATAAAGTAATCCACCATAAAGAACCGTTCTGCAACTGGTATCATAAAGCGTGGCTTACTCCAATACTAATGACTCAAGCGATA
>Ga0182019_10000070_pt1 | contig 47522 bp, 38 predicted proteins | sample 812E2MmetaG_FD_120483 | JGI IMG/M metagenome (GOLD analysis project Ga0182019, IMG submission 120483) | Permafrost microbial communities from Stordalen Mire, Sweden - 812E2M metaG | ecosystem: Environmental > Terrestrial > Soil > Wetlands > Permafrost | place: Sweden: Stordalen | collected...
CCTGCATCCGACGCCGGCGGTCGGCGGCTCGCCCCGGGAGGCGGCTTGTGCGCACATCCGGGGACTCGAGGGGTTTCCCCGTGGACTCTACGGCGGGCCGGTGGGATGGATCGATCACCGGGGTGGCGGCGAGTTTTTCGTCGGCATCCGCTCCGCCCTGATCGATGGCAGTCGGGCGCGGGTCTACGCCGGCGGCGGAATCGTGGCCGGGTCGGAGCCGGGGAAGGAATTTGCCGAAACCGAGCTGAAGTTCCAGGCGCTGCTCGAGGCCTTGCTGGCTTGAGCGGCGCTGCCGCGATTCGCCGATTGAATTAGTTGCTTCATTCCCGCGCATTCGTGTGCATTAGTAGTGTCAAACCATGGCCGCGCCGTCGCTCGACTTTCGCAACACGAACAGCCTCTGGTGCAGCGTCGTCGTGGCCACGCTAGAGCGGCTGGGATTGCGCCACGCGGTGGTCTGCCCGGGCTCGCGCTCGGCGCCGCTGACCTTCGCGCTGGCGCGCCATCCGCAGATCGAGTCGATTTCGGTGCTCGATGAGCGCTCGGCGGCATTTTTCGCGCTGGGACTCGCCCGGCAGCACCACCGGCCGGTGGCGCTGGTGTGCACGTCCGGCACGGCGGCGGCCAACTTCCTGCCCGCGGTCATCGAGGCGCACGAGAGCGGCGTGCCGTTGCTGGTGATCACGGCCGACCGCCCGCCGGAAATGCGCGAATGCGGATCCGGGCAGACGATTGATCAGCAGAAGCTTTATGGCGGCTTCGTGAACCACTACCACGAGCTGGCTGTACCCGCGGCGGAGCTTGGGCTGCTACAGTACGCGCGGCAGACGATCGTGCACGCCTTCGCTCGCACGCAGATTCCTTTTCCCGGCCCGGTGCACCTCAACGCGCCTTTCCGGGACCCGCTGCCGCCGGTGGAAGATGGACTGGCGGAGGAAATGAGGGGCAAGATCAACCCGGAGACTTTTTTCTCCCACCTGGGGCCGATGGCGAGCGACAGTGGCGCCGGTCGGAGCCCGGACCCAACAGTTGTAGGAGCGAGCTCGCTCGCGAAAGCCGAAGCAGAATCGCCTGCCCCTCGACACGCTCGGGGCCCTGAGCCTGTCGAACGGGCAAGCAGGCTCCTCCATGGACCGAAACACGGGGTCATCATCGCCGGTCCGGCCCAGCCGGCCGACCCGGTGGCGTATTGCGCGGCGGTGGCCCGGATCGCCGCGACCTTGGGCTGGCCGGTTCTGGCGGACGGACTCAATCCGCTGCGCAATCATGCGGCGCAAATCCCGCAGCTCGTCATCAACTACAACGCCGTGCTGCGCTCAGCCGCGCTGGCGGCGCGGCTGAAGCCGGAGGCGGTCCTCGGGCTGGGCGACTGGCCTACCAGCAGGCAGCTGCGTCAGTGGCTGCAGGGCGCGGAAGCCGAAATGTGGATCGTCGCGGCCGACGGCCGGGATCATGATGCGCTCCACGGCCGGTCGCGGCATCTGCGATGCAGCGTCGAGGCTTTCGCGGCAAGTCTGTCCCCCGCGAACCGCGAACCCACCGCGTACTCGGGCGAATGGCTGCGCGCCGACCAGGCGGCCGGCCTGACCCTCGGCTCCCGGCTCTCGACTCTCGACCTCTTCTTCGAAGGGAGGGCCAGCCGACTGCTCTCCCAATGTCTGCCGGCCAAAACCCCCATCTTCGTGGCGAGCAGCATGCCCGTGCGGGATGTCGAGTTCTTCTGGAGGGCGAACGATCATGGTTGCCAACCCTTTTTCAACCGCGGCGCGAACGGCATCGACGGCACGCTGTCGACGGCGCTCGGCGTGGCGCATGGCAACCGGCCGGTAGTGTTGTTAACCGGCGATCTGGCGCTGCTTCACGACACGAACGGATTCCTGCTGCGGCCGAAACTGCGGGGGAGCCTGACGATCGTGCTGATCAACAACCGCGGCGGCGGGATCTTTGAGATGCTGCCCATGGCGAAGTTTGACCCGCCGTTCGAGGAGTTCTTTGCGACGCCCCAGGAGGTGGATTTCGGAAAACTGTGCTCCGCTTACGGCGCGGAGCATGTGCTCGTGCGCGATTGGGCCCATTTCACAGGATTGGTCTCCGCGCTCCCGGCAACCGGCGTGCGGGTGCTCGAGGTGCGAACTGACCGCAAACGCGACGCCGCCTTCCGGCGCGAGATTTTCGCCGCGGCCGCGCAGGCTGCGGAAACCGTGCTGACGCCGGCTTGATCTCCGCAGCCGGGCAGGGCGCTTACTGCGCGATTCGCCCCAGTGTTTTCTGCACGAGGACCAAATCCTCCCGGGCGGTCCAACCGTGCTTCAGCCAAAACGCCCGGCCGGTGGCATTATGGTCGATGAGGAAGAGATTGCATTTGGGGATGCCGGCGGCCTTGAGCTGGGCCAGGGAAGTTTCCACGAGCGCCCGGCCGATGCCCCGACGACGCCAGCCCGGTGTCACCGCGAGATGGTGCAAATAGCCCCGCCGGCCGTCGTGGCCGCCGAGCACGGCGCCGACGATGCAGTCCCCGTTGACCGCCACGAAACTCATTCCCGGATTGCGATCCAGGTAGGCGGCGATGGGCTCGCGTTCATCCGATTCGCTCAGGCCGAGGCCTTCCGTGGCGCGCCAGAGGGCGATGACCTCAGCGTAGTCAGCAATGGCCATGCCGCGGGTCTGCCAGTCGGCCGGAGGGTTCATGCTGGCAACGGCAGCCGGATGCGGAACGTCGTGCCCACGCCCTTCCGGGATTCGAAGGAGATCTCCCCGCCGTGCGCCTCGACGATCGCCTTGCTGATCGCCAGGCCGAGGCCGGTGCCGCGTTGCTTGCCGTAAGTGGTGAAGGGTTGAAACAACGTGCTCCAGATGACCTTCGGGATCCCCGGCCCGTTGTCGCTCATTGTGATCTCGCACCGGCGGCCGCGGCGGCGGGCCGACAGGACGACGACCCCTTTTCGATGGGAACCGATTGCCTCGATGGCGTTGCTTAGCAGGTTCTGGAGCACGCGAACCATCCGGTCATGATCAAGTGCGGCGACCGCCTTGGTGGGGTGGACGCGCAGGGCGATGCCCGCATTGCGCAGAAGGTCGCCGTTGATCGAAACGAGGTCGGAAAAAAGATCGCGCAGGGGAGCCGGCCGGCGCTCGAGCTTGGTCTCGCCGCGCGCGAATTCGAGCACTTCCTCAACCATCGCACCCATGCGCCGGAGCTGCCGTTCGATGGTGGCGCAGGCCAGCCGGGTGGTCTCGTCGGCGGAATGTTTGGTGATCGTGCCGAGCGCGAGCTGGATCGAGGTCACCGGGCTGCGAAAGTCATGCAGGATGCTGTTGGCCATCTCGCCGATGAGCGTGATCTTTTCCTTGCGAATGAGCTCTTCCACGTAACGGGAGTTGGTTTCGCGCAGGTTTTCGATTACCTGCATGAAGAGCCCCATGGTGGTTTCCCATGGGCACCGGCTGAGCACCTTCAAGAAACCCGGGCGGGGCAGCACGGCCGCCGTGACCTCGGTCAGGGTGATCGTACGGGCACTACGCCCGCTGCCGTCGAGTACCCCCAATTCGCCGAAATAGTCATCCTCGCTGGCGTAGGCGAGGGTATGATAGTGGTCGCCGCTGGAGTGCTTGAGAATTTCCACCCGGCCGGACAGCACCAGATAGATGGCATCCGAGGGATCGTCTTCCTCAAAAATGATCCGGTGGGCCGGGAAGGTCACCCGGTGCGCAGTCTTGGCCAGCTGTTTCGCGTGTTCAGGCGGAAAGTATCGGAAAAAGCGATGCTCCAGCATTTCCATAAAGCGCCACCGGCCGCGTCCATGCCAGCAACGACACGGGCGGGAGTCGAGCAAAACCACCGCCGGCCACGGAGTCTGGCGCACTCATAACTGAACGGGCAGCCCGATCTCGATGACCTGCATGGGCTGCACCTTGTAGTAGTCTTTCACCGGGCGGGCGTTGCGGCTTAGGAAAGCATAGAGCGATTTCTGCCATTCCCACATCCGGGCGTTGCCGCCGGAAATGATCATCTCACGATTGAAATAGAAGGTGGCTTCCTGCGGTTTCAGCGGCACGCCGCGCGCCTTGAGCTCCTCGCACACCGCGGTGACGTCCGGCGCCTCCATGTAACCGTAGTAGCAGATCGCCCGCCAGACGCCTTCGCCCTCGTTGGTCACGATCAGGCGCTCCTCCGGATGCACCTGGGGGATCTCCTCGAAGCTGATCGTCAGCAGCACAGTGGTCTGTTGGAGGCACTTGTTGGACTTGAGGTGGTGCAGCAGGGCCAGCGGCACGCCCTTGGGTGACGCCGCCATGAAAACCGCGCTGCCCGGCACCCGGACAATCGAATGGCTTCGGGCGATGACGGCGAGCTCCAGTTCATTGATTGCGCCGCTGTAAACCTTCTCCTGGATTTCGGTGCGTCCGCTCTTCCAGGTGTGCATGATGGCCAGCAACCCCAGCGCGATGGCGATGGGAAGCCAGCCGCCGTCTGCAAACTTGTGAAGATTGGCATAAAGAAAGCCAGTTTCCACCACGACGAAGAGGCCGCACAGCAGACCGGCCCGCAGCCGCGACCACTGCCAGCGCCGGTGGGCCACCTGGTAAAACGCGATGCTCGTCACGAGCATGGTGCCGGTCACGGCCACGCCGTACGCGGCCGCGAGACGGTCGCTGGAGCCAAATGCCAGCACGATCCAAATCGTGCAGATCGCCAGGGCGGCGTTGACCAGCGGCAGGTAGATCTGGCCCATCTGGTCCGGGTTGGTGTGCGTGATCTTCAGGCGCGGGAAATAGCCGAGCTGAATCGCCTGGCGCGTCAGCGAGTAGGTGCCCGAGATCAGCGCCTGGCTGGCGATGATTGTGGCGACGATCGAAAGGCCCACGAGCGCCAGGCGAAGCGGGCCGTCCGGGGCGAGGGCGAAGAACGGGTTCTCGGAGCTGGCCGGGTGGGACAGCACGTACGCCCCTTGTCCGAAATAGTTCAGGGTCAGGCCGGGAAACACGACCCAGTACCACGCGGCGGTGACATGCTTGCGGCCAAAGTGGCCGAGATCGGCGTAGAGCGCCTCGGCTCCAGTGATTGCAAGGACCACGGCGCCCAGCAAACCGGTGGCATGAGCGGGGTAGTGCACCAGGAGGGTGAGTCCGCGGACCGGATTGAGGGCGGCGAGGATCTGCGGATATTGCGCGACGTGCCAGACGCCCAACCCACCGATCACCAGGAACCAGACAAGCATGACCGGTCCAAACACGCCGCCGATGGTTTTCGTGCCCTTGTGCTGAAACCAGAAGATCCCGCCGAGGATGCCGCAGGCAATCATGATGATGAACCGCGGGTCAAAGCTGGGATCAAAGCTCCTGAGGCCCTCTGCGGCGCTGAGCACCGAGATGGCCGGAGTAATCACCCCGTCGCCATACAGCAGCGCGGCGCCAAACAGGATCAGGAGGGTGAGCGGACCGATTCCGCCTTTCAACGGCTTGTGTTCCACGGCACTCAGCGCCAGCAGCGCGAAGATACCGCCTTCGCCGCGGTTGTCGGCCCGCGTTACGAAGTTGAGATATTTGACGCCCACCTCGAAGCACAGGGCCCAGAAGATCAGCGAGAGTGCGCCCAGGATACTTTCGGTCGGGTCCACCGAATGCAGGCTCGCGACGCACTCGCGCAGCGCATACAGCGGACTGGTGCCGATGTCGCCGAAGACGACGCCCAAGGCACCGAGCGTTAGCGCCAGCTGCGCTGCACGGGCAGGAGGAGGTATCGGCTCCGGCGAACTCATGAGCGGGCGATGCTCGGCGATATCGGAGGGGCGGCCAAGCAGTTTCTGGCGACCGGGACGGGTGGACCGCGGCCTGCCGAGGGGATCGCGAGATCATGGTTTCCTTTTCTGGTTTGCGAAGGCGGCGGCAACGGAGACAAAATCCCCGCATGAAGGGCAAAAATCTCCCGTGGCGCTCCGTCAAGACCTACCGTGACATCCTTTACCACAAGGCGGACGGCATCGCGAGAATCACCATCAATCGCCCGGCCCGGCGCAACGCCTTCCGACCGGAGACGGTCTTCGAGCTGCACGAGGCGTTTTCCGATGCCCGCGAGGATCAGAGCATCGGGGTGGTGCTGCTGACGGGTGCGGGACCGCACACCGACGGCAAATATGCCTTTTGTTCCGGCGGTGACCAAAGCGTGCGCGGATCCGCCGGCTACGTGGGCGAGGATGGTGTGCCGCGCCTCAATGTGCTCGATCTGCAGAAACTGATCCGCTCAATGCCCAAGGTCGTTATTGCGCTCGTGGCCGGTTATGCGATCGGCGGCGGCCACGTGCTGCAGGTCGTCTGCGACCTGACCATCGCGGCTGACAATGCCATCTTCGGGCAGGTTGGCCCGAAGATGGGCAGCTTCGATGGCGGCTTCGGCTCGGGGTATCTCGCCCGTATTGTCGGCCAGAAGAAGGCGCGCGAAATCTGGTACCTCTGCCGGCAGTACACCGCGGCGCAGGCGCTGGAAATGGGCCTGGTCAATGCCGTCGTGCCGGTCCGCCGGCTGGAAGCGGAGGGAGTGAAGTGGGCCCGGGAGATACTCCAGCACAGCCCGCTGGCGATCCGCTGCCTGAAAAGCGCGTTTAATGCCGACGTCGATGGGCAGGCGGGCATCCAGGAACTCGCCGGCAACGCCACCCTGCTCTACTACATGACCGCCGAGGCCCGGGAGTTTCACCAGGCCCAGCGCGAGAAGCGCCGGCCCGACGCGCGCAAACATCCCTGGTTGCCGTAGGTGGGGGTCTCCGCGTGCGTTCGCGGATTCCGTGATTTGGAGGCGTCGCGTCCCCATGAGACATCGGGCTAGGCGCCAGTCGGACTTCCGTCCTCATTTCACCCCAGCGGGGCACTGAACCTCCAGCAGCGCGGCGGAGAGCAGATGATTCCGCAGATACCGGTAGGTCACCCGGCCGTAGCCGCCTTCGCCCCAGGCCGGCCCGAAAGAATTCTTGAATAAAAAGGTCGTGCCCTCGACTTGCCCGCCGGTGTTCTGGTAGCCAACGATGGTCACTGCGTGCCCGGAGCCCGGGGCCGGGATCTGCTCGCTGAGAAAGCCGGACCGAAGGGTGCGGAAGTGTGGCCAGCGCAGGCCGATGGCCACGGGCACGCCGGTGTTGAGCGCCTGGATAATGTTGTCAATCCGGGCCGCCGGGTCGTGGCCGGGCACCAGATGAACAAAGACGCGTCGATGGGTGCGCGCCTCCTCAATGAGCGCGGGCGACGGCTCCCGGATATCGGCCATTTTGCCGCCAATGGTGTCTGGCATCGCGGACTGCGGGGGGATCCCGTAGGCGCGGAGCGCCAGGACGACTTCGGAAAGGGAGAAGCCCTCGTCGGCATCTTCCGGAGATTCCCGCCCGCCATCTTCGGAATTGGCGGTTCGCCGGGGAGCGCGGCTCAGCGTCTTGCGCGTGGCCCAGATGAGATATTCCTCGGAAAGCTTTTCGGCCTGACCGGTGGCCTCCGCGTTCTGGTACTCGAGTGCACTCACCACGGCAAAGACCGCGCAACTCGGCCGGCGGCCTTGTTCCTTGACGCCGAGGTCGAGCTGAAAGAACCGCGGGCGGAGATCGACTTCGTTCCTGATTTCCGGCTGCTGCCCAAAGTGGCGCAGCAGGTCGTCGAACTTCGAGTCGGAATCCGCCGGTCGCGCGGGTGCCCGCGATTCCGGTTGGTGTTGCTCCGAGACCGTCTCGCCCGCTCGTTGGAGCGGCTCGTCAGCGGCCGCTTCGGCGGCAGGATTGTATCCAAATCGTGACTGCAGCTCCGGAGACAGGTCGCGCAGCCGGATCGAGGCCATCCCGCCCGAGTGGGCGATCACGATGGTACGCGCGTTGACTGACAGCAGCGTCACACGCTGATAGGTGGTGGCGCCGATCCGGAGCGTTCCGAGGCTGACGCCCAGTCCCAGCGGTACGGGAGCGGGAGCCGCCGCGTGGGCGGGGCGCATGGGCGACAGCAACCCTGCAACCGCCGCGAGAATCAGGGCGGGCCGTGAAAACACGGCGGCCCGAATCTCCTGCAGAAGCATCGTGATGAATCGCGGCATAATCGAAATGTATTCAGCGTGTTCCAGGACTGGCGGCACGAGTGATCGGCAGTTTCTCGTCGGTGTTGACCAGGATGTGCGGCTCGTCCGCCGCCAGTGGCTCCAACCGTGCCTTGAGGACATCAAAAGTGTTGTCTGCAATATACAGACTGCCCTGCAGACTAGAATTGCGCTGCCGGCAACGCGCCCGGGCCGTGGCGTCCAGGCATTGGAGGAAGTACAGGCGGCAAGCGGCGCCGACCGCCGCAGCCCGCTGGCGCGCGGCATCCCGGGAGGCGCGGGTCCAGAATCCGTAATCCAGGATCACGTCCACCCCGCAGCGGACGACCCGCACCCATTGGTCGTCGAGCAAGGCGAAGACGCGCTCGAGACGTTCCGCGAATTGGTCGGCGGGAGGATCCTCGCCGTAGAGGCGCGCCATCCACTCGTCGGGGTTGAACCGCACTCCCTTGACCTCCTCCGCGAGTTTCTTCGCGAAGGTTGTCTTGCCGGCGCCGAGATAGCCGTGGATCAGATGGACCGTGGGCATGGCGCGGGGGTGGATCACCGGACCGTCAGGGTCGTCTTGAGGTTGTCAACCGAAGACCGGCCGACCAAAACCTCGAATTCCCCTGGCTGCACGACCGGCTTCATGTCCATGCCCAGCGCCGCGAGCTTCTCCGGGGTGAGCGTGAAGGTCACCGTTCTGGATTCGCCCGGCGCGAGCGTCACCCGTGCGAAGTCCTTCAGCTCAAGCACCGGCCGGGTCGGAAGGCTGACGACAGCGTGGAGGTACAATTGCACGATTTCGTCGCCTGAGCGCGACCCGGTGTTAGATACCTCGAACGAAACCTGCGCCGTGCCATTGGGTGCGATCGCGGCCGGCGTCACCTTGAGGTTATTGTACTCAAAGGTCGTGTAGCTCAGGCCGAAACCAAACGGAAACAGCGGCGTCGAATCAGTCGCGACGTATGCGCGAAACCGGCTGGGCTTGTGGTCGTAATAGCAAGGCAGCTGGCCCACCGATCGCGGGATGGTGACGGTCAGCTTCCCGCTCGGGTTGACCTTGCCAAACAGCACATCGGCGACCGCCCGTCCGGTTTCCTGGCCGAGGTACCAGCATTCAACGATCGCCGGGGCGTGTGCGGCGATTTCGTTGATCGAGAGCGGCCGACCATTGACCAGCAAAACTGCGACAGGCTTGCCGGTGGCGAGGACGGCGGCGGCCAGCTCGTTCTGCCGGCCAACCAGGTCGAGGCTATCAGCGTCTCCCAGGTGTTCTTCGCTCCACGCCTCCCGGTCGAGGAGTTCGTTGTTCCCCAGCACCAGCACCACCGCGTCGCTTTGTTCCGCCACCTGGACCGCTTCCGCAATCAGTTTCCGGTCTTCCTCCGGAGAACTCAGGAGGGGATTCTCATTCACCCGCCAGTTGCATTCCTTGTTGAGGGTGAGTTTGCAGCCCTCCGCATAGCGCACGGCGATGCTGGTTCCGGCGAATTCGCGCAGCCCGGCCAGCACGCTGACGCCCTGCATCGGCACGGCCGAGTAGCCACCGAGATGGATGTCGGCGGCGTTGGGTCCGATCACGGCCAGGGTCTTGATCTTCGCCGCGTCGAAGGGCAGCACCTGCCGATCGTTCTTCAGCAGGACCATGGCCTCGTGAGCGGCCTTCAAGGCGAGGGCCTTGTGCGCGGGACTGTTGGTCACCTTCTCCACCAGGTCGACGTCAGCGAACGGATTCTCGAACAAGCCGCATTCGAACTTCACCCGGAGGATGTTTCGAACCGGCCGGTTGATGACTTCTTCGGAAATCCGGCCGGTTTGCACCGCTTCCGCCAGGTTGGCGAAGGCGCCCTTGCTGGACAAGTCGTAGTCGAGACCGGCCTCGAGCGACAGCAGCCCCGCCTGTGCCACATTGGCCGCCACGTGGTGGTTCTCGACCAGGACGTCCAGCCCGCCGCCGTCACTCATCACAAATCCCCGGAAGCCCCATTCGCCGCGGAGGATCTCCGTGAGCAGCTTGTGGTTCACATGGTTGGGCACACCGTCCCATTCATTGTAGGATGCCATGATCGAACGGGCGTTGGCTTGGCGTACGGCGGCTTCGAAGGGATAAAGGTGGGTTTCGCGAAACTCCCGCTCTGAATAGTTGACGGGCGCGATATTCCGGCCCCCCTCCGGTTGGCCGTGTCCCGCAAAGTGCTTCAGGGTGACCGCCACGTGATGCTGGTCGATGGCCGAGGCCCGGCCCTGCAGGCCGAAGATGGCCGCCTTGGCCATCTGGGCGACGAGGTAGGGGTCTTCGCCGTAACATTCCTCGGTTCTTCCCCAACGCGGATCGCGCGCCAGATCGAGCACGGGGGATAGCACCTGCCGCGTGCCCCGGGCGCTGGCTTCAAGCGCCGTGGCCGTGAAGATCTGTTCCAAGAGCGCCGGATCCCACGTGCCGCCCAGCGCGATCGCCTGGGGAAAACTGGTGGCGCCGGGGCTCATGAATCCGTGCAGGGCCTCGCCGAAAACAAATCCGGGAATGCCCAGGCGGGTTTTTTCGGTGAGGTATTTCTGGATGGCGTTAGTCCGCTGGGCGGCCTGGCGCGGGGTCAGGCGGAAGAACTGTCCCGGCTGGAGGCCCGCCGTGCTGAAAAACGAACCGGCTCCGCGATCCAGCCGGGCCGCGTCCTTGCCACCGATGAAATTGCCCTGGGCATCCCAGGCCTGCGGGTCGTCCGACCGGTACCCCTGCAGTTGCGCGATCTTTTCGTCCAGGGTCATGCGACCGAGAAGATCCGCGACCCGCTTCTCGACGGGCTGCGCTGGATCCCGATAGGGCGTTTGCGCGACAGCGCCGCAGGCAAGCAGCGCTCCGGCGGCCAGAATCAACAGGGTTTTCATTGGATTTGGGTCCGATACTCGAAAGCTTGCTTCAAGGTCTTCACTTCGCCACCCGGTAGATCGCGTAGGCCACAGCGGGAACGTCCATCTTCAGACCGCCCGGACCGTCCGTAATCGTGACGGGTTTTCCCGCCAGGAGCTGGAACTCCCGATGGGTGACCGAAAGCGGGAACTCTGCGGAGGCGGGTCGAACCGAGGGATTGAAAACCACGAGCAACACCGCGTCGCCGCTGGCCCGCGCATAGACAAACGGATAGGCGGAAGCCTTCGCATACAGCGGGACAAACTCGGCATACGCGGCCAGCGCCGGCTCGGTGTGCTTGAGCCGGATGAGCCGCCGCACCCGGTTCAGGAGGGAATCAGAATCGTTCTCTTCCGCGGCGACATTGGGGGCGTCGGCCGCAGGGTCGACTGGCAGATACAGCTGTGCCGGCTCGGCGGAAGAGAATCCGAGGTTTTTGCCGCCGGTCCATTGCATCGGGGTGCGCGCGCCGGCGCGGGGTTTGTAGGCGCCCTCGATCTGCGGCAGGCCGTCCAGCTGGCGCATGCCAATCTCGTTTCCATAGTAGAGGAACGGCACCCCGGGCATCGTCAGGCCGAATGCCATGATCATCTCGAGGTCATCGACCGTCCGGTTGGTGTTGAGCCGGGCGATATCGTGGTTGCCAAGGGGCAGAGTGATGTAGCCTTTCGCCCGCGTCGCGCTGAGGTCGTCCAGGTATTGCCGCAAAAACCGGGTGATGTCTCCCTGGCCTTCGCGGTCGAAGAAGCTGTGCCCCTCGGACATGCCGTTCAGGATCCGCCAGCTTTCCTTTTGATCGAGGTCGTTGAAACTCTCCATCCAGTGGAGGAACGCGGCGTGAAAGGCGCCGTCGAGGGCGTCCTTTGGCGCGGACCATTCCGCGACGATGAACGCCTCCGGATAGTCCTGGCGGAGGATCTGCCGGACCTCTTGCCAGTAGCCCTTGGTGTCGTGATGGACATCCTCGCCTTTGACCAGGGCGCTCGCCATGTCGGCGCGAAATCCGTCGGCGCCGAGGTCCATCCAGAACCGCATCACCTTTTTCATCTCGGCGCGCAGCGCCAGCACGTCGGGATGGTTCGTCGGGAGCTGCCAGGGCTTGGCGGGATCGGGCCGGCCGTAGCCGTAGTTGAGGGCCGGCTCCGACCAGTAGAAATTGCTCAGGAAATTCCCGTTGCGCTGGCCGTAGCCGTGAACCCAGAGGTTGCCCCGCTCGGTCTTCCAGGCGTTGTCGGTCCAGATGTACCAGTTGGAATACGGGCTGGGCTCCTGCCGGGTCGAAGCGACAAACCATGGGTTATCAATGGCGGTGTAGCTGATGACGTAGTCGAAGAGGACCTTCAGGCCGCGCTTGTGGGCCTCGGCAAAAAGCCGGCGGGCATCCTCATTGGTGCCGTAGCGCGGTGCGACGCGGTAGTAGTTGCGGATATCATAGCCGGCATCATTGAACGGCGAATCAAAGAACGGGTTCAGCCAGATGGCGTCGACGCCGAGGCTTTTCACATAGTCCAGCTTCGCAATGATTCCCGGCAGATCGCCGATCCCGTCGCCGTTGGAATCATAGAAGGTCTGGGGATAGATCTGGTAAACAACGGCGTGGTCAACCCAGCGCGGGCAGTCCGGGATGACATCCTGACCGGTGATCATGGGGAACGGGAACTCAGCTGCGACCACCGCGAGCTGCGCGAGGAAGAGGGTGGAGAACGTTTGAAGGCAATGACGGAGAAGCATGGAGAAAGATGAAAATGTCTCGGAGGGCGTTGGATCGATCAAAGTGTGCGTTGAGCAGTCCATTGGGTGGTGCCGGGCTCGCCCGCCAGCAGCCGTCTTAGGTCAGACTCCGGTTCCGGGTCGGTGCGGCGGACGAGGATGTAGGAGGAAAGTCGCTCCATTCTCTCGCCGGCCGCCAGCCGGGTCAGCGGCCCCAGCAGCTCGAGTTCGACATAGGGCAGCGGGTCGGCGTTAGTGTAGACTTCCGCACTGCTTCCATCGTCGGGGTATTTCCCGCCGGGGACCAGCGCGGAGTCGATTCGTACCATTTCGCTCGGGCCGATCCAGACAAGGGTGCCGGCCAGCGTGCCGATTTTGTGGTTCTTCAGCGGATCGCGCGTAAGCGAGAGCAGCTCATTGTCCCGCTTCAGTTTCGTGGGCAAGTCAGCCGACTGGCGGACATATCCAGCGTCGGGGGCGGCTGAATCCGGCAGGAGCGCATAGACGGCCACGGGATCCTTGAGCTGGGTGATCACCCAGACGCCGGCCTCCAGCGGAGAGCCGGTGATCTTATCAAAGCTAGTGGTAATCAGCATCACCGGCCGGTCTGGCGCGAGTTCGATGCGGCGACGCACCCGCATCCCGAATCCGGGGCCCTCCGGAGAGATCAGCGTCACCGTGAGTCCGTCGATCGCCGCTTTCATTGGCGCGCCGTCGAAACTCCGCGGCGGCGGCCAGTCACGCAGCGCGAGCCGCCTCCAGGCTGCCTGCGGAGCCGGCCAGGCCTTGTCTCCGCCGAAGTTGGACCAGTCTTCCGAACCGGGATTGGGGCGCCGCCCCCAGAGTCCGGGATTCTCCCAGAAGGGCCCATCCTGGCTGCCGGCAAAGCGGAACTGCATGACGCGCCCGATCGTCGGCACGATGACCGCCTCCACCAGTCCATTGCTGAGCAGGATGGCGTCAGGCCAGCCATGGTAGTTGATGGACACGACGGAACTGCGGGGTGGCGACATGGGCATTTCGGGGCCGGACGGCTCTGCGGCGGGAAGACCACCCGCCGGGCCGATCGCCAGCGGGAGGAAGGCGCGCAGGATTCTCACCCAGCTGATGGTTGGCGGCATGGTAAATGCGGTCTCTCAGGCGGACCAGACCATGTCCCGGGTGTCAAGCGGCACATCAACGTGGATCAGACTTCGGTTGAACCCGGCGGAGTCGAGCTGATCGGCTGACAGCGTCATTCCGCCGCGATGGGTGAATGGAAAAGCGTCGCCGAGCGCGACGTGCGGCAGGGCGTTCTCGTCCAGCAGAGGATGGTGATAAAACCGGCCGGTGCGGGCGATGGTGGTTGCTGGTGGCACGAGCGCGAGGCAAATTCTCTCGGCGCAAGGTTGAATGCGCCCGGAGATTCGGTTGTAACGAAGAACCAGCCCCTATCTGGATGCCATCATGAATTACCGCCACCTTTGTCTCTTGCTTATAACCCTGGGTCTACCCGGCATCGGGCGCGCCCAGGCGCTGAACGCGTCGGCCGCCGCCAGCAGCACCGGACCCACCGCGGACCTGGCGCGATTCGAGCGCCGGGGGGCGCTTTCCAAGGAGCTGGGAGCGACGCACATGGCGATCACCGAGGATCTGCTGCCGTCGCTGTGGCAGTTCAATCCGCCGGGCGATCCCTATCCGGCGTGGTTTGTCTACCGCGTCAGCCTGTTGAAGATCTTTCCACCCAAGGAAGTGCAGCCCTACGTGGACATGAATTATGCCGGGGAGATCGCGCGGATTCTGGAGGAGCGCTGTGCGGTGCTGCGCAAGCTCGGGCTGAAGGCGCATTGGAACTCCAATGAACCGCAGGTACTGCCCGAGGCGTTCTTCCAGGCTTATCCGCGGCTGCGCGGCCCGCGGGTGGACCAGCCCAACCGCTCGCGCGTCGCCTGGTTCGCGCCCTGCGTCGACCAGCCGGAGACGCTGCGCCTTTATCGCGAGGCGATGAAGATCCTGCTGGCCCGCTGCCCGGAGGTCGAAAGCTTCAACTTTCTCACGCAGGACTCCGGCTCGGGGTTCTGCTGGGTCCCGGCGCTTTATCCCGGCATCAACGGCCCCAGCGACTGCAAGGATCGGCCGATGGAGCAGCGCGTGAGCGGCTTTCTGGTCAACCTGCAGCAGGCGGCGAGGGAGGCGGGGCACGAGATCGTCATCAACCTGACTCCCATTGCCCCGCGCCAGTGGATGATTCCGTCTTTCCCGCCGCAGATCCAGGCGGCCATTGTCAAGTCGCTGCCTCGCGGCCTCGCGCTGCAGGGCCACGAGGGTCCCGACGGCCAGCCGTTCGCGTTCGGCGGAGGCGGTGGGGCCACGGCTGGTGCGTTTTATCCGGTGATCGGAATCCCGGTGCCGACCTTTGACGGCGACGGCCGGGGAGGTCGCGAAGGCCTGGAAGACCTGCCACCGACGCAGGCTGAAGGCGCCGCGCCGTCAGCACGAATCCGGCCGGTGCTGATCAATCTCGGCGACGAAACGATGGAGGGTTTCAACGTGCGACTGTCCAAGGCGACGCAGGGGAAACCCGTGCGGACGCTGATGGAGCGGCTGACCACCCTGCGCGCGTTCGCGGTCACCTTGGCGGGTGACGACCAGGCCGACAACCTGCTGGAGATGTGGAATTCCCTCAACGAGGCGCAGCGGCGGCTCGAGGCGCTGGATTTTGGCGGCATGCTCCGGTTTGGCCACGTCCTCAACCGGTGGGTGACGCGGCCGATGGTGCCTTTCCCCGAGGAGCTGACGGCGGAGGAGAAAAACTACTACCGGCGTTTCCTGTTTCAGGCGAAGGGCGAGGAGGAGGCGGGCGACCTGGCGGACATCCAGGCGATGCGCATGTATGAAGGCTGGGGCGCGAAGCTGCTGTTCCAGCGGGTGATTGAAACCACCATTCCCCAGGTGCGCAGCGCGCTCCGGCGCGTTGAGCGGCTCGCGGCGGCCGCCAAGGAGGAGCCGGCGCGGAAGGAATGGGAGCTGCTGGGCCGGCGCCTCGAGGTCTTGATCTGTCTGCTGCATTCGGCGGACAACATGGTGGCGTACCAGGCGCACCTCGACCGGGCGCGCTCGCTCGCCCTGAAACCGGAGAAGGATCCGCCGCTCGGCGCGCAGCCCGACTGGGCCCGGGCCGACATGATGGAAACGGCACGCAAGGAAATCGACAATGCCGTCCGGCTAAAGGAATTGATCGAGAGCACCCGCGCGCCGCTGCTCGACACGGCGCCGACGCCGGAAGAGGAGACGATTATGCGGCTCGGTCCGGACCTGCCGGTCCAGCTCAAGCGCAAGATCGACATCATGAATGCGCACTGGCGCGACTACGACCGGATCTTCACCGCGCCCAATCCGTAACGCCAGGCCAGACCCACGCAATAAACCTCGCGCTCACTCGTAGAAGAAACTGCCGGCAGGTGATCGATGTAGGAGCCTGCTTGCCCGTTCGACAGGCTCAGGGCCCCGAGCGTGTCGAGGGACAGGCGATTCGCCCCTCGGAATCCTCCTCCGCCGGGCCTGCGGAGGATAGGTCGCGAGCACCTGTCGGCCGTAGCTTCATGCGAAGGCCGAAGCTCGCTCCTACAATTCACATAGTCCCCTCTGAGCCGGATTCTTGCAATTGGAACTGTCGGGCGGGGTCGGGAGACCTCGCCCTCCACAATTCAATTTCGGAAGTCGCGAGCGAGATCATCGTTTGACTGCATCGTTCCGGCTGAGCACGGGGACTGCCTGGCGCCGCCGCGAAAAAAGGCCCGGCGGAAAAGCCGGGCCTCGGTTTGAAGAGCTGAATCGGGGGACTACTTGCCCAGGCTCTTCCTCAAATCGGGAATCTGGCCGGTGGACCCGAGCTTGTCGTTGCGGCTGGAGATGAACTTCGCGTACTCGTCCATGAAGATTTTCCCCGGGGGACGGAAGTCGAACTCCGCGGGCTTGTCGCGGAAGAACTCGCGGTGCACGCGCGTCCAGACCAGTCGGCCGTCGGTGTCGATGTTGATCTTGGTGACGCCGAGCTTGGCGGCCGGCAGGTATTCGTTGACGTCCACCCCGACGGCGGAGCCGAGCTTGCCGCCCGCGGCGTTGATGCGATCAACCTCCTCCTTGGGCACGCTGGAGCTGCCGTGCATGACGATCGGATAGCCGGGGACGAGCTTCTTGATGCCCTCGAGCACCTCGAAGTGCAGAGACTGCCGGCCCTTGAACTTGTAGGCCCCGTGGCTCGTGCCGATGGCGGCGGCGAGCGAATCGCAGCCGGTCAGCTTGATGAAATTCTGGGCCTCCTCGGGCTTGGTCAGGCAGGCGTTGCCTTCCTCGACCTTGATGTCCTCCTCGACCCCGCCGAGCATGCCCAACTCGGCCTCGACCGAGATGCCCTTGCCGTGGGCCGCGGTGACGACGCGCTTGGTGATGGCGACGTTCTGGTCAAACGGCTCATGCGAGGCATCGATCATCACCGAGCTGTAGAAGCCGGACTTAATGCAGTCGTAGCAGGTCTCCTCGTCGCCGTGGTCAAGGTGGACCGCATAGATCGCCTCCGGAAAGATCGTTTCGGCGGCGCGGATCACGGCCTCGAGCATGCGCTTGTCGGTGTACTTGCGCGCGCCCTTCGAGATCTGGATGATGAACGGTGCCTGCGACTGGATGCAGCCGCGGAACAGTCCCATCGCCTGCTCGGCGTTGTTGATGTTGTAGGCGCCGACGGCATAATTGCCATAGGCGTGTTTGAAGAGTTGAGCCGTGGTGACGATCATAAGCGTGGCGGATTGGAAGGAACCGTGACGTTACCTTGCCGCCGAAGGCCCGCACAAGCGTTTTCTGCCGGCGGGGCTTATCCCCGCCAGACCAGCGGGTCCCGGTGGATGGCGGGCATAAAGCCCGCCCCATCAAGAGAAAGTCATTTCGGACGAATCAATCCTCCTGCCTTCGTGCGCTCGGAAAGGCGGTGCCCCGGGCCGGATCAGCCGCCAGGTGGCGCGGAGGGCGCGGGCGGCGGGCTGGCTCCGCCTGAGGTCGCGGGGGCAGCCGGAGCGGTATTACCACCGGTGTTCGCCTGTCGGAGGATTCTGGCAATCTGCTGCTGTGCTTGCTGCTGGGCCTGGAGCTGCTGCAGGGCGGTGACTTGCGGCGCCGTCAGGATGGCCCCGGCCTGAGTGATCGCCGAGTCGGTGATCGGCGCGGCACGGTTGCCAAAGATGCCCGCCATCGGCCCGCCACCACCTCCTGTGGCCGCAAACAGTCCTCCACCGCCACCGGCCCCCTGGCCGGAGACCGGAGCGTTCGCCGCGAGAAGGTTCACCAATTGCTGTGCCTGGGAGTCCTGCAGCGGCGAACTGCTGTAGCTGAGACTTTGAGCCAGCTGGCTGACCACTGAGCGTTGGGGAAGCGTCTGCTCGTAATTCTGGTATTGGGCATATTGCCCCGCACCCAGAGTCTGTAGGATGTTATTGTCGACCTGGGCCTGCGCCGTTTGCAGCAGCGTGGCAAGCTGCGCCCGGTCGGTCGGGTCGCGGGGATTCAGGCCCTGTTCCCTCGCTGCAGCCATCACGTCAAGAATCGCATTCTGCTTTTCGACCAGCAGGCTCTTGAATTTGTCGAGATCGGCCGGACTGAGGTTCAGATCCTTAAAGAGGGCGGCGTAGCGGGCATCGAGACCGGATTTTTGCTGCGCATTCCACAGTTTGCTGAACTCGGGGTTGTCGAGCAGGGTCGCCAGGTTGTTCATCCCGTTGCGCCGGTTGAATCGACCCGCGCCTGGACGCCCAGGAGCCGAGGGGTCCTCGGCGGCCGGGTCCCCCTCCGCGTCGACCATGGCCCCCGCCCTGCGGGCCCGAAGGCTCGCGAGTTCGGCCTCCAGTTCATTCTTGCGCTTCTCCATGGCCATAAGGCGCTTCTGCAGGTCGGTGCGCGCACTGTCGCTGAGGCTGTCAGCACGGAGTCTGATCAATTCCTGATATTGGCTCCAAGCGAAGGCCCCCCCCGCAATTGTGGTGAGCCCGAGCAGGATGATCAGGTAGTTCTTATATTTCGGGTTGACCATCTGCAAAGAAGACGCGACCGGAGGCGGCGGGTTACCGTCGGCGGCGAAAGGCAAAGCGGGAATGCACGGAAGATCCTCTGAGCTGGTCTGACGGATCCCGTGCCACTACCGCGGCGGGAATTCGAATTCCGCTTTCGCCCGGTTCTTCGCCAACACCAGAAAGGCGTTGAACGGCGTCAGGCGCTTCGAAGTGAAACCCTCGATCAGGTTGGTCCGGCCGGTGTCGAGCAGCTGCCGTATTTCCTCAACGGGCAGTTCCTTGGCGCACAGGTGACGTTTCACCGTGAAGACGATGCGTCCGTTGCCGCCTGATTTCCGCACATAATAGGAGTCGGGAGTCTGCAGGATCTCGCCGTCGAGCAGCTTGCTTTCGCCCACCACGACGGCTTTTGACAGGTCCGGCGGGGCTTTCGGCTTTCGCGCGATGGGCTTGCCGTCTTTGTCGATCTTCGGTGCGCGCGGCGGGAATTCCCAGGAGATCCGGCCGTCTTCGCGTTTCAAAAATGCGTCGAATGGGCGGCCTTTGCGGGAAATGAACCCCTGGATGAGATCGGTCCGCCCGCGCTCGATCAGCTGGATGGCATGATCGCGCGTGATGGATTTCTGGCACATGATCCGCCCGACACGGAAACTCTGTTTCCAGGCCTCGCCGGCCCGCTCGCGCAGCACAAAGTTGTTGCCGCTTTCACACAGCTCGCCGCCGGTCCGCGGGTCGGTCCAGAACGGCGTGAGCGTTTCAAGGTCGGCCTTGTCGCCAAAGTCGAGCCCGGCCTTCCATTTCCCGGTTTCCGCATCCTTGACCAGGCGGAGCGAGGCGGCGAAACGGTTGCGAGTCTTCGTCGACACGAATCCATCGAGCGGGCCGACGACGCCCTTGGCGACGAGTTCGCGCACCTCCGCCTCCTCCATTTTGCGGTTGGAGATGATCTTGTAGACCATGAATTCACCGTCCTGCGACTTGTAGCCTCGCAGGGTCTCGCGCAGCGGTTTGCCATCGGTGGGCGAGGGAATGTCGGTGACGCGGGCGATCGAGTCATCCTCCTCGAAGTTCTTGACGCGTTCGATGATCCCCCGGGTCTCGGCGATGATCTCCTTCATGAACTTCTCGCGGGAGAACTTGCCGTGTTCGATCTGGCGTAGCTTGTATTCCCATTCTCCGGTCATGTCGGGTGTCGTCAAGGCCTCGGCTTTGACGGCGGCTAGGAACTGCAGCAGCGATTCGGCCTTGGGCGTTGGCACGAGCTCGCGCTGCTGGCGTTCGAGATATTTCTGGTTGATGAGGCCGTCGATCGTGTCGGCGCGCGTGGCCGGCGTGCCGAGGCCGCGCTCCTTCATGGCCTCGGCGAGGTCCTCGTCATCCACCAGCTTGCCGGCGCCTTCCATCGCGGAGAGCAGCGTGGCTTCGGTGTAGCGCGGCGGCGGTTTGGTGGTTTCGCTGTGCAGTTCGGTCGAGACGGTCCGGGCCTGCGGCGGCTGGCCGTCGGCCGGCGCGAGCGCCGGCAGGGCTTTCGAATCAGGCGAATCGTCGTCGACGGTCGCCCGGCCGTAGACGGCGAGCCACCCGGGGACGGTCAGCACCTTGCCCTCGGTCTTGAAATCATGGCCGGCGACCGTGCTGGTCCGCGTGGTGATGTCGAACTCCGCCGGCGGGTAAAAGGCCGCGATAAACCGGCGGGCGATCATGTCGAACACCCTCGCTTCCATCTCGTCGAGATGCTTCGCCTCGTGGGTGGTGGGAATGATGGCGAAATGGTCGGAGACCTGGGCGTTGTTGAAAATGCGCTTGGTGGGCGTCACCCAGCCGGAGTCCAGGACCTTCTGCGCATGCGGGGCGAGGCTGCCATGCAGATTCGCGAGCGTCTGGCGGACCGTGGGAATGTAGTCCTCCGGCAGTGCGCGGGAATCGGTGCGCGGATAGGTGATCATCTTGTGCCGCTCATAGAGCGCCTGCGCGATCTGGAGCGTGCGCCGGGCGGACAGGCCCTGGCGGTTGTTGGCCTCCCGCTGCAGCGTGGTCAGGTCGTAGAGGCGCGGCGAGGACTGGAAGGAGGATTTCTTCTCCTCGCGGACGGACGCGGGCGGCCGGCCCTGGCAGGCGGCGTGGACGGCCGCGGCGGCCGCCTGCTCCCAGATGCGGTCAACGCGGTCGTGCTCGTCGTTCTCCGCCTTCCGGAAATTGGGGCGCTGGTAAACGCCCTCGTAGGTGCCGTGGGTGATCTGGAACACGGCCGTCACCCGCCAGAAGCCGCGCGGCCGGAAGTTGCGGATCTCCAGTTCCCGGTTGAAGATGATGGCGAGGGTGGGGGTCTGCACGCGGCCCACCGAGGCGACGTTGCCCGCGCGCGAGCCGAACATGCGCTTGGTGAGCGCGCGGGTGCCGTTGATGCCGATAAGCCAGTCGCTCTCGCTGCGGCAGCGGGCGGCGTCGGCCAGCGGGACCATCTGCGCGCCGTCGCGCAGCTGTTTGAACGCCTCGAGAATGCCCTCGTTCGTCATCGTCTGCATCCAGGCGCGCTTCACCGGCAGCTTGCACTTGGTCACCTGGTAGATGTAGGTGAAGATCAGTTCGCCCTCGCGGCCGGCGTCGCACGCATTGACCACCTCGGCGAGGTCTTTGCGGGCGAGCAGCTTTTTGAGCTGATTGAAGCGCTCGCGGGAGGCCTCAATCGGTTTCACTCCGAATTGCTTCGGGATGATCGGCAGGGTTTCGAGCCGCCAGAAGCCGTAGAGCTTCTTGTCGATGTCCTCGGGCATCTCGAGTTCCACTAGGTGGCCCACGGCGGACGAAATGACGTACCGGTCATTCTCGAAATGGTCACCGTGTCTCGGGATTTTGCCGAGGGCCCGCGCGAGGTCGGCGGCCACGCTGGGCTTTTCGGCGATGATCAAAGACTTCATAAGTGGGGCGGAAGGCGTTACCCACCGGCGCGCGGATTTCAAGCTCTAGTTTTCGTCCGGCGGTTTTGCCGAGTCGCGCCCGCGCCCGCGCGCGAGGGCGCGTCACGCGCGGGCGTGCGCGCGAAAGCAGCGCTCGCGACCGACAGCCGTCCCATTAGCGAAGCACCGCTGCCACGCTGGAGCGGGGCGGGGTCGCCGCACCCCGCCTCGTCTGGAAGAGCGGCGGGTACGATGAGCGGAACCGACTGGGGATTGGAGTTCTTGGCGCGCACGGCTATGCACAACGATGTTCAACCTTGAACATGGTTGTGCACGAAGCGTTGCGGCGAGGTTTCCGGCGTCGAAAGCGCCGGGCGCCCGCACCTGCGGCAGAATAGCCCGGTTTTCAGGCCGCCGGCAGTTTCGGCGTCTCGATCAGGGCGCTGTCGAGCGCGCGCAGCAGCACGCCCATGGTTTCGTCGGTCTCGTCGCCCATGTTGGAGATGCGGAACGCCTTGCCCTTGAGCTTGCCGTAGCCGCCGTCGATCACGAAGCCGTGCTTCGACTTGAGCACCTTGAGGAGCGCCGGCAGATCGAGATTCAGCGTGTTGACAAAACAGTTGAGCGTCACCGAGCCGTAGCCCTCCTTGGGGAAGAGCTTGAAGCCTTTCGCGAAGGCCCACTGGCGGACGAGCTGGTTCAGCCGGGCGTGGCGGGCGTAGCGCTGGTCAACGCCCTCGGCCTTGATGTCCTCCAGCTTGGAGCGGATTCCGTAGATGTGCGGGATCGACGGCGTGCTCGGCGTCATGCCCTTCTCGTGATTGGCCTGGAACTCGAGCAGATCGAGGTAATAGCCGCGCTCCGTCACGGTGGCGGCGCGGTCGAGCGCGCGTTTGGACGCCGAGCAGAGCGAGAGCCCCGGCGGCAGGGCGAGCGCCTTCTGTGTGCCGGTGATCATGATGTCGACGCCGAGTTCGTCTTTCTTGATCGGCAGCGCGCTGAATGAGCTGACGGTGTCGACCACCGAGATGACCTCGCGAAACTGGCGCACCACCGCCATGACCGCGGTGATGTCGGTCATGCAGCCGCACGAAGTCTCGTTGTGGATGATGGTGATGGCGTCGTACTGGCCGGTGGCGAGCTCGCGGCGCACCGCCTCGGGGTCGACCGGCTGGCCCCAGTCGAACTTGAGCGCCCCGGCGGGCTTCCCGCAGCGCAGGGCCACGTCATTCCACTTGTCTGAGAAGGCGCCATTCATGCAATTCAGCACCTTCCGTTTGACGACGTTGCGAACGGCCGCCTCCATCATCCCCCAGGCGCTGGTCGTGCTCAGGTAGACGGGGTCCTTCGTATAGAACAGCGCCTGCAGGTCCGGCTGCAGGGACTGATAGAGCGCCACGAAGTCCGAGCTGCGGTGCCCGATCATGGGCTGGGTCATTGCGCGCAGCGTTTTTTCCGAAACGGCCACCGGGCCTGGGATGAAGAGTTTGTAATTCATGGTGGGAAGAAAGGGTGGGCGGGGCGGGAGGGAAAGCCGGGGCGGGCTGTGCTGGTCGGACAACGCAGAGGCTGTGCTCACCCCCCGCTCTGTTTGACGACCCGCCGGTTGGCACCGCCCAACACGAGCATCTTTGGCTGCCAGCCGGCGGCCTCCGTTTCCTCGACGACCGCAAAGGCCATGATGGTGACCAGATCGCCGCGTTTGCCGAGGTAGGCGGTGGCGCCATTCAGGCAGATCGCCTTGGATCCGGCGGGCGCGGCGATGGCGTAGGTTTCGAAGCGCTCGCCATTGTTCAGGTTGCCGACGAGAATCCGCTCGTAGGGCCGCAACCCGACACCGGCCATGAAGTCCGCATCGATGGCCAGACTGCCCTCATAGTTTAGGCTGCTGTCAGTCACCTCGGCCCGGTGGATCTTGGACTTGAGCAGATTGAGTTGCATGAAGCGGCGCGGACGGTAGGAAACCATAACGAAGCGAACCGCCCCCCGGTACGTCAATCATCAATCTTTCCCGCCTTCGCATGTCGCCGTCCTGGCTGAAGAAAAAATACTACGCCTTCGAGCAGTACACCATCGATGTCATCCTCGGGCGGCGGGAGGACACGGGTGCCGCCGTCTATGGAGCCTTCTTGCAGGGGCTGTCGTTCCTGTTCAGCGGGCTGATCCAGCTCCGTTTCTGGCTTTACCGGGAACGCATCCTGCACGACCAGCCGCTGGGCTGCCTCGTGGTCGTCGTGGGCAATCTGACCGTCGGCGGCACCGGCAAGACCCCGGTCGTGGAGAAGTTTGCACGCGCCCTGGCAGAGCGGGGCCGCAAGGTCGCCATCCTCAGCCGTGGCTACAAGAGCAAACTGCCACCGTTCTGGCGCCGCGCCTGGAACGGGCTGACCCACGCGGAGGAGCCGCCGCCCCGTGTGGTGAGCGATGGTGCGCGGGTGTTGCTCGACTCCGAGCAGGCCGGCGACGAGCCCTACATGCTCGCCCGCAACCTGCCCGGGGTTGTCGTGCTGGTCGACAAGAACCGCGTCAAGGCCGGCACCTATGCGATCCGGCGGTTCGGCTGCGACACGCTCGTGTTGGACGACGGCTTCCAGTACCTGCCGCTCAAGGGCCGGCTCAACCTGCTGCTGGTCGACACGACGAATCCGTTCGGCAACGGCCACCTGCTCCCCCGCGGTATCCTGCGCGAGCCGATCAAACACCTGCGGCGCGCCTCTTACGTTTTTCTCACCAAGTCGAGCGGCCGCCGCGACCCCGAGCTGGAGGAACTCATCCAGAAGCACAACCCCGGCGTGGACATCATCGAGTGCGCCCACCGCCCGCAGCACCTGCAGCGGGTCGGCGCGGACGAACGCCGGCCGCTCGATTTTCTCAGGAACAAGCGGGTCGGAGCCTTCAGCGGCATCGCCACGCCGGAGAGTTTCGAGCATTTTCTCCGCGAACTGGGCGCCAATCTGCTCTACACGAAGCGCTTTCTCGACCACTACCGGTTCACGCAGGAGGACCTGGATCTCGTGTTCAACCAGGCGCGCCGCGCCGGTCTCGAGTTCGTCGTGACCACCGAAAAGGACGCGGTGCGACTCGACGAGACGCTGCATTTCCCGCTGCCCTTGTATTACCTCCGGCTGGAAATCGCCATCATCCGCGGTGCCGCGGACTTTCAGGAGGCCGTGTCCCGCATCTGTTTTCCGGAGGAGACGGACCGCCCGTCACCGCGCGTGGAGCTGGCGAGATAGCCGCCGGGAGAAGCGCGTCGTTCGCACTTGCGGCACGGGCGCAACCGCGCTGTGTTCATGCCATCATGATTACCGATCCCCGTTTCAACCAGTTGGCCGAGCTGCTCACGGGCTTCTCGACCAGTTTGGAAAAAGGCGAGCGCGTGCTGATCGAGGCCTTTGACGTGCCTGAAGCCATGGTGGTGGCTCTCATCCGTTCCGCCCGGCGGTGCGGCGCCCTGCCATTTGCGCTGCTCCACAACGCCCGCGTGACCCGCGAACTGATGCAGAAGGCGGTCGAGGCCCAATACGCGCCGCATGCCGCGGTGGAACTCGCCCGCATGAAGAAGATGGACGCCTATATCGCGCTGCGCGGTTCGGCCAATATCTTCGAGGCCTCCGACGTACCGGCCGCCCGGGCCCAGTTGGTCACCCGGCTGATGAAGCCGGTGCAGGACCACCGCGTGAACCACACAAAGTGGGTGGTGCTGCGCTGGCCCACTTCCGCCATGGCCCAGCAGGCCGGCATGAGCACCGAGGCCTTCGAGGATTTTTATTTCCGGGTCTGCACGCTGGACTACCGTCGCATGGAGCCAGGCATGAAGGCGCTCGGAGATCTCATGTGCGGCACCGACCGGGTGCACCTCAAGGGTCCCGGCACGGATCTGCACTTCTCGATCAAGGGCATCGGGGCGAAGGAATGCGGCGGCCTGCGCAACATCCCCGATGGCGAGGTGTTCTCCTGTCCGGTCAAGGACAGCGTCGACGGGGTCATCCAGTATAATGCACCGACGGTCTATCTGGGCACCTCGTTCGACCATATCCGACTCGTGTTCCGGCAGGGCCGGGTGGTGGAGGCGACGGGGAATAATACCAAGCGGCTGAACGAGATTCTCGATAGCGACGCGGGTGCGCGCTACATCGGGGAGTTCGCCCTGGGCTTCAACCCCCATATTCTCGAGCCGATGCGCGACATTCTCTTCGATGAGAAGATTGCCGGCTCGTTCCATTTCACCCCGGGCCAGGCTTACGATGACTGCGGCAACGGCAACAAGTCGCAGGTCCACTGGGACATGGTCTGCATCCAGCGGCCGGAATACGGCGGCGGCGAGATCTGGTTCGACGGCAAGCTGGTTCGGAAGGACGGTCTGTTCGTGCCGAAGACACTGCAGAAACTGAATCCCGCCTACCTGCTCGGCAGGAAGTGAAACGCCGGAGCGCGCTCGACCAGGAGCCGGCTTGCTAGCGATGGCTGGAGCGGTCAGGGTGACCACGCGTGCAGGCAAACTCTTACCTCGTTCCACCACAGATTCGAAAAGCGCGCGCCGACAAGGTGCTGGCCGGGGCGTTTCGCGAGCACAGCCGCGCGGCGCTGCAGCGGGCCTTCGAAGCGGGGCTCGTCCGGCGCAATGGCCGGGTCATGGCCAAGAGTGACGAGGTGACGGCGGGAGAGACCCTCGAGTTCGTTCTGCCGGAGGTTGTGCCCACAGAATTGAACCCCGTGGCCATTCCGCTCAACGTGCTTTACGAAGATGAACATCTGCTGGCGGTGAACAAGGCCGCGGGCATGGTCGTGCACCCCGGCGTGGGCACGGGCGAGGACACCCTGGTGCATGCCCTGCTGGCGCATTGCGCCGGCGGGCTCAGCGGCGTCGGCGGCATCGAACGTCCGGGCATCGTGCACCGGCTGGACAAGGGGACCAGCGGCGTCCTGCTGGTCGCCAAGAACGACGCGGCCCATCGGGGGCTTTCGGAGCAGTTTGCCGGGCGTCAGCTGCGGAAGGAGTATCTTGCGCTCGTTGCGGGCGTCCCGCGGCTACGGAGCGGGATGATCGAGCGGGCCATCAGCCGGCATCCGGTGCATCGGGAGCGCATGACGGTCGGGGAGGGGGGGCGGCCGGCGCGCACCGATTGGGAAATCGTCGAGGCGTTCGGCGGCCGGGCTGCGTTGGTCCGCTGCCGCATTCACAGCGGCCGGACGCACCAGATCCGCGTGCACCTGAAGTCCATCGGCCATCCGTTGATTGGCGACACTACCTACGGGTGGAAAGCGGATCCGCACCTGCCGGATCCCGGACGGGTGATGCTGCACGCGGAGCGGATCGCCTTTCTGCATCCCGTCACCGCCCGCCCGCTGGATCTCCGCGCCCCACTGCCAGCGGACTTCACCAACCTGCTCGCCACCCTGCGGGCCTTGTCAACTATTAGTTGACAGAGAGGGCGGGGGCGGCGCGGCCAGGAGCTCGGCGGCGAGGCCGTAGCGCAGGTTGCGGAGGGAATGGCGGAAGGCGGTGATGCCGCCGGCTTCCGCCACGGCCAGCACGGTGGCCAGCGCGGTGGGGAACACGTCGGCGCGGGCGGGCGGCAGGCCGGCGATCTGCTTGCGCGACTCCAGCGGCAGCCGGGCGGTGTCATCGAGCAGCGCCCGCAGCGCCTGGACGGTGATGACCGGGCTGGTCCCGGCAAGCGGCCGGCTGGAGCGTTCGGCGAAAATCGCACGAACCGTGGTGATCGTACCACCGGCAAAAACGGTTGCGGCGCCCGGCGGGAGGGCAAACCGGAAGCCGCTCTTGGCGAGCGCCTCGCGGCAGACCGCCGTGACGCGGGTCCGGCTGTGATCGCTAAAGGGCGCCCGGGGGTCCGTGACGCAGCGTTCCGTCAGCCGGACGCACCCGAGCGGCAGACTGAGCGCCTGCTCCGCGCGCCGGTCGCGAAACGCGAGGCATTCGAGGCTGCCGCCACCGAGGTCAAAAACATCGAAATCCTGCAGGTCGGCCAGCGCCGGATCGGAAGTCAGGCCGCGTCCGATCAAATTGGCCTCCTCATCGCCGGTCAGCAGCCTGACTTCCTGGCCGGTGGCGGCGTGGATGCGCTCCCGGAATTCCGCTCCATTGCTGGCGTCGCGCACCGCGCTCGTGGCGACGAGGACGGTGCGCGCGGGCGCGACAGCGGTGAGCTGGTTGAGGAGTTCGCGGATGGCGGCGAGGCCGTGCTGCATGCCTTCCTCAGACAAACGGGGCTGCGCCTGGCCGAGGCCGGCGCTGATCCGGGCATCGATCGTCCCGGTCTGCAGTTCGATGATCCCGCCCGCCGGATTGTGCGTGGCGGCGAGCGCCTTGATCGAGTTACTGCCAATGTCGATTACGGCAACGATCATGATAACTACAAAACAAAATCCGCCGGGGCGATCAGGACCACGAACTCGCCCTTGAGGCTCGTCTTCCCGAGGCGGGCGCGCACCTCGGCGGCCGGCCCGACGAGAAAGGCCTCATGGACTTTCGTGACCTCCTTGGCCACGCAGAGCATCCGGGCCGGACCCAGGGTCTCCACGATTTCATTCATGAATTTTTCGATGCGGTGGCAGCTTTCGTAAAACGCCAGGGTGTAGGGGAAATCGCGGTATTTCCCGAGAAAGGCGACCCGGGCGGCCGACTTGGGCGGCAGGAATCCAGGGAAGAGAAAGCCGTTCGTGGGCAGGCCGGAGACGCTGAGCACGGCGGCAACAGCGCTCGGACCGGGCACCGGCACGACTGGCAGCCCGCGCTTGCGACAGGCGCGAACCAGGCGGAATCCCGGGTCGCTCAAGCCCGGGGTGCCGGCGTCGGTGACCAGGGCGACCGACCTGCCTCCGGCCAGCAACCCGGCCAGCCACTCGGCGGCCTCCAGCTCGTTGTGCTCATGATAGGAGGTGAGCTCGCGCCGGATGCCGAGCCGCGTAAGCATGGCACCGCTGGTGCGCGTGTCCTCGCAGGCGACCAGATCGACGGCGCCAAGAATGGCGCGGGCCCGCTCACTCAAGTCGGCGAGGTTGCCGATCGGCGTCGCCACGACGTAGAGGTGGCCGGGCTGGGGAACGAGCGAAGCATTGTCCATCGCTAGCGGAAGGAAGCCACTCGCCGGGGCCGATAGCTACAAAAAAATCCGGCCAGGCGGCCGGATTTGCAGCGGGGGCAGATCGCGAATGCTCAGTTGCCCATGCCCATGCCGGGAATCCGGCCCTCCCAGTCGGCCGGGCGGTTCCACGGGATGGAAGAGTCGGTCTTCGGCGCGACACACCCGGCGAAAAGCGACGCGAGGCCCAGGGCGAGCAACGCGAGGAACAAAGGTTTCTTGGCGGCGTTCATGGGCGAGATTTAGGGGACGGCAGATGGAATGTGCAACAAGTTCCTCCGAAGGTCGAGCCGAGAACGGTGAGACGCCCCGGAACCGCCCGGGTTCCGGTCAGTCCTGATAGACGTAAGTGGATTCCCACCAGGGCGATTTCAGACTCTTCGTCACCCGGGTTTCCGGATTTGCGGAGACGTGTTCGAGCACCTTATAGACCAGTTCGGCTGCTTCGGGCTGGCCGATTCTGGCCGCGGCGGATTCCGCGGTGAATGGCGTGCCCGGCGTGAGGCGCAGGACTTCCATGAGCTTCAGCTTCAGCGCGATCACGCCGCCGGCGGCCTTCTTGCCCGCCTCGACCCCAGGCTGATGATAGGCGTTGATCCCGATCAGCGAGGCGTAGAGACCGACCACGCGTTCGTAGAGCGCGATGAGCATGCCCAGCGTGCGCGGCGACACCTCGGGGATCGTCAGGGTGACGGAGGGCCGATTCTTCTCGCTCAGGGCGTCACGCGTACCGAGCAGGAATCCCTGCAAGTAGTCACCGCAGGTCAGGCCGCCGCTCTCAACCTCAAGGCTGCGGCCCTGACGGTCGCGCAGCACCTCGATGAAGGTCACGAAGAAATTGTTCACGCCGTCGCGGAGCTGCTGGACATAGGCGTGCTGGTCAGTGGAGCCCTTGTTGCCATAGACCGCAATGCCCTGGTTGACCACGCGGCCCTGGAGATCGAGCTCCTTGCCGAGCGACTCCATGATGAGTTGCTGCAGGTAGCGCGAGAAGAGCAGCAGGCGGTCCTTGTAGGGCAGCACGACCATGTCGCGCGAGCCGCGGCCGTCGGTGGCCCAGTACCACATGGCGGCGAGAAGCGCGGCGGGGTTTTCCTCGAGCGACGGTGTGCGCGTGACCTTGTCCATTGCCGCGGCGCCGGCCAGCAGCTGGTCGGTCTTGATGCCCTGCAGCGCGGCGGGCAGGAGGCCCACGGCGCACAGCTCGGAGGTGCGGCCGCCAACCCAGTCCCACATGGGGAAACGGGCGAGCCAGGCATCCTTGACGGCCAGGAGGTCGAGCTTCGAGCCGGCGCCGGTCACGGCGACGAAGTGCTTCGGATAATCGAGTCCCGCCGCCCGGAACGCGGCGGCCGCCTCGAGCATGCCGTTGCGGGTCTCGGCGGTGCCGCCGGATTTGGAGATCACCAGAACGAGGGTCCGGCGTAGCTGGCTGCCGATCTCCCTGAGCACCTGGTCCATGCCGTCCGGGTCGGTGTTGTCGAAGAAGTGGACGCGCATCCGGTCGCGGCCGGCTTTGAGCCGGCCCAGCGCCTGGCTGACGAGCTGCGGGCCGAGCGCGGAGCCGCCGATACCGATGACGAGCAGTTCGCGGAACTTTCCGGCGGGGCCGGCGATCTCGCCTTTGTGCACCTTCGCGGCGAACGCCTTGATGGCGGCGAGCGTGGAGGTGATGGCCTCGGCGATCTCCGGTGCTGGCGCCAGTTGCGGCGCGCGCAGCCAGTAGTGGCCAACCATGCGGTTCTCGTCAGGATTGGCGACGGCGCCTTTTTCCAGCGCGGCCATCGCGGCGAACGCTTCCGCAAACTTCGGCTCCATCGAGGGCAGAAAGTCATCCGGAAACGGCATGCGGCTGATGTCGAGCGACAGGCCGAGGGCCTTGTAGTGGTAGGAGTGCTCTTTGAAACGGGACCAGGACATGGGAGGAGAGGAGTCAGGAGTCAGGAACCAGGAACCAGGAACCAGGAACCAGGAGACAGGAGACAGGAGCTAGCAAAGCCGGGCCGCGGGACAAAGTCAAAAGATGGCGGCGCCGGCTGTTCTATCCTTCAGGTTGCACTCACCGGCGCGCCGCCGCACCATTCGCGTCGCGATCATTGGTGGCGCCGTGCATTCATGTCATCCCAACCTCTTCAACGTCTCAGTGCCCGCGCGTTCGCCGCCTGCCGGCGGCTCCTCGCGCGGGGCCGTACGTGGCTTCAGGCCCGGCCGCGTCTCGCGGCGTGGTTCTATCCGCCGGTGGAGCCCTCAGCGGAGGGGGATTACCGCGACTACAACGGACGGATGTTCGCGGACATCCACGAGCAGGAACGGATGCTGGCGGATCAGCCCCGCATGGCCTTCTACCACGCCGCTATCGCCCGCCACATCCGGCCCGGCGATCGCGTCATCGATTTGGGGACGGGCACCGGCATTCTCGCCGCGATGGCCGCACGGCGCGGGGCTGCGCACGTTTACGCGATCGATCACTCCGACATCCTGACGCAGGCCCGCGCGCTGGCGGCGGCGAACCAGGTCGAGCATGTCGAATTTCTTGCGATGCACAGCGCCGATTTTGCGGTCGATGAGCGCGTCGACGTCATCCTCCACGAGCAGATGGGCGATTGCCTGTTCGATGAGAACATGGTGGCGAACGTCACCGATCTGCGCGACCGGCTGCTCAAGCCGGGCGGCCTGATCCTGCCGAGTATTTTCGACTTCTACTGCGAACCGATCAAGGTGAACGACGCCCGTCTCGTGCCGTTTATTTGGGAGCTCAACGTGCACGGCTATGACTATTCCTGCCTCGAGCGGCACCGACCGTCGGATCCGGGATATTATCACCTGGTGAGCAGTGACCGCAATCTCGTCGATCATTTCCTCGGCCGGCCGGAGCCGGCGCTGTCGATCGATCTGCACACGCTTAACGAGGCGGACCTGCCGCAGGAAATCGCGTTCACTCGCACGGTCGTGAATGCCGGCCGCCTGGATGGCTACGCAGTCTATTTTCGCGCGCGGGTGGGCAGCGAACTCTCGCTAACCACGGATCCGCTGGATCCACGCCGCGCGCCCCATTGGGGATTCCGGATTCTGCGAGCGGACCGGCACGATTTCGCCGTGGGCGACCAGATCGACGTCCGGCTGACGGTCGGCCGCTGGCCCGACCTCGATTCGTGGCGCTGGAGTCACGTGAAGCGCTCTGCCGGCAAATCGAGGCTGGCCGCTCGCGGTTCCTGAATCCGGGAAGCGGAGGGACTACTGGAATCTCGCGCCACCGGCGAGGCGACGCGACTTGCTACTTGCGGCATCTTCGGGGATAATAGGGCACGCCCTCGGGGAAACCAACATTCCGAAGGTGAGGCAACTCAACCAAGGAAAACCCATCATGGGCGATAGATCTCCGAAATCCGTGCAGAAACAGGCGTCGCAAAAGCAGTCGAAAGCCAACGACGCGAATAAGCAGAAGCAGGCGCTGATCATGGCGCAGCAGGCGGCGAAAGCGAAGGCCGCGGCGGGCAAGAAGAATTGAGCGCGTAATAGTAGAGGGCGCCGCGCCGCCCATGCCGCTTCATCTGTGGGGCGTTAGCCTAAGGCCTGCCGCTGCCGTGGAGACAGAGGCTCCCGATCGCCTGGGCGAGCCGCCAGTTCAACTGGTAATCGGTCGCCGCATAAACGTGGACGGAGACGATAAGCCAGAAGACGATCTGGTACGAAAGCTTGGAACACTTGTGCCGCAAACGGCGCTGGGCCAGGAACGCCCCTGGCCAGCCGCCGGCGAGTTCGAGGCCATGGAGCAGCTTTTCGGGCGCCCGCCATTTCGAGGTCTTGTCTGCGGCGCTGTCCTTATCCGCGCCGTAGACCGCATAGGTGGCCAGCGAGACCACGATGCCGTAGGCCGCCAGCCACCGAAAATCGACGAACGCGGACAACCGGTGCAGGGCCAGGCCCGGAGAGACCAGGAGGGCCGTGAGCAGGATCAAATCCCCGGGCCGGAGGCGGCCCTCCTCGTCCCGATGTTCGGCGTCCGCGGATCTGGAAGCCATGATCACAGGAGCCACGAAAAACCGACGACGGCGAACCCGAAATCGTGCAGCAGCAGGAAGCTGCAGCCTTTGGGCGGCATGCTGGCTCAGAGCTTACTGCTCACCGCCGCCCGCCCGGCGGGCTACAGATATTTGTCCGTCACGGCGCCTTCGGAGGCGCTGGTCACCAGTTTGGCGTATTTTGCGAGCACGCCGCGGGCTTCTCTCGGCTTGGCCGGCTTCCACGCCTTGAGGCGCGCCCGCAATTCCGTGGCTGGAAGGTCGAGGGTGATCTGGCTTTTCCCGGCATCGATCGTGATTGGGTCGCCGTTCCTGACGATTGCGATGGGACCGCCCGTGGCCGCCTCGGGTGTGATGTGGCCCACCACAAACCCGTGGCTGCCGCCGGAAAACCGGGCGTCGGTGATGAGCGCCACTTCCTTGCCCAGGCCTTTGCCCATGACCGCGCTGGTCGGCGCGAGCATCTCGCGCATACCGGGCCCGCCGACGGGCCCCTCGTTGCGGATGACAATGACGTGTCCGGCCTTGACGCGGCCGCCGAGAATCGCCTTGAGCGCGGTTTCCTCCGACTCGAACACGATGGCCCGGCCGCAGAAGCGGGTTCCTTCCTTGCCGGTGATCTTCGCCACAGCGCCTTCAGGGGCGAGATTACCATAAAGAATGCGCAGGTGACTGTCGGGTTTGATCGGATTGGACAACGGGCGGACCACGTCCTGGTCGGCCGGGTAGGGCTTCACGTCACGCAGGTTCTCCGCGACAGTCTTGCCGGTGACGGTGAGGCATTCGCCATGAAGCAGGCCGGCGTCGAGCAGCATCTTCATGAGCGGTGTGAGGCCGCCGATGCGCGAAAGGTGGGCCATGCCATAGCGGCCCGACGGCTTGAGGTCCGCGAGGACCGGTACGCGTTTGCCAATGCGGGTGAAGTCGTTGATAGCGAGCTTCACGCCAGCGGTGTGCGCGATGGCCAGCAGGTGCAGGACGGCATTGGTGGATCCGCCCAGGGCAATGACCACCGTGATGGCATTCTCAAAGGCTTTCTTGATCAGAATGTCCCGCGGACGGATGCCTGCCCGGGCCAGCGCCAGAACGGCTGCACCCGCCCGCCGGCAGTCGAGCTTCTTCTCCTCGCTGATGGCAATCTGGGTGGAACTGTTGGGCAGGCTCATGCCGAGCGCCTCGATCGCCGACGCCATGGTGTTGGCGGTGTACATGCCGCCACAGGAACCGGGACCGGGGATCGAGCAGGCTTCGATCGTTCGTAGTCCCGCGTCATCCAGCTTTCCGGCAGCGTGCTGACCCACGGCCTCGAACACCGAAACGATGTCACAATCTTTCTGCGACTCGGGATGGATGCCGGGAAGGATGGTGCCGCCATAGACGAAAACTGAAGGGCGGTTGAGGCGGGCCATGGCCATCACGCAGCCGGGCATGTTCTTGTCACAACCGCCGATGGCAACGAGCCCGTCGAAACCTTCCGCCCCGCAGACCGTTTCGATCGAGTCGGCGATGACTTCGCGCGAGACGAGCGAATACCGCATGCCCAGCGTGCCCATGCTGATGCCGTCGGCGACGGTGATGGTGCCGAAGATGATCGATTTTCCGCCCGCTGCGTCGGCGCCGGCGCCGGCCTCCCGGGCCAGGGCGTCAATGTGCATATTGCAGGGCGTGAGCATGCTCCAGGTCGAGGCGATGCCGACGACGGTCTTCTTGAAATCCTCGTCCTTGAAGCCGACGGCGCGGAGCATGGAACGGTTGGGCGCGCGGTCGGAACCGTCGTGCACAATGGAGGAATATTTGCGGAGAAGGTCTGGTTTCGACATGAGAATTGAGGAGTCGAGGGTCGAGAGGCGAACGTCGAGTGTCGAGAGAGGAAAGTCTGCGGCAGGAACGGCCCGTCGGGAGACGCGCCAGCCGGGGCAGTTCAACCAAAGAGGGATGCGGGGGCAAGAACGAGATGCCGGCCGGGAGAATTGCGGCGGGCACGGCGGCCCGCCCTCCAAAAATCAGAAACCTGGAGGGCCCGGCGCCGTCCGGGCCGGATCGGAGATGCGAATGGCGCCGACAGCGCGGCGCCCTCCAATTCCTGCCCAGCTCAGTGTCCGCCAGTCGCCGGGACTCCACTCAACGATTCGGCCTGACTGAATTTCGGCCAGTTGAGACCGTAAAAGGCCACGAAAACAAAGCACACCAATGGCACGATGAAACCACGCGAAACCCCATAATGGTCGGCCACAGCACCCATCAGCTTCGGCACAATCGCTCCGCCCATGATCGCCATGACGATATAACCGGAAGCCTTCTTGGCCCTGGCGCCCAAGCCGTGGATTCCAAGCGCGAAGATCGTCGGAAACATGATCGACATGAAGAAATAGCTCAGGAACACGCAGCCGACGGACAGCCAGCCGAGTTTGAGGAAGATCAGGAAACAGATCCCGATGTTCAGCAGTCCGTAAAGTCCGAGCACCTTGTGAGCCGAGAATTTTTTCAGGATAAACGCGCCGCTGAAACGTCCGGCCAGGAAACAGAAGAAACCGACCGAGACCAGGAACGATGCCCCCTTGTCGCTGAGGGCGAGGATCCCGAGCTTGTTTGTCTCGAATACTCCTGCCAACCAACCCGAGTTCCACGACGCGGGAATCGCTGGCACGTCCGCCGTCATGTAATTGATGAAGAAACTGAAGATGCAGGACTGTGCGGCCACGTAGAAGAACTGCGCCAGGGTCGCCCCCGAGAAATGCGGATGGGACCAGATGCTGTGGCTCGTGATCCTCCTTGCTGTCCCGATGAGCGCCAGCGCGGCGACCACGATAGCCACAATCACGCCCGCCACAATCACCACTGCCAGCGAGGTATCCGCGGTCACTACCAGGCCCGCCGGATGGGGAATTCGTGAAGCCAGGCCGACCGCTCGCTCACCCAAGCCCACGGCATTCAGAATGACCCAGGATATCATTCCGATGCTCACGGCGAGCACCGCCACATTGCCCAGCAGCATCGCATAGATCGCCCCCCGGTTCACCTCCCGGGCGTTCTCTTCTGCCGGTTTCCCCGAAGCATCCTTGTCCTCGAGATGGTAGACATCCTCGGTCTTGATGTCTGGCACGGGGGCGAAATAGAAGATAATCGCCAGAACGACGACGACGACTGCCACCGCCGAATAGGGGATCCACAGCGTCTGAGCCCCCGTGCTCTGGCCCGAGGAGTCCTTGCCGTAGAAGAACAAGCCGCCGGCGATCGGTCCGAAGATCCAACCGATGCCGTTGAAGGACTGGGCGAGATTGATACGGGTGGCCGCGAATTGCTGAGGCCCGAGCACCGTAGTGTACGGATTGGCCACGGTCTCCAGAAACGTCAGGCCGGCGGCGATGAAACAGACGCCGAGCAGGAATGCCCAGAACTGGGCGATGTGCGTCGCCGGGATGAACCAGAACCCGCCCACCGCGACCATCAGCAGGCCGGTGATGATGCCGCCCTTGTAGCCGAGTTTGGTCGCCAGCCATCCGGCCGGCAGCGCCATGAGGAAGTAGCCCAGGTAGTGGGCAAACTGCACCCAGGCCGACTGCGCCAAATTGAGATGCAGTTCCTGCTGAAAATGCTTGTCCATCACGTCGATCATCCCGTTGCAGAATCCCCAGAGGAGAAACAGCGAGGTGACGAGGATGAAGGTGAAGGCGACGTTTCTCCCGTCATCCATGATGAAGAGACTTTTTTTATTGGCGCTCATGGGGTGTGACGATCGCTGCCGACCAGGCAAATGCCCGTCAGGCGCGCAGGGGGTTGATGGGTGCCGCTATCGGTGCCGGAGAATGGGAAGTGGGTCAAGCGCCGCCCGCTTTGCCGGCCTCGCGGTGTGATCGGACAGTCAGAGACGGCGGGAAAGACGACGGGGCGGCCACCGCGGCCCGCCCGCCGGGGGAACGGGAATATTGGAGCCGGCAGCGCGCCGCTCGCAATCAGCCCAGCGTCTTCACCAGGATCTTGGAATTCCGGCCGCTCTCCTCGTAGTGCTTGAGGCGCGACTCAGGCAGGACCGCCTTGTCGGCCTCCGCGAAGCCGCAGGATGAAATGAAGAAGGTGAAGCTCTGCGTGGACAGGGCGAGCGCCGTTGCGGCTCCGCGTTCCTTGGCGATTATGCAGGCGTAGTTGACCATCTTCCGGCCGATGCCGCGGTTCTGGTAGAACGGCAGCACGTAGAGCGAGCCGATCTCGGCGAGCTCGGGCTTTTCTGGGTAGGTGGTGAGGGACACGCTGGCGATAAGGTTCTCGTCGATCTCGAACACGTAGAACTGGTCGATGTTCTTTTCGATGGCCTGTTGGGTGCGGTAGATCAACTCCTCGCGCTTCACGGCGTTGCGCGTCAGGTTGTAGATGTGGCGCACGTCGCGGCGCGTGGCCTTGCGGATCTGCTGGTAATCGTTGCCGTAAATGAGCGTACCGACGCCCTCGTTGGAAAAGATCTCGTTGAGCAACCCGTCGAAGACCCGGCCGTCGAGCAGGTGCACGCGCGAAGTGCCGGTCTCGATGGCTTTGACGGCGTGCACGGCCTTGCTGTGACCCTCCGCGCCGATTGTCTCGGGATGGTCCTTGAGGATGTCGCGCAGCGTCTCGACGGAGATCTCGCGCCGCAGCTCCCCGCCGATAACCAGGCCGCTCAGCGGTGCCAGGTAGATGATCTTGCTGGCCTGCAGCACCTGGGCGAATTCGGCGGCGAGCAGGTCGGAGTTGATGCGCAGCGAATGGCCGTCGGGGGCGAAGCCGATGGGCGAGAGGATCGGGACGATGTCGGCAGCGATCAGGTGGAGGATGAACTCCTTGTCGATGCGGTCGACCCGGCCGGTGAACTGCTGATCCAAACCCTTGATGATGCCGACGGGCACCGAGCGCACCGCGTTGGTGATGGCGCACTTCAGCCCGTTCTGAGTGAGGCCCTCAAGGATGAGATGCGACACACGGGCCGAGGCGCGGATGGCGAGGTCGAGCGTGGCGGCGTCGGTCACGCCCGTGCCGCGGGAGTCGGTGATGGGAATACTGCGCACCGCAGCCAGCTCCTCGATCTGCTGGCTGATGCCGTGGACCAGCACCAGCTTGATGCCGAGGCTGCGGAGGACCGCGATGTCGATGAGCAGGTTGCTGAAGTTCTCGTCGGCGACGATCGCGCCGTCGAGGGCGATGACAAAGATCTGCCCCTGGAACCGCGGCACATATTTGAGGATGCCGCGGAGGTCCGTGGGTTTGATCGTGGCGATGGAGGAGCCGTTGCTCATCGGGGTGGCGCGGGAGTTTTCGTCGAATCTGGCGGCCGCGTCAATCGGGGATTATGGCGGCTGCTGCTTCACTTCACCGTGAATTCCCAGCTCTTCGAAGTGCGACCGCCGCAGAGGGTGACCGAATAGCGCCCCGGGGAAAAACTCTGCGTGGAGAAGCTCGCGAAGATGACGCTTTCCTTAGAACGTGCGAGGAGCTGGCCAGGGATTCTCCCAAAGCTGGGCAGGAGGAAGAGCTGGCGGTCCTTGCGGACGAGCAGCACGGCGTCGATTTGCGTCCGGTAGTCTGGCTGCGCACAGGTGAATTGCAAGGCGTAGGTGGCGGCGGCCGCGATTTCGCGCGGGGCGGTCACGCCGGTGATGGCGGCCGGTAGGGGCGGCCTGATCGCGAGGGCACTCTCGAGTTCGGTGGGCAAACCGCCGAACGCGCCGATGATCTCGGCCGGGACCGGCGCCAGTCGCGCCGCGGCCAGCGGCTCGGCCGGGCGCTCCAGGTCGACAGGAATGCGCTGATAGCCGAGCCCCGCCAGACGCTGGGCGGCGGCCCGTTCCCCCAGGTCATGATAGGGTTCGAACGGCTTGCCCCGCTTTCCGTAGTGGAGTCGCAGAAACGTGTAGACCCCGATGAAAAGCACAATCGCCACCACGACCCAGCGCAGCGGCAGGGATTTGGGCGGCGGACGACGGGCGGGCATCACGCGGATTCTATCCGCCGGTCGGCCAAGTGCCGCAAATCAATTTGCGTCCCTCTCTGGCGGCTGTTCTCTTACCGGCGCTTCATGAAACTCTGGTCCAGATTTTTCATTCCGACCCTCAAGGAAAGCCCGGCCGACGCCGAGATCACCTCGCACAAGCTGCTGCTGCGCGCGGGGCTCGTGCGCAAACTGAGCGGCGGACTCTACACCTACCTCCCGCTCGGCTTGCGCGCGTTGCAGAAGATCACGCAGCTCTGCCGCGAGGAGATGGACGCGGCCGGCGCGATTGAGCTGTGGATGCCGCATCTGCACCCGGCGGAATTCTGGCAGGCGGGACCGCGCTGGGCCGCCGCCCGGGAAATCATGTACCGGGCCGATCATGCGGGCGACGGGCGGCGCGGACCGCGCGACCCTGAGTTTGTGCTCGGCCCGACCCACGAGGAGATCATCACCCCGCTGGTGAAGAGCGAGCTCACCAGCTACCGCGACCTGCCGAAGAATTTCTACCAGATCGCCACCAAGTTCCGAAATGAGATCCGGCCGCGGTACGGCCTGATGCGCGCCCGGGAGTTCGTGATGAAGGACGCCTACTCATTTGACGTCGACGACGAGGCCGCGATCCGCAGCTATCTCGCGATGAAGGCGGCCTACGCGAAATTCTTCGCGCGGTGCGGCCTGAAGACGATCTCGGTCGAGGCCGACACCGGGGTGATGGGCGGCAGTTTCTCGCACGAGTTCATGGTGCCGGCCGAGGTCGGCGACGACGATGTTGTCTGCTGCGAGGAGTGCGGCTACGCGGCCAACCGGGAAAAGGCCACCAGCGGCCTCGTGCCGGCGGATCTCGTCGATGCCGCGCCTGAAGGCGCGTTCGAGGAATTTCCCACCCCCGGTGTGGCCACGATTGCCGCCCTCGAGGCGGCGCCCTACGGCGTGCCGGCCGACCGGCAGTTCAAGACGCTGATCTTCATGGGCGACGGCAGACTCTTCGCGGTCGTGCTCCGCGGCGGGGACGAACTCGAGGAGGCCAAGCTCGGCGCGCTCGGCTTCAGCCTCTGGCGTCCCGCCACCGTGGAGGAAATCGAGCCCGTCATGGGCGCGAAACCGGGCAGTCTGGGCGCAGTGCGCGGCACGATCAAGAACCCCGACGCACTGGCCGGCGTTTTTGCCGACCACGCCGTGCGCCTGATCGGCAACGGCGTTACCGGCGCGAACAAAGACGGTTACCATCTGCGCCAGGTCAACGTGACGCGCGATCTCGCGATCACGAAGTATGGCGACTTTCGCCGGGTGCGCGTCGGCGAACCCTGTCCAAAGTCGGGCCAACCGCTCCAGATCCGCCGCGCGATCGAGGTTGGCCACGTGTTCAAGCTCGGCACGAAATACAGCGAGAAGTACGGCGCGGCCTACACCGACGATCAGAAACAGAGCAAGCTGATGGTCATGGGCTGCTACGGCATCGGCATCAGCCGCACGCTGCAGGCGGTCGTCGAACAATGCCACGATGCCGATGGGATCATCTGGCCGTGGAACGTGGCGCCGTACCAGGTGCTTGTGGTGTTGCTGGACCCGCAGCTGCCCGAAGCCGGCGAGCTGGCGCGCAAGCTGGCCGCCGCCGCGGAGGCCGCCGGCGCCGACGTGCTGGTGGACGACCGGGCCGAGCGCCCGGGAGTCAAATTCAAGGACGCGGACTTGATCGGCGTCCCGCTGCGGATCACCATCGGGGGCCGTGGATTGAAGGAAGGGGTCGTGGAGATGAAATTGCGCACCGAGAAGGCCGTGGAGAAGGTGCCGCTGACCGAGGCGGAGGCCCGCGTGCAAGCGGCGGTGGCCGCCGCCCAGGCGGCCGCAAAGGCATGACCGCGCCGACCGCCCGGACCGATGTCACCCCAGCCACCCGCGAGGAAACGGAACTTGTCCTGGCGGGACTCTGGCGCGTGGTCGTGCTGAACGATCCCGTGAACCTCATGTCCTATGTGGTCCTCGTCTTTCGCAAGGTGTTTGGCTTCGATGAGCCCACGGCGCGCCGTCACATGCTGGAGGTGCATGAACGTGGCCGCTCGACCGTGTGGACCGGCGTGCGGGAAAAGGCGGAGGCCTATGTCTTCAGTCTGCAGCAATGGCATCTGACGGCGGTCCTTGAGCCGGATGAAACGCATTGAGGTCAAGCTCAGCCTGCCGGTCGTGGCCCCGCTGCTGGACCTCATCAAGCAGGCGGTTGATGACCTCGGCGGCCGGCTGGCCGCTCCGCAACAGCTGCAGGATCTCGACGAGGAGCTGCGCGCTGCGTGGAAGCACGAGCTGCTGAGCGAACAGAACGACGAATGCCGGCGTTTTCTGGCGCTGTTCGACCGGGAGTTCTTTGCCAGCGGCACCGTGGCCTTTGACGAGGCGAACGCCGAGTCGATGCTGCGCGCCTGCGCGGCCATCCGGCTCCGGCTGCGCGCCCGGGAGCTGGCCGACCTCCCCGACCAGGTAATCGAGAGCGGCGGGTCGGCCGTTGCGCAACTCGGTGAGCCGGCGCAGAAGGCGTTCATGTGCTATGTCTTTTTGGCGACGCTTCAGGAACTGATCATTCAGCACCTCGACTCGGCGATCCTGGACGGATGACAGCCGAAGGGCCTCTTTATGGATTCTTGCTGAATAGATTGACGCTGGTGGGGCGCGTTGGGCCCTCCCTCGACAGGCTCGGGACCCTCAGCGAAGTCGAACGGGCAACACGCCTGAAGCGTCTTGAAGACAAGCCGCTCCACCCTGGTCGATCGCTGAAACTTGCCAGTCATGCCCCGGATCCAGTGCAGCTATTGCGGGCTTCCTTTCACCGTGCGGAAGGTGGAACCGGGCCGGGCCGTTTTTTGCTGCTCGGGCTGTGCCTTGGCGAGCCGACTGCCGGCGCCGGGCGCCGGCGGCGAGTTTCCAATTACCCCGGCCCTGGTCGTGGCGCTCGGAACCGGCTTCGCGTTCTTTAATGAAGCGTTTTTCTGGGGCTTGGCCCAGGCGCTGGCCCGCGATCACCACGCGGTCCAAGCGCTGCTCCTCACCCGCGTGTCGGCCGGGCTGGGCGTCCTTGTATGGGGCTTGCTGGCGGGAGGCATGTGGCGGTCGGCGGTGCGGCACTGGACCGACGCCCTGGTGGCAGGGGCGACGCTGACCATCATTGCGGGAGCACTCGTGCTGGAACTGTCGGCGGGGTGCATGCTGACTGCCAACATCATACTGGGGCTTTGGCTGGCGCGTGGCTGGGGCAAGCAGAAATTCGCGCGGAATAAGTCGGGAACAGTTTGACCGCGCGCGCCTACGGACTAGCATGAGGCTGGCACCCTGCAGTGTTCGTGGTGTGTTCAATAACCGCTCTTTGCCTTTGATAAATTCCGGGAGCCCAACCAACGGTGGCGGCTGCTAGGCCGTAAATCGGAAAGCAAAACCCACCGGGCGGCGCCCACCTTAGCTTAAAAAGGACTAGAGCCTTTGCGCATACGGCACAGGCGGGGTGTCAATTCCCTCTCACCGCCGGCTTGACCCCAACTGGCCTCTGGCCAGTGCCTCCAGCCTCCGCCATGAATCCGCACGAATTCCTCACGCTCCACCTTCTCCATGTCGCCGCGGCCTTCGTGCTCATGGGGTACACCTTTTACGCCTTGGCTGCGCCGCCGGAGACGCGCCGGAAGGTCATGATGTGGGCGGGCGGGGCCAGCCTCGTAATGCTCCTCACCGGGCTGCGCATGTGGCAGGGAATCTACGGCTCCGCGCCAGCCGGCTGGCTGGTGGTGAAGATTGGGTGCTGGCTGGGCCTGTCCGCCTTGTCGGGAATTGCCTACCGCAAACGCGGGCTGGCTGGCGCGTTTGCTTGGCTCGCCATCGCGCTGGTCATGACTGCCCTGGTCATGGTATATGTGAAGCCATTCTGAAGTGGGTCTAGGCAGTTGAGGTCGGGCGCGTAATCCTTTACGCGCCGCTTCGCTGAGGATCGCGCGCAGCGACCATGAACACCGAACTTGCAGGCAAAGTCGTTCTCGTCACCGGGGCGTCGGGCGGGTTGGGAACTGCCATGGCCCGGGCCTTTGCCGCGGAGGGCGCGCGGCTGGCATTGCACTATCATTCCCAGCGGGCGGTGGCGAAGCGGCTGGCCGCCGAGCTTGGAACCGTCGAGTCGTTCGTCGTCGGTGCGGATCTGCGCGACGAGGCTCAGGTGCGCACGCTGTTCGCGGAGGCCGGCCGGCGGTTCGGGCGGGTGGACACTCTGGTGGCCAATGCCGGCGTTTGGTGCGAACGTGACATTGCGGTCGCCGACATGTCGCTCGCGCAGTGGCAGGACACCCTGGCGACCGACCTGACTTCGGTTTTTCTCTGCTGCCGGGAGTTTCTCCGCCTGGCGCGGACCCAGCAGCAGGGCAACATTGTCCTGATCGGGTCGACCGCCGCCGTTTTTGGCGAGCCCGGGCATGGCGACTACGCGGCGGCGAAGGCGGCGCTCGCCTACGGGCTGACGCGCACCTTGAAGAACGAAATTGCGCGCTTCGCTCCGCACACCGCTGCGTATTGCGGCGGCCGGGTCAATTGCGTCTGTCCTGGATGGACGGTTTCACCGCTGACGGAACGGCACCTGCAGAACCACGCGGTCGTGCGCCGTGTGACGGCCACCATGGCGCTGCCGCAGATCGCGCGCGCCGACGATATTGCCAACGCCGTGGTCTACCTCGCCTCGGACAAGCTTGCGCGGCACATCACCGGCCAGACGTTGGTGGTTGCCGGTGGCATGGAAGGCCGCTGGCTCTGGCGGCCCGAAGAGGTGGACCCGGCGCTGGCCTGAGACCGCCTCCGCGGCGGCAACTGCGCCGGGATGCGCCCGACCGCCGAGGTGGCGAGCCTTGCTTCCCGCGCCGCATCCCTCCACTTTCTCTCCTGGCGATCGGGCTGGTCCGCCTGCATGACTGAACCACCAAACACCTCCCCGGCTGGCGAACTCTGCGGACTTTGGATCGACGAGGAAGGCCGGGTGCATCTGTCGGTGGTCGCGGCCGACGGCGGCCGCGAGGAGCGCGTCGACAGTTTTCGGCCGTTCGCCTGGCTGGGGGACGCGGCCGTCGTCAGCGGCATTGCGGGGGTCGAGGTGGAAGCGCTGAAGGGCGAGGGTTTCTTCCGCTGGCTGGCCCATGCCCAAGACCAGTCGGCATTTGATGAATTCGTGAAGGGGGCGCCCGACGGCGCGGCGATCGACTGGATCCGGCCGTTGGAGAACCAGTATCTCCTGCAACGGCGGCGGCGGATTTTCGGCGAGTTGACCTTTTCGCAGGTGCGACGGTGCCAGCTCGACATCGAAACCGGTCATTCCCTCGGCGGTGGCTTCAGCGACGCCCGCAACCCCGCCGACCGCGTACTCGCAATCGGGCTGCAGTTCGGCTCGCGGCAGCGCCTGCTCGTCCTGGAGGAGGAGACCGATACCGCCGAGAAGCGGCTGCTGATCGAGCTCAACGACGTGATCGAGGCCGAGGACCCCGACATCATCGAAGGACACAACCTCTTCAAATTCGATCTCGAGTATCTGCGCTTGCGTTGCCGGCATCACCGGGTGCCCTGCGCATGGGGGCGATTCGGTCAGACCGCCACCTTCCGTAACAGCCGGCTCAAGGTCGCCGAGCGGTGGATCGATTTTCCGCGCTGCGATCTGCCGGGCCGGTCGGTCGTGGATACCTACCTGCTCGTCCAGCTTTATGACATCACCACCCGGGAGATGCTGACCTACGGGCTCAAGGACGTTGCCATTTACTTTGGCATCACCGAGGAGGCCGCCGGCGAGCGCACCTATATTGAGGGCAGCCGGATTCAGGAAGTTTTCCGCACGGACCGGGCCCGCTTCCTCGCCTACCTCGCCGACGATCTGCGCGAGACCAGGGGCGTAGCGGACCTGCTGCTGCCGACCTACTTCGAGCAGGTGAAGACGTTTCCTCTCCTATTGCAGGAGGCGACACTGCGCGGAACCACGAACAAGATCGACCTGCTTTTTCTCGAGGAATACTACCATGCCCGCCAGAGCTGCCCCGTGCCGCCGGACGTGCAGCCGTTCGAGGGCGGATACACGCGCAGCTTTCAGGAGGGCGTGTTCCGGCACGTCCTGCATTTCGACGTGGCGTCGCTGTATCCGAGCCTGCTGCTCACCATCGGCCGCAATCCGCGGAATGACACGCTGGGCGTCTTTATCCCGCTGCTCACGCGACTGCGCAATTACCGGCTGCAGTACAAGCAGCTGGCCCGCACCGCCCCGACCGAGGAGCTGCGCGCCGAATACCAGGCGCGGCAGGCCAGCTTCAAGATTCTCATCAACTCGTTCTATGGCTACCTCGGCTTTTCGGGCGCGCGCTTCGGCGACGGCGACCTGGCGGCCGAGGTGACACGCCAGGGGCGCGAGCTGCTCCAGCGACTCATCGACGAGTTCGCCCGGAACGGCTGCACGATCCTCGAGGCCGACACGGACGGCATCTACCTGTCGTCGCCGGAATGCTTCGAGGAACCCGAGAAGCTGCTGGCCTTGGTTGCGGCCATCCTGCCCCCGGGGATCGAACTGGAGTTCGACGGCAGCTATGTGGCGATGTTCTGCTACAAGGCCAAGAACTACGCGCTACACGATGGCCGCAAGATCATCCTGCGGGGTTCGGCCCTGCGCTCCCGCGGGATCGAGCCGTTCCTCAAGCAGCTCACGGACCAGCTTATCCGCCACCTGCTCGGTGCCGGCGTCGAATCGCCACTGCCGTTGGTGGAAGACTATCGCCGGCGCCTCCTGGCGCGCGAAGTCACGATTGCCGAGATCGCGAAATCGGAGGTGCTCGGGCAGAACCCCGAGGCTTACGAACAGTTCGTGGCCGGAGGCGGCAAACCCCGCCGCGCCGCGGCCGAGGTGGCCCTCCAGATGAATCCCCGGCCCCGCATGGGCGACCGCGTCGGCTATTTTGTGACTGCGAAGTCCAAAGGCCAGACCTCTGACTGGCAGCGGGCACGGGCGGTGGCAGACTACGATCCGCAACAGAATCCCTACGACCCGGTGTATTACACCAAGAAGCTCGACGACTGGCTCGAACGCTACGGCCGGTTTCTGGGGGTTCCGGGGGCGCCACCCCAGAGCGAGTTGTTTTGATTCTTCCGGTTGGGAAAGGCGCGCCTGATTCCAAGGCGGCTTCTAGCGATTCCCGGTCTTTGGTCTGGTCAGGACGAGGAGTACCCCGGCCCACAGGAACAGGACCGACGTGAGGAGCGGAACCATCCGCGTGGGAAGCAGGCGGCCGATCTCCTCGATGCCGACTCCGTACCAGGACGCGGCCCATGTGTCGAATCGCAGATTGAAGATGGCCAGCATCACCGCGCAACTCGACGCCACCTGGGCGATATAGGCCAGTGCAGCCGCCACTCCTGTTTTCCTCCGGGATAGGAAGAAATGCCAGATGCTCATCGCCAGCATGATTCCAACAATGATCGCTGCCGTCAGCCGGTCGCGCGCCCACCATGCCAGTAGAATGACACACGAGAACAACATGAGATCCGTTCCCAGCATCGCCAACATGTGCATGCCTGGCTTCATCGGCGCCGGGGCCGGAAGTGGAAGCGTCTCCGTCGCTGCGGCCGTTCGGCTCAGCGCCTGGTTGTACCGATACATCGCGACGATCCAAGTGGTGATGACCGTCGCATAGAACCACCAGAACCACGCCATCGCGGAAAAGAACGTGCGGTCATTCCATCCCCAGTGTTGTCCCAGGGTCCGCACGATTTGCTGACCGCCAATAGAGAATGCCAGGACAAAAACCCAGGAGGCGAGCAATCCGATCCGTTTGGAGAGGCGCTCGTGTCTGCTGGAACCGCCACTGAACATCGCCCATTGCGCGGCGAAGCCGGCAGCGATTCCCAGAAAGGGCCAGAGCCACGCGGCGAGGAGACCCGACTTGGCCGCCGCTGTGCCTTTCGCTCCCAAGCCCGCGCCGGCGCTGGCAGTCGCGCCCGCGGCCACCGGCAGGGCGGCGAGCACCGCGCCGGAGAACACCTGGCCCGGCGCCGTCCGGCGCAACGTGTTTTCCACGAAGACCTGAACTTCCTCCTGCAACAGTTTGCGTCCGCGCGACAGCCGTTGCTTGACGACATCTTCGGACAATTCCAGTTCCACCGCCACGTGTTCGATGGATCGGTGTTCGCGGTAGAACAAGATCAGTGGTTCCCGGTAATTCTCGGGGATTCTCTCCAATGAACGCCAGAGAATTGCTTCCTCCTCCCGGCTGACGGCCTGCTCCGACGGAAGGGCCTCGGCGGCCGGCGATTCATCTGCATCTTCCAAGGGGGCGGCGTTTCGCACCGGCTCGCGTCCGGCCTCCCGCCGGCTTCGGTGCGCCTGGTTCCGGACGATGCCGCACAGCCAGGCACGGAGTTTGTCCGGCTGACGCAATAGCCGGAGATCCTTCCACGCGCTGATAAACGTTTCCTGGGCCACGTCCTCGCTCTGGCTGACGTTTCCGGTTGCGCTGTAGGCTAGGGAGCAAACCAAGGTCTGATATCGTTCGACAATCTGGCGGAAGGCGTCCCGGCGTCCACCAAGACTGTCGGCCACCAGATCGGCGTCGTTGCGTTCCGCCGTTTGCATCGCTTCGGTTGTCATCATGGTACCCACTAAGGGCCAGAAAAGGATCAAGAGGTGACAATAAATCGCTGCAGACTCCAAATCCAAGGGCGACGGCGATGCCGCACCGCGCTCCGGCTCGCTCACAATTCGAGAAAATTCCTGGATCGGGCCTGAGCTGACTCTTGGTGCGAGATGCACGTAGTCATGCGCTTATGGCCCGGGCATACCCCCCTTGCCGC
>Ga0182019_10000071_pt1 | contig 47273 bp, 31 predicted proteins | sample 812E2MmetaG_FD_120483 | JGI IMG/M metagenome (GOLD analysis project Ga0182019, IMG submission 120483) | Permafrost microbial communities from Stordalen Mire, Sweden - 812E2M metaG | ecosystem: Environmental > Terrestrial > Soil > Wetlands > Permafrost | place: Sweden: Stordalen | collected...
TACTGCGTCAACGGACGCGAACTGGAGCCCTTCCTGCTTTTCGACAGTCCCCGGGAATCGATGGAACAGGCGCTCGCGGCCGCCGTCCATCACTGGCGGTTCTTCGCGGAGCGCTACCAGGCCGTCCCGAGCAATCGACTGAGTTTTGACCTGTTGAACGAGCCGCCGTGGATGACCGATCAGACCCGCTACGTGGAGATCGTCCGCGCCCTCGTCGCGGCGATCCGCGAAAAGGACCCGGACCGCCTGATCGTGGTGGATGGCGCGGACATCGGCCAGACGCCGGTGCCCGGAATCGTTGATCTGGGCGTGGTCCAGAGCACCCGCGGATATCTGCCCAAGGCGGTCAGCCATTTTACCGCCACTTGGGTGCCAAAGAACGAATTCGAAACGTCCGCCCCGCCGGCTTGGCCGCTGGTGGACGACCGGGGGCAGACCTGGAACCGTGAGAAGCTCCGCCGAGAACTCATTGTCAAATGGCAACCGCTCGTCCAACAGGACGTGCCCATCCACGTCGGCGAATGGGGCTGCTTCAACCGGACACCCCACGCGGTGACCCTCGCGTGGATGACCGACCTGCTGGCGCTGTGGAAGGAAGCCGGCTGGGGCTGGGCCATGTGGAATCTCCGGGGCGATTTTGGCATCGTCGACAGCGGCCGGGCTGATGTGCCCTACGAGGATTTCCACGGGCACAAGCTCGACCGGAAGATGCTCGAACTGATGCTGGCAGGCTGACGCCGGGTCATGCCCGCCGGGTGGACGTGCGGCCAGGCGATGCCTCAAGGCGCGTCCGACTGCGGCGTCGCGCGCAAACGATCGAGCATCGTGCGCGCCGGATCAAAACCGGGATTGATCCGCAAAGCCGACTCGAGATGCCCGATCGCCTCGGTCCGCCGCCCGGGAATGTCCGACAGGAGGAGCCCCAGGTTGAAATGAGCCTGGAAGTAATCGGGTTTGATCCGGATGGCCGCCTGGTACTCGCCGATCGCCTCGGAGGACCGGCGGGGGGTCCGCACCAGGGCGTCCGCCAGATTGTTGTGCGCCTCGGCCAGACCGGGGTTGGCGCGCAAGGCGGCTTCGTATTCGGCAATCGCCTCGGGCAACCGGCCCGGAACCCCGGCCAGGGCGATGCCCAGATTGTAGTGCGCCTCGGCGAAATCTGGTTCCGCCCGCACCACGGCTTCGTATTCGGCAATTGCCTCGGACCTTCGTCCAGGGAGGCTCGCCAGGAGGAGCCCCAGGTTGAAACGAGCCTGGAAGTAATCAGGTCTGCTTCGAATCGCCGCCTGGTACTCGGCGATCGCCTCGGCTGACCGGCCGGGGGTCCAGGCGAGGGCGTTCCCCAGGTTGAAGTGCGCCTCGGCGAAATCAGGTTTTGCGCGCAGCACGGTTTCGTATTCGGCAATCGCCTCGGGCAGTCGGCCCGGCACCTGCGCCAGGGCGATGCCCAGATTGTTATGCACCTCGACAAAATCGGGCTGAAGCCGGAGCGCTGCCTGAAACTCAGCAATCGCCTCCGGCAGACGGTCCGGCATCTCCAGCCAGGCATTTCCAAGGGCGTTGTGGAACTTCGGATCATCGGGACGGAGCCGCAGCGCGGTCCGGTACTCCGCGACCGCCTCGCGCACGCGGTCCGGCAGTTCGGCCAGCATGAGCCCCAGAGCGTAGTGCGCCTCCGCGTCGCCGGGCTTGATTCGCAATGCCGCCTGGTATTCAACGATTGCCTCGCGCAGGCCGGGGGTTCTCGCCAGTATCCGCCCCAGATTGTAGTGCATTTCCGCCGAACCAGGCTTGAGTCGAACGGCGGTCCGGATCTCGGCAATCCCATCGGACAGGCGGCCAGGCAGTTCCGACAGCGCAAGCCCCAGATTGTAGTGGATCTCCGCCGAATCGGGCTTGAGTCGCGACGCCGCCTGGTACTCGGCAACGGCCTCGGGCAGACGGCCCTGGGTTTTCGCCAGGACGGTCGCAAGATTGCTGTGCGCATCCGCAAGCCTCGAATCGAGCCGCAGGGCCGCTTGAAATTCGGCGATCGCCTCGGACGAACGGCCCGGAATCTGCGACAGCGCGAACCCCAGAAAGTTGTGCGTCGCCGAGATCGCGGGGTCGATCTTCAGCGACGCCTCGTACTCGGCGATGGCCTCGGGCAGCCGGGCCGGGGATTTCGCAAGGGCAAACCCAAGGTTGGTGTGGGCGGCCCAGCTGTTCTCGGTCACAGCGACGGCATGGCGGAACAATGTCATGGTGTCCTGCCAGAGGTCCAGCTGCCGGGAGGTCAGGACGGTGCAGCCTGCGAGAATCACGCCGGCTGCCGCACCCAGCAACCCCGAGCGGCGCGGCCAACGTGCCGCCGCATCACCCGCCGCCCAGGCCAGCATGACAAAAACTCCGACCAACGGCATATAGCTGTACCGATCGGCCATGGATTGCTCGCCTACCTGCACGAGCCCGATCACAGGCACCAGCGTTCCCAGATACCAAAGCCATCCCGCCGCCAAGTACGGGCGCTGCCGGTACAGCGCGCCAACAGCGATGGTCACTCCCGTCAGCAGCACGCCGGCAAGCACCGCCCGGCCCAAGAGCTGACCAACGGGATACGGATAGAACACCGCGAGCCTGGTCGGGTAGACGCATTTGCCGAGGTATTGGCAGTAGGCGAGCAGGGCGTTGGCGATCCGGCCCGGCCACGGATAGCCCGCCGTCGTCTTGAGCGCCCCCACGTGTTTTTGCGCGAGGAACGTCAGCACGCCAACCGCCGCAGCAACGGCGAAAAACGGGACCTTCTCGACCACCAGTGACCAGATCACCGCAGTGCGCGAGCGGTGAAGCATGCGATCAAACCGCTTCAAGGGCCAGAAGTCCAGGAGGAGCAGAACGCACGGAACCGTGACCAGCATCGGCTTGGTCATCAGGCCCAGGACGAAAGACGCCACGGCTAATCCATAGAATACCCAAGCCCGGGGTTGCCGGGCTTCCTGTCGCCGCACCCAGTGCGCGTATGCCCAGATCGTGAGCAGCCAGAACAGAGTGCTGAGCACATCTTTGCGTTCCGCGATCCATGCGACCGATTCTACATGCATCGGATGCAGGCCGAAGAGCGCCGCCACCAGCAGACTCCGCCAGACGGCTCCTGTCATTTTTCGCAGGACGACGAAGACCAGCAGTGAATTGAGCGCATGCAACAGGACGCTGGTCAGGTGATGCCCCCACGGATCGAGGCCGAAGATCTGGCAGTCCGCCATGTGCGACAGCCAGCTCACTGGACGCCAGTAGTCGATGTCTGCGCTCAGGAATGCCCACTTCACGTTAGCCCAGGTCAAGCCGCCCACGACATGGGGGTTCTCCATTACGAAGCCGGGATCGTCGTAATAGATGAAGTCATGCCGCAGCGCGGGCAGGAAAATATTCGCCACCAGCAGGAATAGGAGCACGCCGAGCAGCCGTGGCTTGCCCAGGCCGAAGAAGGTGCTGCCCTCACCCTGGCTAGCGGAGGTTCCGGGTTCGCTTCGCCGACTCTCCTGATCAGCGTCTGGAGGCATCGGCGCAGGGCTGGATTCTCCACGGGCCGAGCCTCGCCTGAGTCGGGAGTCTTCCTTTCGTGCTGGCCGCGGTTTGCCCACCGGTGAACTCAAACCAACCCGCGCGAGGTGACGCAACTCGTTTTGAGGCGACAAATGCCGTCATTGCGAGGAGCGGAGCGACGATCTGTCCTCCGGAGGCTTGGCGGAGGAGGATGCAATCCATCCAACTGGATCGCGACGAGTGCATCCTGCCTCGGCGGCCACGTCCGGCTGCACCGGACTCGCGATGACAGTTGTCCTTTTGTTGGTAGATCTAGTTGGATCTTGTCGGCGGCGGCGCCGCCGCCGACAAACAACCACCCATGAGTCCACCACCATCGTCCGTTCAGGCCCGGGTCTATCACGCCAACCCGGAAGGATATGTCAGTGCCCTCGCCGGCATCCAACGCAAGACACTCCTCGACGGCGGTCGCACGCAACTGGTTGAATTCAAGCTGGCAACGAGCGCGGTGATTCCGGCCCACCAGCATCCCCAGGAGCAAACGGGTTATCTGCTGTCCGGACACCTGATCATGACGATTGCCGGCCTGGTCCACGAGATGGTTGCCGGTGACGGTTGGACAATCCCCGGCGGCGTCGAGCACGGCGTGCGGGTCCTCGAAGACTCAGTCGCCATCGAGGTGTTTTCGCCCGTGCGCTCGGACTACCGCAATTGATCCGCCCCTGCGAGACTGGTCGACGTTTGACGTGGTGGTTTCCGTCGGGGCAGCTGCCGCATCAGCCGCGGGTCGCCTTCGACACCGGTCAAGTGAGCGGCGGTCCTTAGCAGCTTATCAGGGCGTCTCCCGCAGGTAGAGCGGCTGCAACTCGGCCGCCAGCCGCCGCAATCCCGGGTCACGGATCTCCTCGCCGAGGGCTGCGCCCAGCTTCAGGAAATTGGTCAATGATCCCGGGGTCAGCCGGCAGAGTGATGGCTCGTCCAGTTTATCTAGGCACACCCGGTACTGCTCGCGCGCAAGGTCGGTCTGTCCGCCCACCCACAACACGATCGCGAGCCGGATGCGGTCCTCCAATTCGAGACCAGTGGGTGCCGGCAGCCTGACGAGGATCCGCCCCAGCGTCGCAGAGAATTTCTGCGCATGCCCGGTCTTTCCCTGAAAATAAGCCAACATCACCAGCGCCGGAAAGTACCCTGAGCTCTGCTCCAGCTCGGGCTCCATGAAGCCGGCCAGCTCCTGCCTCCCCATCTGCATCAGATAATCAGTCATCTGCACCGCCCTGGCCTCGGGCAACTGAGCCGGCGTCACTTCAAACAGGAAAACGTTCTGCTCTTTCAGGGCCTCATGTTCCGCCAGCCGCACAGGGATCAACCGCAGCCAGAGCGGCACACCTTTCCCATGCAGCAATCCGAGGATGAACGCATCTGCCGGTGTGGGCTGGGCGGAGGTCAATCCGCGGTAGAAACGCACGAAGTTCTCCTCAAAACCATCCCACGAGACCAACGCGATGTGCGTGACCCCGTACTGGCGGACCAGCTCATACGCCCGCTCGGGCGAGGCGGCGGAGAAGAGCTCCGCGGCGTGTTTGAAACCCTCGACATTCTCCCAGTAGAGCGTCCCCAGGCCCTTGAACCCGCCGTAGTAGATCAGATGATTCGTGGTGGCAGGCGTGCTGGCAATGACCACCGGCGTCGCGCCCATCCGCTTACCTAGCCAGTGCGCCAGATCCCGCTCCGCCAGATGCCGGAGGTCGTTCTGCGTGAACGGACGCTCCGCCATCGCCGGCCGGATGGCGCTCACCGCCCCAGGCACGAACAACAGTGCGCACGCCAATGCCCATACTTTGATCGTGCCCGGCGGAGTCGACGACCGTTGAAGGACGACCAGCAGCACCGCCAGCACGACAAGGAGCAGGCCGCACTCCACGCCCCACCAGCGGATTTCCGTCACCGTCAGCATAAACAACAGCAACGCCGGTGCCAGCGCCATGACCAGCTGCGCCTTCCAGCCACGGGAGAGATTCCGCCGGCCGACCACGAGAAAAGGCAGGATGATCGCCAAAAGCGGCAAACATCTTCCCCAAGCCTCCAGATTGGAGCCCATCCCGCGGAAACTGGACACGAGACTCCGGCCTTCCCCGACATATTCGGTGCCGAGCGACCACACAAACCGGCTGGCTACCAGAAACGTCCGTTCCTTTGTCAACAGAATGACGACCGGCAGAACCATCACCGCCGCGCCCGCCCAAAGGGCCGCCTGAAGATCCCGCCGGTTGCGACCGGAGCTCTCACCGGACAGCAACCTCGTGATCCGGCACAACAGCTCCCCGCCCCCCAGCCAGGCCAGCGCGTACAAGGGATGGTTGACCTCGAGCCGCCAACCGAGTTCGAACGGGAAATACTCAATCAGGTAGCCCGCCACGCTGGTGACACCACCGATGATGCCCCACAGCCGCCAGAGGGTCGGCTCCAATCCCCAGCCCTCGGAAGGCCGGACACCGCGGCACCACCAGGCCACCGCAGTCGCGCCAAGTCCAACCCCGACCAGCACCGGCACCTGGCTGGCCGCGCTGATCCACAAGCCCAGGCCGCCCGCCACGGCCGACGCGACAAACCACCGGCGCGCGGCGCGGCGCACCGGCAGCCAGGCGATCAGGCCCGGCTCCCCCCGGGCCGGCGCGGATCCCTCCCCTTCCACCCGAATACAGCCGCTCCCTCCGGCGAGCAGAAACAGGACCGTCGACACCCCGCACGCCTCGAGCATGCCGTGATGATCCGGATAGTCCGCCGCGAAGTAGAGATTGAATGGATACGCCATCGCCAGGCCGACGGCCAGGAGCGAGGCTGGCAGGGCTCCGAACCGCCGCGCCACCAGCGGCACGAGGCCCAGCAAAAGCAACCCATGCAACACGGGTCCCGCGAGGAGCGCGGCCCGCTCCACCGAGAGGCCGATCGGCCGGCCGGAAACCGCGTGGTCCACCCAGGCGATGCCCGCCAGCCACCAGTGAAACGGCACCGCCCAATGCGCCTCGCGACCCGCCGGGGCATTGTCGTAATCAACAAAGTGAAGCCGCGCAACGCCCCGGGCGAACATCGCCTGGGTCTGCATGATCCACTGGAGGCCGTCGTCACCTTCGACTGGCAGCACGAGCGACCGTCGGCCCCGGACGTAGCCGGTCGGAGAGGCCGGATCCGCCGCCGGGGGATCGACCATCACTCCGTAGACGGAACTGACCTGGCCAACGTGCCGAATCCGGCCGGCTGCATCCCAGATGACGAAGGCAAGCATCGCCACCAGGACCGCTGCCCACAGACGAAACCAAGGCCGTTTGGACGAATCCATGAAATGCGCCTCGCCGGCGCGCTCGACAATGTGCGGACACCTCGCTCTCGGGGCAAGCGCTACGGCAACAGCGCCATGCCTCCCGATGCACCGCGCCCGGCCGGCAGGCCGCGGCTGCCGGCCAACGTCCGGGGCCTTCATCGCCCGCGGTGTTTCGGCCAGAGAATTCTTCGTGACGCTGAATCCGGATGGAGACAGAGTCAGCCATCATCCATGACCGGAACCCGGCTCCGTCCGTGGCGCTGGCCGATCACCTTGAGTTATGTTGACCCCGCCAGCCACGGCCGGGGTCCGTGGAAACCCATGCCATGTCCTCGTGCAAGAACCTGCTGATGGTCGTTCTCGGCCTGACCGCCCTCGGGCTCTCGGCGCTCGCCTGGAAACAACACCTGGAACTCATCGATCTCCGGGCCGCCGCCCTGAGCAATGGCAGCCGCGCCGAATGGCAGAAGCGCGCCCTGGCGGCGCAGAAACGCGCCAAGGAATCCGATCACCAGTCCGCCGGCGCCCCGCGAAGTGGGCTTGCCGCTGCCACCCTGCCCGCGCCCGGCCCCGCCCCGGCGGCCCGGGGAGGCATGGCGAGCAGTTTCACCTCCCTGATGGATCGTCCCGAGATGGCCCAACTCATGGCCATCCAGCAGAAAGGCCAGATCGACGTCCGGTTTGCCGCCCTGTTCAAGAAGCTCGGCCTGCCGCCAGACATGCTGGCGCAGTTCAAGACCTTGCTCGCCGACAAGCTTTCCGCGCCGATCGACGTGATGGCCGCCGCCGGACCGCAAGGGGTCGACCCGGTGCGAAACCCACAGGTATTCAACAAGCTGATCCAGGACACGCAGTCTGAGCTCGATGAGAAGATCAAGTCGCTCCTCTCCCCCGGGAGCTACGCGCAATATCAGGATTACCTTCAGACGGAACCACAGCGCGCGGTGGTTAGCCAGCTCCAGCAGGCGCTAAGCTATTCGGATTCTCAGATCTCCCCCGCCCAGGCCGACCAATTGGTGCAGATCCTGGCCGACACCGCCGCCAACCGGACTGGCGGCGGCATTGCGTCCTATTCCGTCGTCTCCGGCCCCGGTGTTACCACGGTCATGGCGACAGGCGCGTTTCCGTCGAGCGGCCCAGGACCCAGCTCCTGGGGCGCGACACCCATTACTGACGAGGCGATTGCCCGCGCACAAAGCGTGCTTTCTGCTCCGCAGGTCCAGGCGCTGCAAGAGATCCAGCAGCAGCAGCAGGCCGCGGCCCAGCTGCGGCAGCTGCTGATGCAGAATATCGGCCGTCGCGGCAACGCTCCGACTCCGGGCACGAGCGGCCCGGCTGCACCTACCGTGCACCCGTAATCCGGTAGCGCCCGCCGTGCTGGTCAGTCTCGTTCTGCCGGGCCCGCGCGGGAACCGGGTATGACCGTGCGAGGCGGTCCGCGCCCGCTGGGCAGGTTGGACCGGGGAGAATCTCAAGCGCGGCGACCCGCGCTGAGCAGTCCGCCTATTTCGAAGCCGCTAAGCGGCGATCTGGGCGAAGGCCGATCTGCAGATTAAGAGCTCCTGTCTCTGCCAGCCGGGAATCTGAGGCCTGCAGGAACGCGTGGTGCGCGGCGTCGCCACACTCGCAAGCCGGAATCGTTCGTCATTTGCTAGATGACAAATGCCCGGGGTGATCGCCAGCGCTGGCAGGTTTGCAGGGTGACCGCGAGCCGTAGGCGCAGTTGCTGCCGAGATATCTACTTCTCCGGGTCGCGAAACCGGGTTTGCTCGTTATGGTTGTGCGGCCATGCCCTTTCGCCTGCCCGCCTCCCGCATCAACTGGGTCAACAGCTCGTTTCTCACCGGCTCGGCCCTGATCACCGTCACCGCCGTTCCGCTCTACCTCTGGCGCTGCGGGTTCAACGGGTTCCAGGTCGCGATGTTCGCCGCGCTTTTCCTCTCGACCGGCCTCAGCATCACCCTCGGTTACCACCGCCTGTTTGCCCATCTGGCTTTTCAGGCGAGGTGGCCCGTCCGATTGCTCACGCTGCTCTTCGGGGCCGCAGCCTTTGAGAACAGCGCGCTCGAGTGGGTCTCCGACCACCGGCGGCACCATAAGCACACCGATCACCACGAGGACCCCTACGACATCACCAAGGGATTCTGGCACGCCCACATCGGCTGGATCCTCTTTCAACTGAACGCCGAGCCGCCCCGCGACAACGTGCGCGACCTCGAGCAGGACCCGCTCCTGCGCTGGCAGGACCGTTCTTACCTGCCGATCGCCATCGGCGTGGGTTTCGTCCTGCCGGCCGTGTGCGGCTGGCTGCACGCCGGCTGGACGGGCGCGCTCGGCGGTTTCCTGCTGGCGGGCATGGCGCGAATTACCGCGGTGCAGCACATGACGTTTTGCATCAATTCGCTCTGCCACACGATCGGTCGCCGGCCGTATACCACGAAATGCAGCGCCCGCGACAGCTGGATCATGGCGCTCTGCACCTTCGGCGAGGGCTACCACAACTACCATCACGAGTTTCAGCATGACTACCGGAATGGCGTGAAGTGGTGGCAGTGGGACCCGACCAAGTGGACCATCTGGACCCTTAAGAACCTCCGGCTCGTGCGCGGCCTGCGCCGCGTCCCCGATCATAAGATCCTTCTCGCCCAACTCGCCGAGACGCGCCGGCAGCTCAGCGCCCGGCTCGCGGCCTGTCAGCAGCGGCCGCTGCCCGAGCGCCTGCGCGAACTGCTGCAGGCGTCCGATGCGAAGCTCGACGAGCTCGCCGCGCGCTGGGTCGCGCTGAAGGTCGAATATGCCGCGAAGGCCGACCAAAAGATCCGCGACGCGCGCGCCTCGCTGGCGGAGTTGCGCCGGGAATTGCGCCAGGCGATCGAGCTGCTCGAAATGGCCGGTGCGCCGGCGTAAGCGGAGGCGTGCGGGGGCGCGTTATCCCTCATCAGTTTCGTGGCATGGGTCTCCCGACCCGTGGAAATCGGGATCATGGGTCGGGAGACCCGTGCCACTTGCGCTTCACACGTCCAGGATCTTGATGCCGTGGGCGGGAAGGCTGACCGTCTTCCTGGTCCGGCCATCGCCGAGGGTAAGCGAGGTCTTCTGCGGCGTGCCGGCGTTATTAATCACGACCAGCTTGGCCTTCTTCGGGAAGTAGGCGCATTCGATGCGAACGTTCGAGCAGGCCCAGGCCGACCATTGCTCTTCCCGGGCCGCGGCCCAGAACAGCGCGCGGTGCAGCAGGCGGGTGTTCTCGTGGGTGAACTTGAAACCCGAGGTGTACACGCTGCGGCCCCGGCCGAAGGCGTGGGTCGCAAGGCGGGGCGAGCCGTCCTTGTCGGCCAGCACTTCCGTGCCTGCGCCGAGCGTGTAGATGCCATCGATATCCTTCCCAAAATCCGGCGCGCCGGTGAGATCGGTGGTGATGAAGTGCGCCGGTGCCACGGCATATTTGTACTTGCCGTTGGCAATCCGCTCGCCGCGGTCGCGGTCGAGCCCGAGCACATGCGAGAGTTTGAAAAGCTGGCCCGGTTCCGGCATGGCCGAAGGCTCCGCCACGCCAATGAAACCGCCGCCCCGGTGCACCCACTGCGTCAGGATTTCGTTGATCCTCGGTTCCGTCCAATAGTGCCCGCCGCTCCAGGCGCTGCCCTGGCGGCCGCAATTGATGACCACCCTCACGCCCCTCGGCACTCCGCGCCTGAGCAGGTCGTCGAAGCTGAGGAACTGCACGTCGACGGGCAGGCCGGCCAGCGACTCGATGAGCTCGTTGAGTTCGAGAGCATGGGTGAAGTGCCCGCTGCAGATCCAGGACCGCAGGCTGCCCCAGGCGGTGAGCACGGCCACTTTGAACGGCGCGGTGTACGGCCGGCCGCCATCGTGGAATGACTTCAGGAGGCGGAATTCCTGAGCGAGCTGATCAATGTAGTCTACGAAGTCCGGGAACGGTTCGACGAGGGAGAGATAGCCGCCCAGGCCGATGCGGTCGATCGGCGCGCGCAGGAGGCCGCGGCGGGCGTCGATCCAGAAATTCTTGGCGTCAAGGGTCGGATCGCCGCCCGGCTTGAACGTCGGTTCCCCTTTGAGTCCGGTTGGGAACAGGTACGGGTGCAGGCGAAGCTCGCGGGTTTTCACCCCGCGGGCATTCGCGCAGAGCCGCACCTCGAAGGCGTTGAAAACGCATTTGATCAGACCGTCGAATCCGAATTCGGCAAATCGGGGGCTGTTCGGTTCCACGCCGATCCAGTGATCGTCGTAGAAGACAAAGGCCTTTTTGCCGTGGCGGTGGACGAGATCGATGCACTGGCGGCCAAACGCGATCACGAAGTCATGAATGAACTCCATGTAGTCGCGATACCGCCGGCTAGGCGCATTGTGCGTCGAGTTGTAGAGGCCGCCGTTGACGAAGTCCTCCGAGGTGAGCTGATAGCCGAATTTCCGCGCGAAGAGCCTCAGCGACCGCGGGCTGACCGTCATCTCGTAGTCGCCCCAGTCGGAATAGATGTCGCGGAGCTTTGCCTGATTGTCGCCCCAGAACCAGGTGAAGTTGTAGAACATCGAGGTGAAGCGCACGACCGAGGTGTCCGGATGGTCCCGCAGCCACTGGTCGAGAAACGTCAGCAGTACCCGCTGGGTCTCGGGGTGCATCGGATCCACCGCCGCGAGGTGCTCGCGGTCGCCCCAGTCGTTGGTGATGTGATTGTACATCGAGATTTCCTCCCAGATGCGGAAGGCGAGGAAGTTTACCGTGTACTTGTGGCCCGGGGTCGTCCCGCGGACGGTGACGGCGCCCTGCTTCGCGTTGAAGTTCCACCGCTTCTTCGGGACCTCCCGGCCGGTGGTACGGTCGAAGACCTGCCACCAAGCTTTCGGATCGTCCTGAAAGTTCACCACGAACTGCTCCCGAAAGTAGCCGTTCAGCAGATTGATTGCTACCGTCCGCCCCTGCGCCACGAGCGGGAAGCTCATCAGAAAATTCTGCTGGAGCTTGTCTTGGTGGATGCGGGCCCACGGTTGCACCGAGCGAACCAGGCAGATGGTTGAATAGATTTCGTAACCAGCCTGGGTGATCTCGCGCGACAGCCGGGTGCCGTCGCTGTCCCGGATCGTGTCGGCGCCCCATTTCTTCGCGAGACGCAGCGTGAGGTCCTCATGGCCGGCCTCGCCGGGAAGCGTGAAACTGCCGAGATTGAGGGACGGTTTGTTCATGAGGAGGCGGGATTGATGAGGCCAGCTTGGCGATTTGTCCGGTGGCGCATGGCCCCATTCCAAGGGAGCCGGCGCTCCGTGCCAAGTATTCGCCGACTCTTACAGTTCGCCAGCGCCGCGCAAACAGGATTGCGGCGGGCGGGAGAGGTTTCAGCGCAATATCCGGCCAACTGGCAGGAATCCATGGCGGTGGTGCTCGACGCGCTCGAGGATACGCGGGAGTGACACGCCCCCATCTCAATTGCACAGATCCGGACCAGCCCGGCTCAACCGCCGAGCTTCTGCACGGCTGCAATGAATGCCCGGATGTTTTCGGTCGGAACGCCGGGAGGTATTCCGCCACCACAGGAAAGGACCAGGCGCGACCGGTCCTGCAAACCCATCACCAGAATTGTGACGGCCCGCTCGACGTCGGCCGGGGTGCCTTGGGCGAGGACGTCGCGCGGCGGGATATTGCCGAGCAGCGTGATCTGGCCGCCCGTCCACGTCTTCATGTCGTTGACGGAGTGCTGGACCCCAAAATTGAGCAGATTGATGCCGGCCTGGGTCAAAAAAGGCGCCGCGACTTTGCACGGGGCGTCGTTGTGGAAGAACTTCACGGCCACGTTTGCGGAATAGACCCGCTGCAGGTACGGCAGGCCAAATGTCAGGAAATCATTCTTGCCCACAAAACCGACGATGTCGTCCAGCATCAGTATCCCGTCGATGGAGGGGAAGCACTCGCGCTGGTAGGCGATCCACTCGACCAGAAAGTCGGCGATGATCGTCAGCAGCCGGTGCATCCGGACCGGGTCGGTCTTGAGCGCCTCCAGGAATTCGGTGGTGCCCATCAGGAACGTGGCGATGTTGAGCGGCCCGCGGGCAACGGCAAAACGGATCTGGTGCCCGGCCCGCTCGATTTCAGGCTGCAGGTGCCGGAGCCGTTTCACGACAAACGGCAGCAGGCCGTCCTTGCGTACATCCGGTTTTTCGAGACGGTCCACATCCTCCACCGTCCGCAGCACTTTTTTGGCAAAGGGGAAGTCGTTCTCATTCCAGCTGCTGGTGGCGCCAAACGCCGACGGCTCGGTGCACATGCCATACTCGGACCAGAACCCCGGCAGGAACATCGTGTCCGGGAACGCGGCCAGCGCTTTTTGGTGCGCTCCCATCCAGATCCGCTCGTCGGTGAAATAATCCAGGATCGTGTGGCCCGCCCAGTTCGGCAGCCAAGGGCAGTCGATGATAAAGCCCGTCGGCAGCCGCCGGAGCTGCTCGCCGCGAATCACTGCGAGCAATGTCTCCCATTGTGGTGTGGTCATTTCCGTCCTCCTGAAGCCAAACGCCGGATCATCGCCGCGATGAATGCCGGGCTGCTGCCGCAACACCCGCCGACGAACGTCGCGCCCGCCGCGATCAGGTCGGGCACACGGGCGGCAAACTGCTCCGGCGACGTCCGGTAGACGGCGCGCCCGTCGACGACCTCGGGCAAGCCGGCGTTGGGCTTGATCCAAAGGGGCCGGTCGGTCGCGGCGCGCAGGCGGCGGCAAATCGGGATGTAACCCTCAATGCCCCGGCCGCAATTGGCGCCCAGCGCATCGGCCCCGGCCTCGACCAGCGCCGCGACCGCCTGTTCCGGCGTGGTGCCCATCATCGTGCGGTCGCGCGCCGGGCCGGAGTCAAACACCAGGCTGACCACGACGGGCAGGCCGGTTGCCTTGGCGGCGGCCAGGGCCGGGCGAATCTCGCCGAGGTCCGAGAATGTCTCGAGCAGGAGCGCGTCCACGCCCTCGGCGGCCAGGGCGTTGGCCTGCTCGGCGAAAACCTCGCGCAGTTCCGCCTCATTGGTTTCGCCCAAAGCCAGCATCTTGCCCGTCGGGCCGATTGACGCAAAAACCCGCGCCCGGCTCCCGGCGGCGCGCCGCGAAATCTGCGCGCCGGCGCGGTTGATCCCGGCCGCCTGATTCCCGAGCCCATGGGCCGCGAGCCGCAGCCGGTTCGCCCCAAAAGTGTTAGTCAGGATGACCTGGCTGCCTGCCTCGACGTAGGCGCGGGCCACCGTCTCGACTCGCGCGGGCTGGGTTAGATTCCAGCCATCGGGGCATTCGCCGGCGGCCAGGCCCTGGGCCTGCAGTTGCGTCCCCCAGGCGCCGTCGGTGATGACCGGTCCGGGCAACAGGTCTCGCAGAAGTGCGTGCATCGCTGCTCCGCTTTCCCGTGGTGACTCACACGCCGACCAGCCGGCGGGCGAGCTGCACCGCTGAGGCGGCGTTCTCGCCATAGCCGTCGGCGCCGATGGTGTCGGCGAATGATTGCGTGACCGGCGCCCCGCCGATCATCACCTTCACGCGATCCCGCAGCCCCGCCGAGCGGAATGCGTCCAGCGTGGTCTTCATGGCCGGCAGCGTGGTGGTGAGCAGTGCCGAGAGGCCGACGATCTGGGCCTTCTTGTCGGCGACCGCCGCGATGAATTTCTCCGGCGAAACACTGACCCCGAGATCGATGACCTCGAAGCCGCCGCCCTCGAGCAGCGCCGCCACCAGATTCTTCCCGATGTCATGCAGATCGCCCTGCACCGTGCCCAGCACAACTCGCCCCGTCGGCTGGGCGCCCTGCTTGGCGAGGAGCGGCCGGATGAGCACGAAGACTTCCTTCGTGGCCCGGGCCGAGATCAGCAGTTCCGGCACGAAATAGTCGCCGGCTTCGAACAGGCGGCCTACCTCGGCCATCGCGGGACTGATGCCATGGAGCACCAGATCGAGCGGATCGGCTCCTTCGCTAAGCGCCTGGCGGGCGGCGGCGACCGCCGCAGCGGAATTCCCGGCGAGGACCGCCTCTTGGAGTTTGCTAAAGTCATGCATATCGTCGGGTGGGTAGGATGGGAGCACGAACCGAAGCCTATGGGAACCATCCGATCAAATCCGGTTCGCCCCGCCGCTCCAAGCAAGAAACGTCATCGCCGCATGTGGCAGCCGATTTGCAGGCACCGGTCGCAGGGTGAGAGATTCACGCCCACGAGCTCACGGGGGCCGAGACCCACGAGACCGGAAACGGATTTCATCGGCTGCATGAGCAGCGAAGGCAGCAGGGAGACGCCGATGGACCCAGGCCGGGTAAGTCCGAAAATAGTTCGCTGCTGCGAAAGATCCATTCCGCAGTAGCCCGGACTGTAGCGCAGGGTCAGTCCCTCGTCGGCGCCAAGGTGCGAACTGATCTGCTGCGTGAGCGCGTCGGCCGCCGCCTCGGCCGCCCACGAACCGATCGCGTCGAACGCCCAGCCGGCCAGCGAGTCGCCGGCCCCCCAGGCTTCGGTCGAAAGTTCCGTGATTCCGCGGCCCGCCGTGACCACCAACACCGCGACCCGGCTGGCACCGTGGAGGAACTCCCCGATGTTTCCAGCGATCGTCTCGCTGCCGAGCGCCAACGACCGCCGCGTGTGCGCTCTCACGGCATAGATGGAAAAAGTGCCGCGCGGCTCGAGCCCTGGAAGGGCCCGGGTCAGCACCTGTTCGATGGACTGTTTCATCGGGTCCGGCGGGAACACGCCCTTCGGATAGCCCAGAAATCGAAGGACCTCGGGCAGCCGGGGCTCCACCACGAGTTGCTGAAAAGACTCCGTCGCCAGAGGATCGTCGCTATTCATTCGCAGGTGGCGAAATCCTGTAGAGCCCGGCCCCGTGCCAGGCGATCACCGGAGCGAACTTGCCGGCGACTTCGCCAAGGTTCTTTCTCTGCCAGAGGTCGCGAACCCGGCAGGGATCCTTGAAGCCCAGTTCCGCCCACTGGAGCGCCACCGGCAACCCCGGCCGGCCCGGGCCGGCGCCGGGCAGGCTGCGATCGCGCGCATTGAACAGCGCGACGTATTTGTCAGCCGAGCCGGGGACGTCGGCCACCCAGCCAATGAGTCTGTCGTGGTTGAACAGCTGGCGGCCAGCACTGCTCGTCTGGTCGACGGCGATCACCTCCTCGTTGGTTAGCAATGACTGCGTAAACTCGTCGAGCTTGGTCAGGTCGCCTCCGAAGATGAGCGGGGAGCGGGCGATCGACCACAGTGTCATCACGGTCTGCTGCTCGTCGCGGGTGAAATGGGTGGTGCGCCGGCCCTGATCGAGCACGCCGAACGGCAGCATGTCCGCGTCGGGCCAGTGGCCGGGTCCGCTGAAGGGCGCCCATCGGCGCAGGCGCTCGAATTGCTCGGAGAGCGCCGGCCAGTTATCCCAGAAGTCGTCGCTGATCCGCCACATGTTCGCATGCCGCACCACGTGTTCGGCCGCCGCGAGCACCGTTTCACCGGGCGACAGACTGAGCACCATCGGGCGGCCGGTCCGGTCGATGGCCGTGCGCACCGCCTCGACCTCCGCCTGGTTTTCGAGGTAGGGCCGGCTCAAATCATCCACCTTCACGAAATCGACGCCCCAGGAGACGATCAGCGCAAAAACCGAATCATAATACTCCTGGGCGCCTGGCTTGGCCATGTCGACGCCGTACATATCCGTGTTCCACGGACAGATGCGCCGCTGGTCGGCGATCCCGGCCGCATTATACGGCGTGCCCTTGATCGGTGTGTTCGCCGCCACCGCCTGCCGCGGAATTCCCCGCATCAGGTGGATCCCGAACTTCAGACCCTTGCCATGGACGTAGTCGGCGAGCGCCTTGAAACCGACTTCGCCGGCCGCGGACGGGAACCGGTTCGTCGCGGGCAGCAACCGCCCCCATTCATCCATCATGAGCTTCGCGCCCTCCCGGTAATCGAAACCCGTCGCCTGCGGCTCGTACCACTGGATGTCGACCGTGATGAGGTTCCATCCGTAGCTCGCGAGAATCTGCGCCATGATGTCGGCCTGCGCTTTCGTCTGCGCTTCCGTGACCGTGGTGGCGAAACTGTCCCAGCTGTTCCAGCCCATCGGCGGCGTGGCGGCCCATTGCCAAAAGGCGGGCGCGGGCTCCGCTCCGCCCGACCGGATGGTCGCCACGGCAAGCGAGACCGCCACGAAGCACCATTTTGCGCGGGAAGATTCCATGGGGTTATTCTGCCGGCGGAGAATCGCGCCACAACCGGAAAAGGAACCTCCTCATGGTCGCTCTTCCCTTTTGCACCGTACGCAGCTCCATACCGTCAGAATTGGATCAGCATTTTCTCCCCGGCATATTCGACCGTCCGGTCGGCCTTCAACGTGACCTCGATGCTCACCCCATGATCGAGGGTCACGATCACCACATCGAAACGCCGATTCTGCGGCATCCCGGGGAACGAGCCTTTTCTTTCGGAAATCACCAGCTGGCGTTTTCCGTCGTCCCAATGAAACGCGATCGTGGCGTGAATTCCCTTCTCGTAGTTGTAGTTGTCGTTTTCGTCCTCATAGAGCACGAAATCGCCGTCGGCTCCGGGATAGATGCGCAATTCGATCGGGTCGGCGGGCTTCTCCGCCGCATACTGGATGAACGGGCCCATCGGAATGATGGAGCCGGCACGGACCAGGAGCGGGATTCTGTCGATCGGGGCATCGGCCGTGATGCTCCGGCCTCCCGCAACACCGTTCCCGGTCCAGAAGTCGATCCAGCCCGTGCCCTCAGGAAGATAGACGGGGCGGGTTTGGATGCGCGTTTCCTTGACCTTCTCCCTCGCCAGAATGGACGGTGTCTTCCAGAACAGCTGGGCCCGGAAAGCTCCGAGCACGGAGTTCGCGGTTTCGAATTTGATCGGGTACTCCCGGCCGGCCTGAAGCTCGACCGGAACCGTGTACGCCTCCGTTGACTGGTAATTCAGCGGCAACTCCTTGCCGTCGAGCAGCAGATGCTTGGGACCAAAGCTCTTGATATGGAAGCGATGCAGGCCGGTCTCGGCGGGGATCAGAATCCCCTCCCAGCGCATGGAGAACTTGGGCTGCGTGATGAATGATGGCCAGCCGGTGTACCAATACAGATCAATCGTCGGTTCGGTGCGCTGGCAGACGGGAGTCCCAAAGGCGTCATCGCCAAAATAGGTGACCTCCAGGCCGGGTCTCCCGTCCTTGGTCTTGAAATGGTCCCCCGATATCGGGACGCTCTTCTCCGGCGGGCGATGCAGCATGTATTCGGTGACCGGAGAAACCATCAGCGCCGGGCCGAACATGAACTGGTCATCGATGGAGAAGGTCCTTCGGTCGGAGGGGAAGTCCATCGGCAGGCCCCGCATGATGGTGGAGCCCTCGCTGGTTACCTTCCAGGCCAGCGAATAGATGTAGGGCATCAGCCGATACCTGAGCTGGTCGAACTTCACGAGGACGTCGCTGAACGGACCGAATTCCCAGATTTCGCGGGGCGTCTCTGATCCGTGGGAGCGGAAGATCGGGCTGAAAGTCCCGAGCTGGAGCATGCGGGTGTAGAGCTCCTGATAGGCGGGGTCCTTGCCGCCATCGGCAAAGACGCCCCCGTAGCTTCCCAATACGAAGGCCCCGATGTCGAAGGTCCAGTAGGGGACGCCCGACATGCCGTGGTTCAATCCGGCGGAGATCTGGTTTCGGTAAACCTCCCAGCTGGCGCCGATATCCCCCGTCCAGGTGGTGGCCGCCGCCCGCTGCTGCCCGGCAAACCCCGACCGGGTGAGGATGTAGACCCGTTTCGCGGACGTTTCCCGGCGCTGGTTGGCGTAGACTGATTCCGTGGACAGCAGCGGGTAGGTATTAAGGTACCGGGCGAAGGAACCAAGGTGGTTGGTGCCCGTCCGCTTCATCTCATATTCCTGCGACTCCTTCGTCTGGGCGTTGACAATGTCCGGCTCGGTCGAGTCCATCCACCAGCCGTCCACGCCCTTGAAGAACAGCCCGGCCTTGACGTATTCCCAAAAGAGGCGCGTGGCGGCGGGGTTGTAGGCATCGAAGAACTTGAAGCCGGCCCAGCCCACTGGGGGGTAGAGGAATCCGCGCTTCTCCATGTCTTGATAAACCGGTGTATTGGGGCCGAAACCGCACCAGATGGAGACCATGAAGTGGTAGTTCTGCCGGTGCAGGATATCGATCATCTCGGCCGGTTCGGGGAATTTCTTGGGGTCAAAGAAGAGCTGGTTCCAGTTTTCGCGTCCCTCCCAGGTGTCCCAGTCCTGCACGATGCCATCGATGGGAATCTGGCGGGTCCGGTATTCCGCGGCGACGCGCAGCAACTCTTCGCGGTTCTCATAGTGCTCCTTGCTTTGCCAGTAGCCGTAGGCCCACTTGCCGTACAGCGGGGCGGCGCCGGTGAGCTCACGGTATCCGGCAATGGCTCCATCGATGTTTCCGCCGAAGATGAGATAATAATCGAGGTCGTCCGCCACTTCCGACCAGAGCGAAGCGCCGGCGGGCGCGTCGCTGAAGATGGTCTTGGAATAGTTGTCCCAAAGAATTCCGTACCCGCGGGTGGAAACGAAAAATGGGATGGCAGACTGGGTGTTGGCCTGGACCAGCTTCACCGTGCGGTTCCGATAGTTCATTTCGCCGGCCTGGTGCTGCCCGAGCCCGTAGATGCCCTCCTCGGGGCCCAGCTGAAACGTCTGCCGTACAGAAAAAGCCCTAGTCTCATGCTCGATCTGCACCGGGGTGATGGTGGCCTCGCCCTTCTCGCTCAGGATTCCCAGCCCCGTGACATCGCTAAAGCGAACTTCGCCGCTCTTGCGGGCAACCTGGATTCCGATGCGTTTTGAGCCCAGCGCGCAGGCGTTCGGGTCCTCAGTGCGTGTGATGTTGAGCTTGGGCAGATCCCGGGGAATCACGATCAGGCTCCCCTTTTTCGGCTGAGAGCCCGGCAGCCATTTGACGACATGCACGGTTCCGTCGTCCGTAAACTGCACTCGGACGTAGGTCGTACCGGTGAACAGCTCGATACCATTGGCGATGGATTGGATACTCTGGGGGAGCGGATTGGCCGGAGGGTTATTCATCTTTGGGAGAAAGTCCTGGGCGGACAAAATCACGACGCTACTGCCGACGAAGCACAAAAACATCCACGCGGATCGCGTCAGAAGGGAAAGCTCCACAAAGCACCCTACTTCGCCACTGCGGACAGCGCCCGCTGGGTGGCCGCGAGGAGGGCTTCGGCGCCGACGGGCTTGCCGGTCGCGTTCTTCATCCAGAGGTCAGGCGCGACATTACCGAATTTCGTCATGCGCTCGTACTCGCCGCCAAAGTCGTCAGTCTTCCGGATCTGCTCCTCAATTTGGAAGCTGATGAGGTGGCCAATGGGATAATCCGGCAGGTAGAGCATGTCGCTGATCATGTGCGAATAAATCGCCAGCAGCGTGGCATCGCGCTGGTGGATGACCGGCGCATAATGGCGGTTCCAGACCTCCCGAGCGATGCCCAGCGTGGCGACCTTGAGTTCGGCGGGCGTGGCCTCCGGATGGTCGTACATCCAATGCCACACCCCCATGTCGACCAGCGCCACACCGGAGATCTCTGCGGTTGCCCAAAAGGTGTCGAGGGTGGCGAGCGCCGCACTGGCGGCGTCTGGTTTCGCCAGGCCGAGCACCTCCAGGTCGTGCCCCTGTGTCATCATCGCTAGCGCTTCGGTAAAGGCGTTGTTCGGCACACCGGCGAGCAGGTGGTGGTCCACCAAATTCATCGAGAACGTCTGCTCGATGTTGTGGCCCATCTCGTGCACCGCGATATTGAAGCTCTTGTAATCCATGCCTTCCGGCCCGACGCGGGTGCGGAGCCGCGCCGGTTGTCCACTCATCCCTGGTGGCATGGCGTGCCCGGGACCGCGGGATGGCTCGACCTCGATGTGAGCCTGCAGGTAGGCGGCGCGTTCTGGGCTGAAACCGAGCTTTGCCAGAATCTCCGGCAGGCCGGTGTGATACGCGGCCGCGGTCGGGTATCGCTTGCGGACAATCTCGTCGAGCTGGGCCTCGCTGTAGGCCCCGCGCGAACGGAAGCCGTTGTACCAGATGTCAAACGGTTCAAGCGGACGGCCCAGGCGCTTCTCAATCAGGCGCGCGACGGCAGTGAACTGCGGGGAGCTGAGCCCCTGCTCCAGCATGGCCTGCACGCGGGCCTCGCTCATTTGTCGGTCAAGCTCGAAACGACGCGTGATGAACGTCGACGCCGCTGGTGAGTACGGATCGGCCAACCGCTCCGCATGGAAGATCGCGAGCAGCCGGGCGTAGCGGGTGTCGGGCTCCCGCGCCGTGGTGATGTCAGCGCCGGCTTGCGCGGGAGTATTCAGGTCGTTGACCGGCGACGGCTTCACCTCGTTGCCGGCCGGACTCCAATCTACGCGCGGGTTGTTGATTACGACCTGCGGAATCGTCTGGTCGACGATCCGCTCCATGACCCGCTGGATCATGCGCTGCCGGGCCAGACCGCCGGCGGGGTTGCCGTACTGCGCCTTGATCTCATCGCGCAGGTTCCAGTGCGTGATGAGCCGGAGGCCCGCCGGAAACAGGCGCGCGCCGTCCGCAGCGAGCAGGTGATGCATGCAGATATTGTAGTCGTCGATGTAGAGTTCGGCGTCGGCCTGGGCCTGCGCGATCGCCTGGTTGACTTCGCCCGGGATGCGCTGGGAGAACGCCTGCGCGAGCCGAACCTCGGCCCATTGGCGGCGGGTCCAGCCCTCGCCCGCTGCCAGCCGCTGCTCGAGCGTGGTCAGCGGAAAGTTGAGGAGCGCGACGAACGCGAGCTTGTTGCGGAAGAAATCGTCCGTGAAATGCGCGGATGGTTCGTAGGCGGCAAAGAGCTCGTCAAACGGCCGCACGGGACCGGTGGAGAGATCGATCGGCTTCCTTAGTTCGTAGCGGAGTTCGCTGAAATGGCCGTCAAACTGCGCCAGCATGTGCTCAAAGCGGTCAAACATCGCGTCGAGCGTCGCGGTGTCGCCGGCGAACTGGCGGCGAACCAGTTCCGCGAATGCGCCGGCGTCGCCGTCGTCGTCCCGCCAGAACTTCGCGACCTGGTCGAGGCCTTGATGCAGCCGCCCGCGCTGGGCTTCGCCGTATTTTGCGCTCAACTCCGTTTCCAGCTTTGCAGCCGAGTCCTTAAGCCAGACCGGCGGGTTGGGGTCGGCGCTTGCCGGGAGCAGCGGGCTGGAAATCAGGCCGGCGGCCAGCAGGGAGAGAATGAGCAGGGTGCGATGGCGGTGCATTGAGATAAGGTTTTGACGGGCAGACACGATTCTTTCGGGTCCCGGCATCGGGTCGAGGAAGAACGCCGGCCAGTTGAATGCTCTGGCAGCCCGGCAAACGCTTCGGCCACCTCACTCCGTTGTCTTTAGGCGCAGGACCGTCAACGAGCAGGCCGGGAAGGTGCGCGCGAAGACCGGACCGGCGATCGGCATTAATTCCTCACGGGGCGCCACCTTCGTCGGAGCCTCGAACGAATTCCCGTCGTCCGGGTTTGCCGATGTGAGAACAGACACCCGGGCTTCGGTCGCCACCCGGGCTGCCCCCCGCAACTCGATGATTCCCGCCCGCGCTTCGGCATAGGGATTGGCCACGAAGAGCACCGTTTCTCCGGCGCGACGGTCGCGGCCCGCCGCGACAAACACTGCCGGGAGCGGCTGCGGCGCGTAAGGAACCAGCGGCGGGGCGCCGTAGGTCGCCACGCTCGCCGCCGGCAACGGCGGCAGGGACACCGCCGCGCCCTCGACCGAGACCGGGAGCACCACATCGGGCCGGTTGCGGCTGAACAGCTCCTGCACGTAGTACGACGGCGTGCCGTAGACGCGGGTGTTGTCGAACCAGATGAGGTCAGGCGCCCACTGGGACGCACCGGCTTTGGCGAACAGCGGCGCATAGGAGGACATGACGACCAGATCGCTGTTGCGCACGAGGCCGGTTATGAAAGCCGCCTCCGCAATCGCCGCCCTCAGGCTGGCCCGGCGTTGCCCCCCGTCGTGGGCGGCAAATTCGCCCGCGAAAATCCGCGGCCCCTCTCGATCCTGTGCATCGTAACGCGTGGCATTTTCTAGAAACCACTGGGGCGGGCGGTAGTAGTGCTCGTCGACTATGTCGGCCGGGGTGCCGCTCCTAAACTTGTCCCACGCGAGTTTCCAAAAGCCGTCGTCAACCCCGGGACCGGCGGACGTCACCAGTTGAATCTCCGGATGTTCCGCCTTCAGCGCCGCCTGGAAAACCCGGTAGCGCGCAAAATAGTCCTCACCCCATTGCTCGTTGCCGACACCGAGAGACTTCAGGTTGAATGGCTGCGGATGGCCCAGCGCCGCGCGCCGCGCGCCCCACGGGCTGGTGGCCGGGCCGTTGGCAAACTCGATCAGGTCGAGAGCGTCCTGCACGAACGGATCGAGCTGGTCGATTGGCACGAGTTGCTTGCTTTCGTACTGGCAGGCCATGCCGCAATTGAGGATCGGCAGCGGTGCCGCGCCAATATCTTCGCAAAGCTGGAAGTACTCGAAAAAGCCCAGGCCGCAGGTCTGGTAGTACTGCGGCGCGGTCTGGTTGCCGATCGCGTCCTGCCAGCGGTTCCAGTTCTGCTTGCGCTCGGCGATGTCGCCGATCGTGTCCTTCCACCGGTAGCGGTTGGCCAGATCCATGCCTTCGACGATGCAGCCGCCCGGAAAACGCATGAAAGCCGGGTGCAGGTCGGTCAGCATCTGCACCAGGTCGGCCCGCAGGCCGTTGCGGCGCTGCTTCCAGGTGTTTTCAGGGAAAAGCGAGACGACATCGAGGTCCACCCGACCCGGTGCGGTCGCCAGCACGACAAGCCGGGCGTGGGTCGCGGAGCCGCTGCTCTTGATGACTCCTTCGAATTTCTGCCACTGGCCGTTCAATCCCTCGATCGTGTATTCGCCGAGCGGGCGGCCGGTCTCGTCCTCGAGCCTGGCCCGCAGCGCGCCCTTGAACGCCGCGTCGCTCCGCGCCCGGACCGAGAAAAGATAGTTCTCGTCCGCCCGCACGACGATGCCGCCGAAACCGTAGTTGGCAACGCCGAATCCTTTACCCGGATTCTGAACGGCCAAGCGCACGTAATGGGGGTTGTTCGAATTCAGCGGGTCAGCCGATTCCACCGTCACCGTCCCCTCCCCTTCGCGGTTCACTGTGCCCCAGGCATAAAGATGCTCGGCGTGCTCAAACGAGCGATTCTGCACCAGCTCGGCGTAGAGGCCGCCGTCCGCGCCATAGTTGATGTCCTCGAAAAAAACACCGTGCAGCATTGGACTGACGGCATGGCCGGGCGAAGCTGCATCAATGATCAACCTGACCACTGGATCGGCGGCGAGGTCCGAGGTGATCACGGACATTGCAAGCAGTCCGGCAACGCTGGCGAATTTGGTCGGATTCATCGAGCGGATAATTGAGGGATTTGGGGCCAGTCCGAAAGCATCCTTCTCCAGTCCGAGATCCGGCGCAACCCGGGAGAAGACCGGACCGGAGGTCAGGAGGCATCCGTTCGGAACGGCGCGGCCGGCAGACCGGCGGTATTGCAGAGGTTGCAGCCCTCGGGATAGCTCTCCCACGCAAAACGCACTGCAGTCGGCGCGCTGATCTCCGGGCTCAACACCACGACATCGTTGAACCTGACCGGCTGATTGGTCTTCGCGCCGGTCGCGACCAATGGGCGTCCTTGGGCGGAGGCGGACATGGCATTGAGATCGATGCGCCACTTGCCTTCTGCGCCGGCAATGGCCGATTTCTTCTGCTCGGCAAACGCCACGGTGGCTTCTTCGCCCGGGTCCGCCGTGCCCCATACCGGGACCTTCATGTCCCGCTGCAAAACCATATGGTCGGAGAAGTGCGGGGGCAGCTTGACTTCGGAGCGGAGCGCGCCGCTGCTCAGCACCAACGTCGCCAGCGAGATCGTGAGTCCAGACGAGATCCTTATTCTGGAGGAGAATATTGAGCGAGGGAACTCAGCGATCGCCAGCGTAAACGACTCCCGGCGGAAGCGGTCGCCCGTCGCCGAACTCACCGCGAGAAGCGGTGCCAGCGAAATCTGCCCAAACAAGTCGTTACCTAACTTTTCGCGTTGCCCACCGCGCCGCTCCCAGGAGCATCCATGCAATGAGCGCCCAAACCCCGAGCGCACCGCCGCCACCTCCGCCTCCACCGGACGGCGGAGGCGGGCTGGGGGCGGCGTTCACGGTCAGGGTTGCGTTGGCACTCGTCAGGCTCCCGGAGCTATTGGTCACAGTGACCGTGTAGGTTCCTGCGCTGCTCGTCTGAACGTTGGTCAGACTCAGGGTGCTGCTGGTGGCTCCGCTGATCGCGGCGCCATTGAAATTCCACTGATAGGTCGGTGCAGGGCTGCCGGAGACTGTGGCCGAAAACTGGACGTTGGCTCCCGCGGTCACGGTCTGGCTTTGCGGCTGCGTGGTAATGCCGGGTGCAACGGGCAATATTACAGCGCGAATGGCATGGTTACTGGTGTCAGCCACATAGATAGTGCCCGCATTGCCTGCCGCGATCCCCGCGGGAAAATTGAACCGGGCGGCTCCATCCACCCCATCGGCGGTGCCGGTCGTCCCGGGTTGTCCGGCAAGCGTGCTGACCACACCAGACGGAGTGATTTCGCGAACGGTACTGTTGTCTGTGTCGGCGACGAACAGGTTGCTCCCAGTATCAATGGCCAGTCCGGAGGGATAGAAGAAGCGCGCCTGGCCGCCGGTTCCATCGGTGCTGCCGCTGGCGCCGGCTTGTCCGGCCACGGTGGTCACTTCGCCGCTTGCAAGGACCACTTTCCGGATCGTGTCGTTATTGGTGTCCGCGACATAGAGATTGCCGGTCCCGTCGAGGGCCAGACCCTGCGGGCCGTGGAAACGGGCAGCGGACCCGACACCGTCGGCGCTGCCGCTGATTCCCGCTGTTCCGGCAATGGTGCTGATGGTTCCGGCGGACGAAACCTTCCGGATCGTGTGGGTCAGGGTGTCCGCGACGTAAACGTTGCCGGCGGTGTCGGCCGCGATGCCCGACGGCCCGTTGAAACCGGTTGCTGAGGTGGAGACGACTCCGACGGAGGTGATCTTCCGAACCGAGTTGTTGTCAGTGTCAGCGACATACACATTGCCGGCGCCATCCACGGCCACACCCGCCGGGTGATTGAAGCGGGCGGCGCCGCCGGTGCCATCGGCGCTGCCGCTGGCACCGGCCGTTCCCGCCAGCGTGGTCACGATTCCCGCCGGGGTGATCTTTCGGATCGTGTGATTGGCGGTGTCTGCCAAGTAGGTGTTGCCAACGGTGTCCACCGCTGCATCGGCCGGGGACGAAAACCTTGCGGCGGAACCGCCGCCATCGGTACTGCCGGAGGCTCCGGCCTGTCCGGCCACGGTGCTGACGGTTACACCCGGACCCGCCAACGTGGGCCAATTGCCGGAATCCCAGAAGAGGTCGCTGATCAACAGCGTTGGGCTGCCGTTGTTGTTCGCATCGTAGGTATGATAGGCGATCACCCACGCACCTCCGTTTTGGACGACACTCTGTCCGCCGGGTCCCTTCCACCGGTTGTCCCCCGTCGTCAGAACGGTGGTGCCGCCGCTCAACATGGTGACGTTGTCCTTGTTGACGTAAGGGCCCGTGATCGCGGCTGACCTGCCGTAAGCGATCTTGTAGGTGCTGTTGACGCCCTGGCAGCAGAGGTCGATCGAGACAAACAGATAGAAATAGCCGTTCGCAGACACAATATTCGCGCCCTCGATTCCGTTGGATCTTTGCGCGATGGAATAAACGGTGCCTGTCGGTTTCATCGTGCCCGGATCCAACTGCACCACGTGGATGCCGTCGAACCAGGAGCCGAACACCAGCCATGGGGTGCCCACGGCGTCTGTCGTCAGGCTCGGATCAATCGCGTTGAATGCGTCAACCCCGCTCCTCGAGCTGATCACCAGCCCATCGTCCCGCCAGTCTCCCGCGGCGAGGCTGGTGCATGATCTCAATCCGATCGCCGAGTTGTTGTGGCCAAACTCGGAAACACAATAATAGCACCAGATTCGTCCGCCGAAGCTGTGGACGTCGGGCGCCCAGACGTCGAGAGCGCTCATCGCCGGCGCATAGGTGCGCCACCACGAGAGCTCGGCGGCGAACAGCGGCGATCGCTGTTGCCAGGTCAGCCCATCAGGTGACGATTTGACCGGCAAACCCGCCCCGGTCGTGAAGCACCACCACGTGTTGCCTTCCCGGATGATGCTCGGGTCGTGCGCGCCCAGGGTGCCCCCAAGCCCCCAGTTCGCAGCGAACCCGGGCGCGGAGGCGATCGCCGACAGTACAATGACGGCGAGCAGGTGCCGGCCCGCCCAGCGCGCCGACGTCCGGGTTCGCGTCGCGGCGGGAATAGCGCCGCCACTCTCCATCCACGATCTCACTTTGTCGGACGGGTCGCTTCTGACGATTGAACAGGCACGGTTAATCATCGCCGGTCTTTGGATCTGATTTACTCCGCCGTCGCGGGGCTCCCGAATACTGGCATGCCGGCAGAGCTCCACTTCAGCGGCTTGACGTAGGTGTGACGATTGGGATCCCAAAGCGGGTCGCCAACGATTTCGGTGTAGGTGCGGGCATGGTAGACCAGGAGGTCGGTCTCCCCGTCTTCCGCCACAGTGAAGCTGTTGTGGCCCGGTCCAAAGACCTTGCGCTCGTAGTCGGTCCGAAAGACCGGCTGCGGCGATTTCGTCCAGCTTCGCGGATCGAGCAGATCCCCCTCTTCGTTTGCGTGGAGCAGCCCCATGCAATAGTTCTCGTCCGTGGCGCTGGCCGAATAGCTGATAAACACCCGGCCGCGGCGGATCAGCACCGACGGGCCTTCGTTGACCCAGAAGCCGCGGATTTCCCAGTCGAACTCGGGAATCGAGAGCCGGACCGGTTTGGTCGCGAGCGCCGTCGGGGAGGTCATTCTCGCGATCATCAGATTGGAATTCCCGCGAACCTCGGGCTCCTTTTGCGCCCATACGTAATAGGTGACACCGCGGTGCGTGAACGCGGTGGCGTCGAGGCAGAACACGTCGATCCCGCTGTCAACACGCACCGGCGCCGTCCACGGGCCTTCGAGTGGATTCGGCGCCGTGGTGGTGATGGCCCACATCCGGTGCTGGAAAAGATCGTCCTTGATCGCGCGCGAGGGGGCGCCGGCGAAGAAGACGACCCAAGTGTCGAAGAGCCGGTGGAGCTCGGGGGCCCAGATCAATTCACTGAACGGTCCCGTGTCGGGTTTGCGCCAGACGTCGACCGTCGGCGCGGCCGGCAAGTCGGCGATCGTGCGTGCGCGACGCAGTTCAATCCGGTCATACTGCGGGACCGATGCCGTGAAATAATACCAGCCGTCGGCGAAGCGGCGGATGCATGGATCGGCGCGCTGGAGAATGATGGGCTGGAGGACGTTGGCCATGAGATGTTCCGGTCAGACGGTTGTCAGGTCGCTGGGTCCGGCGAAGACCAGCTTCCCCTGCGCGGTCAGCTTCTCTTTGAGTTCGTTGTAGTACTTGTCGGTGATCCGGTATTTGTACATCAGCAGGCCCATGCCGAGGTGGAAGAAGCCGGGGATGACAGTGAGCAGCAGCGCGATGCCCCGCAGCGTGAACGCGCTCTGCACCATGTCGGCCTTGTACTGGAAATAGGTGAGCAGCCAGCCCACCATGCCCGCGGCCAGGCTCATGCCCATCTTCTGCGCGAAGGAGACGCCACCGAACGCCATGCCGGCTACACGCTTTCCACTCTCAAGTTCGCCGTAGTCGACGGCCTCGGAGATGATGGACCAGAACACCGGCCCCTGCAGGTCGACGATGAAGTTGATGAGGAAGTACAGGACGAACGCCGCGCCTATGCTGCTGGGGGTCACCGCCAGGAACATGATCACGCTCAAGGCGAAGGTGATCAATTGCGACCAGCGAAAGAGCTGGATCTTGCAGAACTTTTTCGTGATCCAGGTGGAGGCGACCATGGCGAGGATGTTGCCGACGATGCCGGTGGAAACGAAGCCGGCCTGCATCTTAGCATCCCCACCGAGGTAGTATTTGGCGTAATAGAGCGCCGCGGACCCGCGGATCACGTAACCGATCGTGCCGATCAGGCACACCCAGAACAGAACCATCCATTGATCGTTCTTCCAGAGCAGTCCCAATTGCTGTCCCAGCGGCTTGCGGTCGCTCTGGTGAATCACGCGTTCGGTCGTCGTGAAGAAGCAGAAGATGAACAGCAACGTGGCCAGGCCGGCCATCACCGCCATCGAAACCTGGTAACCCTTTGCGAGGTGCTCCTGCCCCCAGCGGGCCGCAAAGACCGGAACAAACGTGTTAACCAGCATTGAGGCGCCCTTCGCGAAAAACAGCCGATACCCATTGGCGGAAAGGCGCTCCTTCGGATCGGCCGTCAACACGCCGGGTAGGGAGATATAGGGGATGACGATGGCCGTAAACACGAGCATCATTAGGATGTAGGTCGTGTAGGCCCAGATCAGCTTGCCGCCATAGGAGAGCTCCGGAGTGGTGAACACCAGCATGACCGAGATTCCGAAGGGAACGGCGAAGACGAGAAAATAGGGGCGGTAACGCCCCCAACGCGTCGTGTGGCTATCGGTATACATGCCCATCGCCACGTCGGCAAAGGCGTCGATCAGCCGGGGAATAAGTCCCAACATCGCAATATGGGCGACGTTCAGCTTGTAGATATCGGTATAGAAAAACGTGATGATGATCGCCAGTGCCGACCAGACAACATTCACGGCCGCATCGCCGCCGCCAAAGCCGATCTTCTCCAGGACGGTGAGTTTGGGGGTCTTCATATATTGGATTGCGGGTGTTTGACCCGCCGCATCTTAAGAGGCGCTTCGATTTGACCAAAGTCGCCCCTAATGGATCAGCACGCTCGTGTAGGTTTGCAGTGCGTTGGGGTCAACGACGGGCCACTGGTCTGCATCCCACGTCAATTCGGCGATCTTGAGTTTCTGCAGACCGTTGTCCGCGGCTTCGTAGGCGTGGAAGATGAGGTAGTCCTTGCCGTCAAAAGTGTAGGTACTGTTGTGCCCCAATCCAGGCCAGGCGCTGTTTCCGCCCAGCAACAGGGTGCCGCCGCCCGCGGCCAGACTCCGGCCTTCCTTGTCCAAATACGGCCCCTTCACATCCTTCGAGCGCCCGATCATGATCCGGTAGGTACTCTTGGCGCCAAGGCAGCATTTCCCCCAGGAAACGAAGAGAAAATAATACCCGTTCTTCTTGAAGATAAACGGTGCCTCGATCTCAGCCGGGCCCGCGTCGCGATCGTCCAGCAGGACCGACCGCTCACGCTTGGCAATCGAGTACCATTCCTGAGGCTCCGCGGGGGCAGTCCAGCTGGCGTCAAGTTTGACCAGTTTCAAGCCGGACCAAAATGAGCCGAAACTCATCCAGGCCGTACCGTTCTCATCCACCACGACATTCGGGTCGATCGCGTTCCACAGATCGCGACTGGGGATCGATTGCAGGACGATTCCCCGGTCTTCCCATTTGTAGCCTGCCGCGTCGGGATCGAGGGTCGGGTTCGTAGCGACGCCGATCGCCGAGGTGTTCCAGCCGAAGGCGGAGACCGCATAATAGAGATAGTACAGCCCATTGTGAAAGGCGATGTCGGGGGCCCAGATATGGCCGTTGAAGCCTTTGGCCACACTTTTCGCCCACGCGGGTTCGCCCGGGAAAATGCGGCCTCTCAGTCGCCAGGTCCGCATGTCCTTGGAACTGTAAAACGTGATTCCCGGTCCCGTGCTGAAGAGGTAATAGATATCGCCCTCCTTCGCCATGACCGGGTCATGGATGCTTACTTGTCTGGGCTGGTCCGCATAACCGCTGTTGGCCAGGGCCAACCCAAGCAAGAAGCACAAGAGTGTTGATGAAGATGCCGAATGCATGGGTCTGAAAAACAGACAAAAGCCAAGGTGCCCTCGAGAACGTGAACCGTCTCCGGGGCCTCCACTCATCCCTGCCGAATCCAAGTAACTTGCCTAATCCTACCACCATGGGGAGACCGTGCCGATCCAAGGACTCGCACTCGAACCACTTCAAGTCTTTGGGGGCGGAGTCGTCTCTCGATCTTTCTCTCCTCGACCTTCCTGACGGGTGGCGTCGCCCACCCGCCAGGAAGGTTTGCTTCATTGGTTCCCCTAGAAGTGGTATCTCAGGCCGATTTCGTAGGTTGAGTCGTAGCTGCGGACGTCGCGAGGAAACATCGGCAGGCTGCCAAAGTTATCGTGATACTTGCTCTTGGTGAGGTTGGTGGCGTCGAATGTGATCGTCAGGTCCTTGCTGATGGCATAGCCCGCGGAGAAATCGAGCTGGCCGCGCGGCTGGACCCAGACAGTCGACGGCTGGATGCCGCTTTGGTTGAAACTGTCGATGAACTTGCCGCGCCAGTTGTAGGCCAGCCGGCCGGAGAAGGGGCCCCGCTCGTAGATCAGAATAATGTTGTAGCTATCCTTGGACACCTGGGCGATGGACTGCTTTATGTTCGTCAGCGGGTTCTCCGTTTCACCCTTGATGTAGGTGTAGTTGGCCTGGAGACCGAGGCCCTTGAATGCATCCGGCAGGAAGTCGAAGAAGTATTGGTAGCTGAGCTCGACGCCCTGCAGATAGCCGTTATGCGTGCTGTGCGGCCGGGTCACGGCGTAGGTATTGCCGTTGATGACTTCCGAATCCACGTAACTCTGAATGTATCCGTCAATGGACCGGTAGAAGCCGGCCACGGAGGCAACGCTCGATTTCGACGGATAGTATTCGAGGGACAGGTCATAGTTGGTCGAGCGAATCGGATCGAGGTCGGGATTGCCGCCAGATCCCTGACCGGGCAGCGTCGGCCCAGGAGCCGTTACTGACGTGGCAGGATTCAGCGCGCTGAAATCCGGCCGCGTGATCGTCTTGGTGATGGATCCGCGGAGGTACAGGTCATTCTCCAACTTTATGCGGGCATTCGCGGTCGGCAGCGCCTCCCACCGCGCCTTATCGACCGAGGTCCAGGTGTAGGTTGTTGAACCACCGATGATCTGCTGCAGATAGCCGCTCAGGGTGTCATCCGTCCGCGAGAAACGGAATCCGATGGCGCCATCAATGGGCGTGTCACCGACTTTCGTCGCGTAGTTGGTCAAGCCGTACAACGTGGTGGTCTTTTCCGTGTCCTTGAAGGTTTTCGTGGGATCGGGCGCCGGCGCCCCCAAGGGATGATGGAAGATCTGGCGGATCACGTCGGTGTTGTTCAGGAGGAAATCCGGATCCGCCGACCACCATTGCCGAACGTTGATCTGATTGGAGCCGATGAACAGGTTCGTGGGGGAAAGGTGACCCAGATTGGGAACACTCGAGGCCGACGCGATGGCCCATTCGAAGTCGCCGCCGCCGTTGGCAGACGTGTAGTTGACATCGCGATCGGAATACCGCACGCCGAACTGCAGCGATTTGAAGAACGAATTCTGCAGGCGATAGAGCACATCGGCTTTGGCGGCAAACTGCACGCTGTGGGCCCGCTGCCACTGATCGAACAGCTGCTGCAGATGATAATTGGCGGGATCGTTATAGTTGACGCCGGTGGCCGTGACCGAGGAGGCATTGTTGTCGTTGTAGGTAATCGAGAAGGACGGAGTCACCAGGCCCGTGTCGAGGATCACGCCTCGCGGCCGGAAGGTGCTGAAATTATAGCTCACTTCACCGGTAACCTTGACCGTCCCATCGTCCCATTTGCCGCCAAAGGCGCCCTGATAGGTGTCGGTCGTATCGTGGAACGCCTGCGTGCTTGTCAGGCTGTTGGTGTAGTGAGCCGTCAGGCTGTGGACGAAACGGGCCGGGGTGCCGGCACTGTCGTATTTCTCCGGGACATTGTAGCCGTCGTAGCCCGTTGGATAGAGCGTAACATTGTCGATGAAGAAGCCGGTGTTTGCCCAACTGGGAATGCCGATGAAAAAGTCGACGCTATGTTTATTGTCATACCGGGTATAAAGGTTGTCCCAGTAGAACTCGGTATCCTTGTTGGGCTTCCACTGCAGCATGGCCGAGACGCCGGCCCGCTTGCGATCGACCGGATTCATTTGAATGCCGAAATTGTCGGCGTAGTAACCGCGGACGCCGGAGGAATCGGTGGCGAGGTCGAATTGCTCGCCGAGGGCACCGAAGTGCACGTAGTTGTCCACGATCTGGTCCATGGCCTGGGTGCGCGCAAACGAAACATCCAGCAACGCTCCGAATTCACCCGATCCTACCTTCCAGCGATCGCTCACCAAGCCGCTGATGGTGTAGCTATTCTTCTGCGCCTGGGTCGCATAAATGCCGCGGGCAGTGGTAGCGACGGTTAAGCCGGTGAAATCGAACGGGCGCCGGAGGCGCACGTCGATCAGGCCCGCCACGCCGCCTTCGACCTTGTCCGCCCCTACCGATTTGAAGACGTCGACCCCGGCGACCAATTCCGCCGGGATGTCCTGCAACGATACGCCGCGTCCGGTTCCCGTGAACACTTCATAGCCGTTCAGGGTGGTTTCAATGTTCGGCAGGCCGCGGATCACGACCGAGCTTACTTCGCCGAGGGAGCGTCCAACTTGAATGCCGGGCACGCGCTGGAGCGCTTCGGCGACGGTGAGGTCCGGGAACTTGCCGATATCCTCGGCGACGATGGAGTCGACGAATTCCGGGGAATTCAGCTTGATCTCCTGAGCGTTGATCAAGCTAGCGCGCAAGCCGACCACCGTGACCGGCGCCATTTCGATCGGCGCCTCCTTGGAGGCCATCTGGTCGGCCGGCTTGTCCTGGGCACGCGCCGGGTTGATCCCGAGTGAAAGAGCTATCGTGAGGGCTGAGCAAAACGCAACGATGGTACCGTTGCGGCGAGGCACAGGGTATTGGGTCGTAGTCATGGTCATTTGGTTGCTGGGTTCAAAGAGAGCGGCGGTAGGCGGTGCTGAATGAAAACGCGCGGCACGGCACTGGGCATGAAGCACACACGCGGAAAGCTCGGGGCGATCAAGACGGAAGAACCGGAAATTCTTACTGGGATTTTTTGCTTCTACCCCATACATGCGTCGTTTTAGTCCGAAACCCGACAGAAGAACGCTTGTTCAGGTCCATCCCCAGCGGCACACATTGCGTGCGCCTCATCGGCGCGCTGCTGCACGCTCTGCAATTGGGCTTTGCTCAGCACATCAGTCCAGTATGCGCCAGTGAATTGCATCCACGTTCAGCGGTCCACGCGTTGAGCCGTCAGCTGGCCCAGGCAGGATCTGCGGTAGGAGCCGCGGAAACGGTAGCTCCCGCTTACCGTTCGTTCATTTCGGCCGGGCGGACACCTCGATCAGCGTGGTGGCTTCGCGCAACAGAATTCGAGCAAAAGCCCAGTCAAACCAGAAGCCCTGGACAGGGGTGCCACTGTCCATCCGGCCCTTGAACCTGCTTTCGATGGGCTCGCGGCCCGCTGCAAGTTCGGTGCGGGCCTGGTCAGCCTGGCCCAGCTGTTGGCAAGACATCGCAAGGATCACGCGGGCGGTGGCAGTGCGGGGGGCGTTGTACTCCGGATAGGCCAGGCACCGCTGGCACCATTCTTTCGCTTTGGGATAATTGCCGCGGCGAAACTCCCACAGCGCCAGAGAGACCGACCGCCAGGCTGCCGTGAAGCCGTCGCCGTTGGCATCGGCCTCGGCGAGAGACTTCGCCGTGGCCTCCGCAACCGGACCCAATGATTCGATCAGTCGCCGATCCCCCGGCAGCAGCAGGCTGATCTTGGCAATCCGGTCGGCAAACGGGCTGGGCGCCACAATGAAGCGCGCGATCGCTTCCTGCCGAAAGCGCTCGTACCCATTCGTGTCACCCACCTCCACCAGCGCCGGGCCACAACGCAGATAATCCAGGGTGGAAACGTCCACTCCGTCGAGCTGATTGACGTGGAGGAGCTGCCCAAACCGATCGGCTGCCTGCTGCCACCGGTCATGAAGGGCGTGCCACTCCCCGACCGATCGGAACACGGCGGCGCCTTCCACCGTTTGCTGGGTCAGGGAGGTATTCCTCAGCAGATTGTCCGCACTATCGTATCTCTCTTGACTCACCAGCAATGCGGCCTGCGTGATCCGCTCCCGGACTTCGGCCTCGTGACGTAGCCGGGATTCTTGCTGCTCGGCGGCCACAGCTCGGTGGCGGGCGTCGCGTTCCTTGAGGAAAAGCCAGGTGGAAGTGCCCATTCCAGCCACTAGCGCGATGGCCACCGCACCGGCCGCGGCAAATACCACCCGGTTTCGGCGCACGAGTTTCCCCAATCGATACAGCCGGCTCGGCGGCCGCGCCATGATGGGTTCATTGCTGAGATAGCGCTGAATGTCCAGCGCCAGGCCGTTGGCTGTTTCGTACCGGCGCGTGCGATCCTTTTCCAGCGTCTTCATCACAATCCAATCGAGGTCGCCGTGCAGCAGGGACATGAGTCTGGCCGGTTCGACCTGGCGGGATTCGGCCGTTTTTGCCAAGTCCGGTCGTTGGAGGGCGGAAAGCCGAACGGACGGCCTGGGCGGTTCCCGCTCCCGCAACGTCCGGCGCATTTCATCGAGGCCGGATTTGAGGAGCTCCTTCGCGTCAAAGGGAGTCTTCCCCGTCAGCAGTTCATAGATCAGCACGCCCAGGCTGTAGATGTCGCTCCGGGTATCGATGTCCAGCCCGCTCATCTCCGCCTGCTCTGGGCTCATATATGCCGGGGTGCCGATCAGCTGCGCATCGGCCGTGAGCAGCGGGCGATCGGCCAGGCGCGCTTCGGTCGCCTTCGCGATGCCGAAGTCGATGACTTTCGGCACCGGCAGGCCATCCTGCAGGGCGATCATGATGTTCGACGGCTTGATGTCCCGGTGAATGACGCCCTTTTGGTGCGCATGCTGGATGGCGTGACAGATCTGGACAAACAGATCGAGGCGTTGGCGGATGTTGAGACGGTTCTGATCGCAGTATTCCGTGATCCGCACGCCGCGCACCAGCTCCATGACGAAGTAGGGCGATCCCCGCTCCGTCGCCCCGGCGTCAAACACCCGGGCGATATTGGGATGATCCATCAGGGCCAGGGCCTGGCGCTCGGCTTCGAAGCGAGCGATGACACTCTTGGTCTCCATTCCAAGCTTGATGATCTTCAGCGCAACCCGGCGACGCACCGGCTCCTCCTGTTCCGCCATGTAAACGACTCCGCAACCGCCCTCCCCGATTCGCTCAAGGAGCTTGTACCGTCCAATGCGGGTGCCGATTGGCTCCTCGATCGACAGATTTGCGGGGATCGCATCGACGGAAGCAGGCGCAATTCGCGGCGAAGGAATTGATTCCACCGGAAAACTCAGGGCTGAAGCGCTTTCCGTGAAGAACGTGTCGGCGTCCGCCGCCGCCGCCAGGAGTCCATCGATTTTCGCCCTCAGGACGGGATCCCCGGCGCAGTTGCGATCGAGGAACGCCCGGCGCGCGGCCGGGTCGGTCAACTGTTGTGCCGCCACAAACAGGTCTTCTTCTCGTTGGGTCGCAAGGTTCATTCTTCGGTTCCCACTCCAATCATGCGCCATCCGGGCGCAAAACCCGCCATCGCCCCGGCGATTTGGAGCGCGAGCAAATCATTTTTGATCGCGAATGCTCTGAAATAACCAGGTCTTGGCATAGGCCCAGTGGCGCTCGATCGTGCGCTCGGTCACACCCAGGTTTGCCGCCACCTCCTGATTGGTATAGCCGCCAAAGAACTTCAGGACGACCACCTGCGCCTTTTCCGGATCCTGGGTTCGCAACCTCTCCAGAGCCTCATCAATCAGGAGGATCTTCTCATCCGGCGTCGTGGCGGCGAGTTCGAGCTGGTCAAGATCCAGCCGCACCTGGTCACCACCGTGCTTCAAACGGGACTTCCGGCGCGCGTTCTCGATCAGGATCCTTCGCATTGCCTCCGCCGCTGCTCCGAAAAAATGGGCGCGGTTCTGCCAGGTGCGGTCGCCCTCGCCGACCAGACGCATCCAGGCTTCATGTACCAGCGCCGTCGGCTGCAACGTCTGCCCCGCGGCCTCTCGGGCCATCCGCGCCGCTGCATGGCGTCGCAATTCATCGTAGACGAGCGGCAACAATTCCTCGGAAGCGCGACGGTCCCCCCGGCCGACTGCCTGCAAGATCTGGGTGATTTCGCTCATGCGTTCGAACCGCGGTCAACCTTGGGTTGTGCTCAATGATGCGGCCAATCCACCGCTGGGTGCCGGTCAGTTCTCCTTGTCCGGAGGCACCAGCCGGATGTGCGTCGGTTGATCGCGGTCGCAGGTGAGTTCGCCGTTCTGTTCGTGCAATTCGACTACCTGGATCAGGCTGCGCCGCTGCTCGTAGCCGTTGTCGGAAGGTCGGATGGTGCCCTGGCGGCCGGGATGCAGAAAATAGAAGCAATAGGCACGATTGCCGCTGACCACAACCTGTGCGTGCCCACCATTCGCGCCGTCCTCCGATCCCTTGCCAGGCGTGGCGAGCAGGTTGCCCGGCTGCACCGTCCAGTGAAGCGCATCCTCGGACCGATAGACGCCGAGACCTTTCCAGACGTCGACCACCATCCAGTAATGCCCCTTCCAACGGAAGACGTTGGGGCCCTCGCCCGGCCGTTCGCCCACGCCGGCGACCTTGCTGCGGTCCTCCCATTTATAGAGATCGCGGCTGTCGGCAAAGTAGATCGATTTGTTGTCACGCTCGTTGTTGTACCAAAGGCGCCAGGTGCCGTCGGGCAGCCGGTGCACACAGGCGTCGATCACACGGTCGCACGCGAGCTTCAGGGTGCCTTCGTATTTCCATTTCAGCAGGTCGGTGCTCGTGAGGTGGATAATCTCGCGCGGGTGCTGCCAATCGAGAAAGATCCCCGGCACGAAGGTCAGGTACATGTGATACAGGCCTTCGTGGAAAACCACCTCGGGCGCCCAGTACGTCATGCCCTGTCCGTCATAATCGATGTCGGCGGTGCCGCGATACTTCCAGTTGGCGCCGCCGTCCGCCGACTCCGCGATGCCGATCCTCGTGCCGTGCACCCACGATACGCCGGGTGCCTCCGCCTCCGAGGCGTTGGCACGGCGGTTGGTATAGAACATGAACCACTTCTTCTCCGCGCGGTTCCAAATCACCGTCGGATCCGCCGCGCCGTCGTAGACCGGGTCGCGGAAAAGCGGCTTCGCCGCGATCTTGCCCAGCCGAACCTCGGTCGGGACCACAGGTGTCGCCTGGTCCGGCAGGGCGGGCTGAAGCAGACAACAAAGCAGTCCGGCAACACCCACGGCCGGCCAGAGAGAACCCGGCAAGACAGCTTTCATGCAGGAGATGACCGGGTGCGGCACTGCATTCAAAGCTCGAGTATCACAACGGATTTGGCGGGAAGCGCGACGGTCAGAGTGGCGCCGTCGAGGGTCGCACCTGTGAAGGCCACGGGATGAACCGTGTCCGGCGAATCAAAGGTGTTGCGCGCGTTCATCGCCGGCGCGGTGAGAATTCGGCCGGTGACTGTTTTCGCCCCAACGCCCTCCAGCCGGCAACTGACCGTCAATGGCTGGTTCGGGTTGGTGTTTACCAGCGAGAGATGAACCTTGCCCTTGGCGTCGCGCGAGGCCGACGCGCTGACCGCCGGAATCTTGTCCCCGCCCACGACATAATCCGGCGTGTTCAGCTCAACGGGCAGCGACGCGGCCCCTTGGTGGACCTTGTACATCTCGAACACCCAGTAGGTGGGCGTGAGGGCCATCTTGGGCCCGTCGGTGAGGATCATCGTTTGGAGGACGTTCACCATCTGCGCGATATTCGCCCCGGCCACGCGGTCGGCATGCTTGTGGAAAATATGGAAGTTGAGTCCGGCGACGATGGCATCGCGCAGCGTGTTCTGCTGGTAAAGGAAGCCCGGGTTGGTGCCAGGCTCGACATCATACCAGGTGCCCCATTCGTCGACCACCAGGCCGACGCGCTTCTCCGGGTCGCGCTTGTCCATGATCGCGGAATGCTTCGTGACCAGTTCGTCCATGCGCAGCGTGTTCCGGAGCGTCGCAAACCAAGCGGCTTCGTCGAACTCGGTGGCGGAGCCCTTCTTCTTCCAGTCGCCGGTGGGAAGCGTATACCAGTGCAGCGAGAGGCCATTCATCTGCGAAACGGGCACCATGTCCATTACCACCTCGGTCCAATTGTAATCCTGCCCGTTCGATCCGCCCGCGATGCGTTGAATGTGATAATTGGAACGGTTGTCGTCTTTGACGAACGTATTGTAGCGGCGGTAGTTGTCGGCGTAGAATTCCGGTCGCATGTTGCCACCACAACCCCAGCTCTCGTTGCCGACGGCGAGATAGGGCACCTTCCACGGCTTGTCGTGGCCGTTCTTGCGGCGGAGGTTGGCCAGGGGCGAATCGGCGTCCGAGGTCATGTACTCGATCCATTCCATCATTTCCTGCACGGTGCCGCTGCCGACATTGCCACAGATATAGGGTTCGGTGCCGATTTGCTCACAAAAATCCATGAACTCATGGGTACCAAAGCTGTTGTCTTCCACCACGCCGCCCCAGTGGGTGTTGATCATCTTGAACCGCTGCGCCCGCGGGCCGATTCCGTCCCGCCAGTGGTATTCGTCCGCGAAGCAGCCGCCCGGCCAGCGTACGTTGGGCACATGCAGCTCCCGCAATGCGGCGACGACGTCGTTGCGGATGCCCCGCGTGTTCGGGATCGGCGAGTTCTCACCCACCCAGATTCCGCCGTAAATGCAATGGCCGAGGTGTTCGGCAAACTGGCCGTAGATATTCCGATTGATGACCGGACCGGGTTCTCCGGCCTTGAGTACGAGCGTCGCGCCCGAGGGGGCGGGCAGATTCTGAGCCCCCACCGGCAGCGCCGGCAGCAGCGCCAGTCCGAGGGTGAGACTCAACAGATGCTTCGTGGTATTCATGGATTGATTGAGCAGAAAAGGGGAGTCACATCAGTTCAATTCGAGCACCAGCAGGGAAACCGCCTGGCGCGGCAGCATAAATGTCAATTTCACCTGACCGTCAATCACGCGAACGAGTGAAGGCGCCGCCAGCGGTTCAAGGCGGCCCGCTTTTTCGAGCGTGGCGTATTGCCCGGCAGTCGGCACCTGCGGTGCGCCCAGGCGGTTCCAGGCCGCAAACGCGTTGCTGTGCTCCTCGTCGATGCGGTATTGCGTCAGGTGCGCCTCGCCCTGGGCCGTCAGCAGGCCGCCGATGGCCAGATCAATCGCCGCGTCCGGTCCGGGCACATCATCATCATGATAGTGCCAGACGAGAATCGACAGCCGGTTCCGGTCGAGGCTTGCCAGCGCCGACACATCCGGCGCGCTGCGCACGCCGTCCTTCATGATGGCGTCGAGGGCCACTTCGCCGGAGCTCTGCACGGCGACCCGCCGCCCGCCCATGCGGCTGAACATGCGGAAGACGTTCAGCACGGGTTTGTCGAGACCATTGCTGGCCAGCGAGCGGAAGCCGGCGAAATACGGCTGCTCCTCAAACTCGAATGCCCAGGTCAGCGCACCCTCGAATTTCACGCCGCGCCGGTCGGCCAGGTTCTGCTCGCGGGCAAAACTCGCCGCGGTGTAGCTGGAATACATCGTGCCGTTGCGGTAGCCGAGCTGCGGCCCCTGGCAGGCGGCGCAGCCCTCGGGATCCGATTCCCCGATGATGATCGGCTTGTCCTTCAATTCGGGATACGCGGCGATCATCCCGAATCCCTCGTCGATGGTGCGTAGCTGATTCGCGATCCCCATGCGCACATGGCCATCCACGTAGGTCGGCGCGCCCTTGGCATGAAATGAAACGAAGTCGAGTGGCGTACCGGTCCGCCCCGTCGCGTGGTTGGTCCCGCGCAGACAGTGCTCGAGAAAGTCCCGCATCCACTGCCCGCCGTGGCCCGCGCAGTCCGGCCCGCCGACCCGCGCCGTGGGCAGCGCGCGCCGCACCGCCTCGATGGCGTAGTCGTGGAGCTTGCGAAACTCCTCCGGCGTGCCGCGCCAGTAGCCGATGTTGGCCTCGTTCCAGACCTCCCAGTACCACTGCTCGACTTCGGTCCGCCCGTATCGCTCCACGCAATGCTTCACCCACTGGAAAACGAGTTCGTCCCACTTCGCATAATCCTTCGGCGGATACGCCCAGCCGGTATAGATCTCGTCGTATTTCGCCGCCGGGGTCCAATGATGTTGATACGGTTTGGGCCTGACCGATAGCGCTTCCGGCATGAAGCCGATCTGCGCGTAGGGCCGGACGCCACGCGCCCGATAGGTGTCGAAGATCCGGTCGAGAATGGTCCAGTCGTACACCGGATCTCCGCGCGCGTCCTCGCTGTAGGCGTTGGTGCTGCCCCACTTCAGCGCGGGCCTGCCATCGCCAGTGCAAAGCAGATTGTGGGCGCGGAAATAGACGGCCTGCGGCTTCAATTCGCCCAGTTCCGCGATGAGCTTCTGCCCGTTCTTCATCGTGGCGTAGTTCGGCTCGTCGGCCCCGAAGAAGCGCCAGATCGGACGCAATTCGCCCAGCGGCTTGGCGGCGTCGACCTGGATCACGACCGGAAACGCCGGGAGCGGCGCCGCCGATACGGGATCCGCCGCCTCGCCGGCGACTAGTATTCCGCCGGCCGCCAGGCCGACTGCAGCCGCGATGACGGGGAATGCAGGTACGGGGTTCATGAGTTTCATTTGGTCGGCGCGCCTGAAAGCGACAGACCAATCTTTCCGCAGGTATTTCATTGGTCTAGCCCGGCAATCATCGGTCGCTTCGTGTCCTCCGTCTCGACGACCTGCAGGACCACCGTCGCCGCCTTGAGCCCCTCTGCCGCGACGTTCACGCTCACCTCCCCGGCTTTGGAGCCTGCCTGCACGATGCCAAGCGCCAGGCCGTTGAACGCTTTGCCAGCGTGGCCCTGAAAGCTCGCTTGGCTGAGCGGGTCGCCGTTGTCCACGCCGACCAGGGTCCCCTCACCCTGAACTTCCCAGGTAATCACGTTGTCCGCCGTGGGCACCATGACGCCATTCGCATCACGCACCGCTACGGTCACGTTGGCGACCTCCCGCGAACCGGCGCGCAGCGTTTCGCGATCGACCGATAGCGCGATCATCGCCACTGCACCGGCGGTGCGAATTTCCCTCTCTGCCACCTGCTTCCCATCCCGGTAGCCGACAGCCTTCAGCACCCCCGGCTCATAGGGCACATCCCAGGACAGGTGAAGATCCGCGGTAGTGGAAAGGATTTGCGGCCGGGCGTAGGTGTTCCAGCCGCCGGCCGTGCCCTGGCGGGGAAACTCATGCGCCTTTGCGCCAAGGCTCCGCCCGTTGAGGAAAAGCTCAACGGTATCGCAGTTGCTGTAGGCGATCACGGGAACGACCTGCCCCTCATGGCCGCGCCAATTCCAGTGCGGAAACAGATGCAGCACCGGCCTGGCCGTCCATTGGCTCTGGTAGAAGTAGTAGCCGTCCTTGGCGAACCCACAGGTGTCGAGCACTCCGGAGAAACTGCTGCGGCGCGGCCAGTGGGACTCGCCGAGGTAGTCAATGCCCGTCCAGAGAAAGTCGCCAGCAACATAGTCGACCAGCCGGGTGAATTTCCACAACTGTTCGCCCCGGACCATGGCGGTGGCATAGCGGGGCGGTCGGGGGGCGCCGTCCGTCGGCACAGAGGGAAGCTCATAGCTGCCGCGCACGCCACCAATGCAAACGTTCTCCGTGCCCACAAACTTTCGTCGCGGGTATTTCTGCCGGTCGTCTGCGTAAAAAGTCTCGCGCCGCGGACCCCAGCGGTCGACATAGTTGTAGCCCACGATATCCAGCAGACGGGTGAAGGCTTCCGGGGCCTCGCCTTCATCGGTGTAGATGTTGTCCATCGCCGCTGTGACCGGGCGCGTCGGGTCTTCGCGGTGGAGCACCTCCACCAATTTCGCCAGCACCTTTTCGCCTCCGGCATCCGCTGCTCGCCAATTTCGTTGCCCGCGCTCCACATGATCACGCTCGGATGGTTGCGGTCGCGGTGGATCATGTTTACCAGATCGCGCTCGTACCACTCGTTGAAGAACTCTGAATAGCCGTGCTGGATCTGCCCCTTCCGGACCGTCCATTCGTCGAAGGCCTCGTCCATGACCAGAAAACCCAGCCGGTCGCACAGATCAAGAAACTCGGGCGCGGGCGGGTTGTGCGAGGTGCGAATGGCATTGCAGCCCATGTCCTTCAGCAGGTGCAACCGCCGGACCCACACGCCCTCGGGGACCGCCGCGCCCACCGCACCGCCGTCGTGGTGCAGGCACATGCCTTGGAGCTTCACTGGCTGGTCGTTGAGGAGAAAACCGCGATCAACGTCAAAAGCGATGCTGCGGATCCCAACCGACGTCTCGTAGGAATCAACGACCTTGCCTCCAGTTTGCACGCGACTGCGCATTCGATAGAGATCCGGCGTGTCAGGCGACCACAGCCGCGGATGAGATACGGAGACCGCCTGATCGAACTCCCGTTCGCCATCGGCCGGTAGTTGACCGTCGGACTGCATGGTCGCAACGGTTCTTCCGGCAGCGTCCTGCAACTCGTTGACAAGCGTGACCGTCCGGACCTCCGCGAGATCGTTCTGCACGCGCGTACGAATGCGCACGGTGGCCGCGTCCACCGACACCTGCGGCGTGGTGACAGAGGTACCCCAGTGGGCGACATGCACCGCGTTCGTGACGGTGATCCAGACGTGCCGGTAAATGCCGGATCCGGAGTACCATCGGCTGTTGGGCTGGGGCGAGTTGTCCACTCGCACTGCCAGGACGTTGGGTTGGTCGCCGAAATTCAGAATCGGAGTCAGTTCGTACGCAAAACTGCTGTAGCCGTAGGGCCAGCGACCGACGTGCCGGCCGTTGATCCAGACGTCACTGTTCATGTAGACGCCGTCGAACTCCACGGTGATCTTCCGGCCGCGCAACTTCTCGGGCACGGTGAAATGCTTCCGATACCAGCCGACTCCAGTCGGCAGATAACCACCCATTCCATCCGTCGGTGCCTTTTCGTCGAATGGTCCCTCAATGCTCCAGTCGTGGGGCAGGCTCAGCCGCCGCCAGGCCGCATCATCGAACCCTGCCTGTTCGGCGCCGATGGCGTCACTCTTGAGGAATCGCCAGCCAAGATCGAAGCTTTCGCGGATGCGCGGCGCTTCGTCCGCGAGAAGCGTTGCCGCCAGCAGCGGGAATACGAGGACCGCACGCCATCGGTTCAGGCCCAGTTGGGCCGCAGCGGATCGGGAAGTCATACCCACAACCTAGACCGGTTCCGGGTGAATGGAAAACCAGTTTTGCGCCGGCATCATTGGAGAGTCCGCCGGGCCGCGGGTTCCCGTTAATGCGCTTCGTGGGGATGATGCGGATGCACGTGCTGCAGGATGTGCGGACGTTCCAGGCCGTGCGCCAGCATCAGTTCCTCGTTGCCGAGCAGTTCGAGGGTGGCGCCGTCCGCCACCACCCGGCCATGATCCAGCACGATCGATCGCGCACACAGTTCCACGACCAATTCGAGGTCGTGGGTCGCAATCACCTTGGTGGCGTCGATCTGTCGGAGCAGCGCCTTGAATTCTCGGCGTCCCCGCGGGTCCAGATCGCTCGTCGGCTCGTCGAGCGCCAGAATGGAGGCCTCACACGCCAGGACGCCAGCCAGACAGGCGCGGCGTTTCTCTCCCTGGCTCAGGTGGTGGGTCGCGCGGCGATCCTGCCCGGCCAGACCAACCTGGACCAGAACGGTTTGCACCCGCGCCGCCACCGCGGCCTCGCTGAGCCCGAGTTGGCGCGGGCCGAATGCGACGTCCTCCTCGACGGTCGGACAGAAAAGCTGGTCATCGGGATTCTGGAACAGCAGGCCGACCCGGCGCCGGATCGACGGGAGGTTCTCCGCCGTGATCGCCTCGCCGTGAATCCGCACGTTCCCGTCAGCCGGCGGCTTTTCCGGCAGGAGCCCGTTGAGGTGGCGCAGCAAGGTCGACTTGCCCGAGCCGTTCGGGCCGAGCAACCCGACACACGCGCCCGGCATGAGCGAGAAGCTCACGCCGCACAATGCCTCCGTGCCATCAGGGTAGCAGTAGCCGAGACTGGTGACTTCGACGGCGGGATTCATTTCCAACCTCGCGCGCACATCGCGTCGTAGATCCGCTCCGCCCGTTCCGAAGCGCGAATGAACAGCCGGCTTAACACCGTCGCCAGCGCAGACCAGGCAAACCGGCGCCCGCGCGTGAAGGTGCGGCTGGCCCGCGCCCGCCGCATGTGCCCGGCCTCGTCCGCCAGCACGAACAGGTACCGATGCATCAAGGCCATGGTGGTCACAAGCAAACCGGGGACGCGCAGCCGCTGCAAGACGCGGATCACCTCACCCAGCGGCGTGGTGTGAGACAGCAGGATGACCGTGAGCAGGCACAGCGTGCTTTTCGCGGCGATGATCCGCCAGTCCAGGCCTCCGCCCGGATTCAGCATTCCCGCGAGGGCAACACCGAACACAAATGGCAGGAGCATCGCCAGCCGGCGGATCAGGATAAGGAACGGAATCCGGCTCACCACCGCCGCCAGCATCAGCGCAAGCCCCTCGCCCGCGAGGCAGCCTATCCAATCGACGGGAAGCAGCACGGTACCGACAATGATTACCAGCGCCGCGGAGAGCTTCAGCGCGGCGGGCAACCGCTGCAACGGGCCGCCGGCAAACACACCCCGACTCCCCGGTTTTGCTCGCATCGGATTGCGGTCTTGGGGGGCATCGCTCATGACGGGCTGGCTGGAGCGCCGGCGGTCTCGCGCGGTTCGCGCACCAATGCGCGGCTAAGCAGAACTGCCAGCCCGAACACAACGACTACGCCCACCGCGGCAGCGACCGCCGTCGCGATCACGGGGGAGGTTATGCCCGGAATGCGGTAGTCCGGCGCCAGCGCATTGAGCAAGGGGGTGGCGGCATGGCGGGCAAAGCCAAGCCGGATGGCGACGGATTCAAGCCCGTCCGGCCACGAACAGGCAAAGGGCGCGACAAACCAGCCCAGCCCCAGAATCACCGCTAACCCATAGCCCACGAACGCCCGGATCTTCAGCGGAGTCTGCATTGGCCCCGCGACGCCGACCAAATCCGGACGGGTCCGGGCGATGGCGAGCAGCACGAGCGCGCTGATCGCGCCTTCCCCCACTCCGATCAGCAGGTGGATTCCGGTCATCGCGGTGAATGCGACGGGCCACGCGACCGTGCCCGACCAGGCGAGTTGTCCGGCGCACCCGATCGCCGCCAGAACGGTCGAACACCAACCGGCAAACGCCATGGCGGCCACCTGCCCGCGCAGGCCCGGCAGCCAGCGCCGCACAACGTGGAAAACGGCATAGCCGCTCACGGTCGCGACCAAGCCCATGTTGAAGATGTTTGCGCCCAGCGCCAGCAGGCCACCGTCCGCGAAGAGCAGGCATTGCACGATGAGCACGGCCGTAAGGACCACCACTGCCGCGCTCGGACCGAGCAACACCGCCACCAGCGCGCCGCCAATCAAGTGGCCCGAGGTTCCGCCCGCGACCGGGAAATTCACCATCTGGGCCACGAACAGAAACGCCGCCGCCAGGCCCAGCAGCGGCACGCGCCGGGGCGGAAGTTCCCGCCGGACCTGGCGCAATGCCACGCCAACTCCGGCCGCTGCCAGGGTCGTGGTGACGAGGGCGGTCTTGGCATCGATGAATCCGTCGGGGATATGCATGAACGGCTTGCGCGGTTCCTGGTCAGCCAGAATGCAGCACCCCGCTGCCGCCGCAACCAAAGGATTCAAGACGGGCGCAGCCCCTCGATAAGTCTCGGAGCCCTGAGCTCGTCGAACGGGCAAGCCTGCGCCTCCAAATTCCTTCCCGTCGTTCTCGGACGACGGTTAACGCTTCCGGCGCACCGTTGTGCGGGCAGCAGCGATCAGGGCCAACGCCGCCGCAAACCAATCCTCCATCGCGCCTCCACCGCCTCTGCCAGCGCTTTCCCCTCCACTGCCCGATCCAGGGATGGTCCCGGTTCCGGCGGTTGCGCCGCCTGAGGAGGAACCGTCGCCTCCGGTGGATGCCGCAGTCAGCATCAGCGTCGTGACCGTGTGGGTTGGCGTGATCTTGCGGATGGCGGCATTTCCTGTATCGGCGACAAAGAGGTTTCCCGCGCCGTCGATCGCCAAGGACCGTGGTTGGTTGAACAAGGCGTCGCCGACCGCGCTGTCCCGCGCACCGGCGATGCCCGGAGTCCCCGCGACCGTGGTCACCACCCCCCCTCCAGTGATCAGGCGGACCGTGCCGTTGCCGGTATCGGCGACGTAGACGTTGCCGGCGGAATCAACTGCCACGCCCCCGGGTTGGTTGAACAGGGCGTTAACGCCGGTCAGGTCCGCTGCACCGCTGATGCCAGCCGAACCAGCCA